>ERZ772924.520-NODE-520-length-18499-cov-11.420137_pt1 | contig 18499 bp, 22 predicted proteins | sample MGYA00512116_ERZ772924 | MGnify/ENA primary metagenome ERZ772924 (study PRJEB29015, sample SAMEA2737920) | human oral metagenome | biome: human oral; feature: human-associated habitat; material: dental | place: China | collected 2134 ...
TCATGAGGAGGATGCCGGCCAGGGTGAAGGAGACGGCCAGGAGGGCGGCTTTGAGCCGACGGAGGCGGTGGTGGGGAGTGGGGGCACCATCGGGCATTACGTTCTTAATTTTAGCACTTTCATAAGTTGAGTAAAATAGGTGTACTTGGCGATAGGCAGCCCGTGGTCCGGTAACTTCGCGCTGTAGCGCCAGTCTGACTGGACTTAGTTAGACAGATTGTGGGGTGGCGTCTAACGCGGCGAGCGCAACCTCACCCTCAAGAGCCTGGAGAAGATGGCAGAGCAGATTGGGGTGGAACCTCTGACACTCCTGCAGAAGTAGTGCGGGGTTGAAGGGGGTGGGAGAGCGGGGCTGCTGATGTTTGTCAGCATTGATGACAGTAGCCTGTATTTCTGCTGACTGCTCGGTAGGATGATGCATCATCAGTTGGTACACGAAGGGGTCGCTACTATGTCCTTGCCGCTACGAAATCTGAAGGCACTGCGAGACGCCATGCGGAAGCAAGGATGGGTGGTGACGTGCTTTGACTTTACCTACAAAAAGCAGGGGTACTACGTCACAGTTACCGACTACATCAACAGTCCAAAGCCGGATGACTATGCGCTCGTTCACCTGTGCTTCATGAGGAAGTCAGATATCGCAGACTCTCTCTCGGTGCCTGCGAATCAGAACGGGCTTATGGTAGACGCGCAAACACTAAGAGAGTTCTTCGGCATCGAGTGGGCGGACAACTTAGGTGACCTCTTACATCAGTTCACTGAGCAGTTTGGCAAGTGGATTCCTGTCGAAATCAAGGATCTGAGCGAGGGACAAAAGAAAGCCGTTGTGCGACAACTAGGCATCTCGGATGCTAGCGACGATCCCGACAAGATCTACTGCATAGACGTGAGACGAACCGGCAAGAAGAGTGACGGCAGCTTGAAAAAGCGTTCGCCCTTCAACTCACAAAAGAGCGAGTTCTTGCGCCCAGAGCTCTATGCCAAGTTTAAAGATGACTCGAACTTGAGTTTCTATTATTCGGTTGACCCATCGGAGGAGAAAACTGATGGGGAAATCATTGCGAGTGTCGCTGCGAGAGAATCGACTCAGCTTCGTCGAAAGTAAAGCTCATGTCAGGAAACTGAGGCTATCACTTGCATCTTCACTATCTTTGCTGGTGAGAGAGGCTCTCCGTCGCCATTGACGCTGGACGTGTTCAACGTCTTGGCGTCGTTGAGTTGTCGATTCTTTCCGTTTGAAGCCGAATTCTTGATAGTAGTCGAGGTTCGCCGTGCGTTGAGGAGTGGACATCATAATTAAACCTTCGCAAAAAGAAAGAGAGTATGCTGAAAACGTTTAGCATGAAGCGTTCAGGCGTAAGGAAGATACTGACTTTCTGCTATCGATCTACTACGATCTTAAAGTAGTCGTGATTAAATGCGCCCTCCTCATCTTCTTCTACAATGGCAACTAAGGTTTCGAGTGTTTTAATTTCTGTTTCTGTCAAGTGTTTGTTTTGCTTAGATAAGTTTGAGGCAACGCAGAGACAAATGTATTCTAACGAAATAGCCCACTCGCCGACCCTTGCGTATTCCCTTGCTTTTTCGGCTTGCGATTGAGACAAGTAGGGGGATTCGTTGATATAGTTATAAAGCGCAGTGGTTTGTTTAACTTGTTCACTCATGGACATAATGATAACGCAATTCGTCTTGTTTTGGCAAGCTATTTGTGTTTATAGTCTCTTGTCGGATATGAGGTTATTATTCCTTCACCGGAGGGTTCTACGATTACGTTCACCTCTATTCCGTCAATTGTTTCTGTTGTTTGCCATCTGGACCTAATCGATTCACCTTTGCTTTGAACTTCGTCTATTGTTTTCTCGCTAGGAATGTCGGGAAGCCATATCGTAGAGGAATCGATTGCTATCTTCGATGCAATTTTTAGTATTTTCCTAGCCGTCCACTCTTTAGGGAATGCGTTTTTGCCACTTACTCCTGGATACAAGTGTCCTTTGATGATTTTCGGCCTTTCTTCGTATTGAATTTTTTTTAAGGTACCGTAAAGAATGTGGTTGGTGCGTCTGTCGGTGGCTAAGTTCCCCGCGGCTAGGCCATACACGCTGTCGGTGGTAGGGTCAATGACTCTCGTCCTCCAGCGTTCTTTTTGTTCAGTTACCCAGGCTTTTAATATTGTTACCTCAGTGACGTACTGGCGCACTGCTAGTGTGCCTATAGCTTGGGTTACGGTGTTGGCAACAGCGGGATGGCCTTGAATTCTGATGATTAACTCGTCGTTAGCATTGTTGTATGCAGTGATGCAGCCTCTGGTGATGTTGTCTATAATATATTGGGCCGTCTTGAGGTTGATCGTCGCTATCCAGGCGTCGTCGCTGCAGTATTTGGAGAGTTGACTGGAGACGTCGCTGATAACTCCGCTAAGTCGGCTGAGTATTCCTTGCGTGCCACTGGTTGAAGTGAGTAGTTCTCGGCCTCGATGGAGTTCGTCAATCACTTCCTGAAAGTTGTGCGACATTGCGTGTTGTCCTTGGTGTTAATCGTCCGGAGGTGGGTCGAGTGGAATTGCTTTGATATTGCCTATTGCGTCGTTGATGCTTGCTCGACAGTTTTCCAGGTATCCTTTTACTCCCGCCATTTGCTGCAGCATCACCTCGGTGAGTTGATGGCCGTCTGCGGCGCTGTGGGTAATTGCAGCTACGTCGTGGGCGCTCGTGTCGGCGTCTGCTACCAAGCCAAGTGCGTCCTGTAGGTGCCGGAGGAGCTGCTGCTTTACCTCTTCGCTAATGGTTTCTGGCATGAGGGGCTACTGCTGTGCGTGCTGGACGAAGTCGTCGACGGTGGAGCTGAGCTGGCTCATGGCGGCGGCGCAGCTCTCGAGAGCTTGGCTGGCAGAGCGAACTTGCTGGGCAGCGCTCTCGCCCGTTTGGGAGGGAGCAGTGACGGATTGCAGCTCATCTGCCTTCTGAGACAAGGACTGGGCAGTGGCGCTGGTGCCGGTGCTGAGCTGAGTAGCGTTGCTGCCGATCTGTTGGGCAGCAGCGACGACGTTGGCGAGGGCGGGCATAGCGGTGCTCCTGTTTCGTGTCTTAGAGGTTGATGACTTGCTGGCAGCCGTCTGCAGACGCGTTGAGCGCGCTCTCGGCACCGCCGAGGCTGTCGAGTGCCTGGCTGAGAGCGGCGAGCATGCGCTGCTCGTGGCCGGCGTTGTCGCCGTGCAGTTCGGACGTGACGAGGGTGATGGAGTCCTCGGTCTTGGTCTTGAAGTTGGCTATCTGCGAGAGCTGGTCTTCGATCTGCTGCTTGATGGACTCGACGGTGGCGAGGACGTCGGCGAGAGACATAGTGCGGGTACCTTTCGACGTGGCGGTGGAGAGAGGGCGCTGCTGAGCCTGGTGGAGCGATGCGTTCCGTCAGTTGATCCGGCTGTAGGGGATGACGAGCTGTGGGTTGCTCATGGTGGCGCTGTCCCAGACGAGGGCACGGTTGTCCTGCGGTGTCCAGCGCAGGATGGGCTGCTTGAAGGCCTCGCGGGCTGAGGAATGGTCGAGGTGCATGGCAATGCGGACGTCGAAGTTACTGTCGCCGCCGAGCCCGACCATGGCTTTGAAGGAGGAGTACTTGTTCCACCAGCCCAGGAGATGGATGCCAGCCAGCGGACCATTGGCGAAGAGCATCTTGATCTTGACGGTGTCGCTGCGCCAACGCTCTAAGCCGAACCCGATGACATAGACCGGTGGCGCACTGGCGTCGTCGGCTGCGAATGCGGCTCGTTCGACCAGTTCGTCGACGAGAGCATCTGCCTGGTGCTTGTCGACAACGCGGTAGGTGCTGCCAAGCTTGGTGAGTTCTTGCTCGAAGTCAGTACGCATAGCGTCGCGAGCAGGTGACGGCCAGTCGCCGATAAGATCGAGGACGATGATCTCGGCGGCTGGTGTGCTGTGCAGGAGGGAGAGCGCAGCGTTGAGCAGGATGGTGTGGCCTGGGCCGGTGCCGAATAGGGCCAGGTTGCGGCCGACGTCGGTGGAGAATTTCGCTGCCAGTGGCGAGACGCCGACGGTGATGCGGCGGCCGAGCATGGCGTGCCCGCTCGGCAGGTTCGTCAGGACGCGTTCGTCGTCGTGAAGGCTGAGGCGGTGTTCGCCTTCGAAGACTTCTGGTGGGGTGACGGTGTCTCGGACCTGCTGCCACCAGGTGGTGCGCAGCTCGGCCAGGATGGCGTCGTCGGCGTAGGCGATGGTGGTCTTGCGGTTGGAGGACAGCTCGCCGTAGTCGAGGTTGACAATGGCCTCCCGAGACCTGATGTGGCTGGCAGCATCATTCTTGAGGCCGAGCGTAGCGTGGGACTCCGTCAGAGAGTTCTTCAGGGCCAGACGCACCGGGATCTGAGCGAACAGCGCCTGACCAGTGGTGCCCCCAAGCATGCCGCCACTGCCTATGGTCTGGGAGGCCAGGATGAAGTGGATGCCGCAGGCGCGGAACAGCCGGGCACCTTTGATGATGAGATCGCTTGCGGTCGTGGCGACGGTATCTTGATCGGCGAAAAGTACCTGGAACTCGTCGATGACCACCACGATGCGGGGCATGACGGCCTCGGGATCAGCCAGGCGGTACTGGCGGATGTTCTGCACGCCGGCGGCCTTGAAGGTGGCCATGCGCTGGCGGTAGATGGCGAAGAGATGGCGCAGGACGTTGACGCCGTACTCCCGATCGGCGTCCAGCCCCAGCACGCGGGCGTGCGGCAGGAATGAGCCGGTACTCGGGTCTGGGGCGAAGGCCTGGAGGGTGACGCCCTCCTTGAAGTCGAGCATGTAGAACTCGACCTCGCTGGGGGAGTAGCGCTGGCACAGGGAGTGCACCACCACCGAGATGAGGTTGGACTTGCCCTGCCCAACTGCGCCGGTGATCAGGGCGTTGTGGCGCTGGTTGAGCTCGTCGCCAAGCGTGACCTCGATGGTGGACAGCCCGTAGGTGCCCACCGCGAAGCTGATGCCGTCGCGGCTGGACTGTGACCACGGTGCACCCAGCGGCTGCACCTCGCTGAAGGCCACTGGCTCCACCTGCGCGTTGGCGACCGCCGAGGCGACGTGGCGGCTGACTGAGATGAGGTCGTCGGCACTTTGCGGGTCGAACTGCCCCCGCACTGTGCCGTCATCGTCGTAGACCGTACGTTCATCAACATCGCACAGCTGTGTCAGGTCGAGAATCTCCTCGTTGACCTTGAGCTTCATGGAGTGGATGAGAAAAGTGACGCCAGCAGCGGGGCCGGCCTTGAGCAGGACGGTGAGCTTGTCTCTGATCTCGTCACTCAGTAGGTCGTAGATCGTCGAGAGGACCACCAGCTTGAAGCCCTCTACCTTGGGTGAGAGCTGCTGGCGGAAGTCCAGCAGGCTGTCTGTGCGGCCCTGGATGACGTTGAGCACTGAGCGCACATGCTCGTGCAGGTACTTGATGGTCTCGTTCAGCTCCTGAAGGTCGTTGATGTGGCGCAGGATCTTCTCCCCGCCACTGTTGACCTCCTGGAACGGCGCCGCGATACCCCTGAGCGCATCATCGAAGACGAGCACCTCCAACTGCCCTGGCGCCGTGTGGGCCAGTGCATTGGCGAGTGCGAACTGGGCAAAGCGCACTGAATCGGCCTGGTCATAATCATCAATCCAGATGTGACTACGACCGATAAAGTCCAGGTGGCCACCTCGGAGTCGCAACTGATCGGCTACACGTGTATCCATGGTAATGATTCCTCAATTCAGGTCAATTGGATTCATCAACTGCCATCATCTCGCGTAGTTGATTCTCGAGTGCCTTGATCTCGACGGCACCAAGTGAACGCGCGCGCCCCTGAGCAGCCCGAGCTCGCTTCTGCTCAGCACGAGCCTCACGACAGGCCTTCTCGTATTTGCTCGTATCCTGATCATGATTCTGTAAGAGCGTGAAGTACGCCAGCGCCCCGATCAATGGGAGTATGAGTCCTATATAAAGGTTCATATCTCCGGATGAAGAAGCGGCGACGCCAATGAGTACTGCGATGATGAGAGACCCTAGTAAGATACCGACGTTAGGTGGTTCGCCAGGCTTCAGATTGTCAGTATCAGCTAGCTCGTCGCTCGGGGCGTTCTTGATTGCAGCGATACGCTTTTCGATGAGTTCGAGGCGGCCGATGTGGGCCTCGACGAAGCTTGATAGCTTCGACACCATGTGTGGCGGAATATTCTGATTAGCAATGTGGTCGCGCATGCTGCGGAAGTCATTCAAGGAGTTGACGACGTCACTTTCCTTGAGGTTGCCTTTTTCGTAAGCTCGAGTAATTTTGTCGACACTGCAGTCGAAGTGTAGACATTTGAACTCTAGTGCCAAGTAGCATGCTAGGTATACTTTGTTGAAAAAATCTTCATCAATTTCGGCACCTACCTTCAGTGCGATCAGGCAGATGTCAATAGCTTTGTCGTACTGCTTGAGTGTTGTGTATGAGTGCGATGCTCTCCATGCTATATCACAAAACGTAAATGGGTTGGCTTCTTGAAGAGCGCGAAGGAAGCATTCGATGGCATTGGTGTGCTGGCCGATTGCCCGGAAGCAGACGCCGCGAGCGAAGTTGACGTCGGCGACGTACTCTTTTTGTAGGTCGAGGACGTACGCTTCGTCGGCGAACTCCTTGGCCTTTCGGTACGTTTGTCGCTTCTCTGTGTCGCTTCCCCATGCCTCGGCAAGTTCTACCCAGGCTGACACGACGTAGCTATTTGGATTGTCTTTTTCTGCGCTGCGGGCTTTCGTGGCTGCAATCTTAGCCGGGCCGTTGTCTTTAACGAAGTAATACTTCCACGACTCATCTATCCAGTTGATTTGTTTGTCGGATTCAACGGCCTTCGGTCGCTGCTTCAGGGACTCGTCGTAGGAGTGTCTCGATTCGTCGCTTTGAAATATCTGAAGTGCTTCTTCTATGAGCCTGAGCTTTTCGTTTGCCTCTTTGCTGCTGCGCCCGCTTTGTAATCCAAGTGTTCGCCATTGACGTTGAACTCTTTTGAGATCCTTAAGGAGTTTGTGGGTCGGATCTTCTCTATGGAGTGCGAACTCTTCGTAGTAGTCAACCACAACACTCGTCTGCTCATGTGCCATCTCAAAAGTTCCTAACTCAACGATTCGGGATTCGGAGAGGAAAGCAAAACGAGTGGTAGACGCATCGCTGCGCACAGGCGCTGGTGCTGCGTCTGATTTGCACTCGCTTGGCGGAACCGAGATTAGTGAGACCGCGGCGTAATCGACCAGTATGAGTGTTGAGACTCAGAAGTTATATCTACCGAGGGGTGCCGACATGTGGTATCGCGCGTGCGTCGCCGGATTGGCAGACCGCGCTGGTGAAAGGATACAAGCGTGCCATACTTGTCTTGTGGTGATTCACGGTGAGCTCATAGTTATCGCCGAAGCGCGGTCGTTGACTAAGTGGAATTGCATCTTTGCGGCATCTCACTATGTGGGCGCTGGAATCGGTAGTGGGCGATGCTGGGCCGTCATTGTTGGTGTTGAAGCGTCAGCCGAAATGCTGCTCTGCGCGTGTTTTTTGTTGTGACGATTGAGTAAGACGACTTCGCTGGTCGACTGAAAGATCATTGAGAATTACCTGATAGTCGCAATGGAGGTGTTGGTGGCGCTGCTCCGTAACTAATCTGTCTGCGGGTGTTGGCCGGACGTGTGCGGTGGACGCCTGCTGAATTCATTTGCAGCGGTAGGGAGAGTGTTGTGGATCAGGCGTGCTCGATCATTGTGGTTGACGACCATGACATCATTGCCAAGGGCTGCCGCCTGGTGTTTGAGGATGCCGGAATGCCGTGGTCGGTGTGCTGGTACGCCAGCTTGCGTGATGTGGAGTGGCCCGATGGTCGGGTGCTGGTGATCCTGGATTTGCGGCTGGAGGATGGCTCGACGCCGACGCAGAACCTGCGCGAGATCGAGCAGCGCGGTCTGCCGGTCATTGCCTATACATCGGCAGAGAGCCCGATCCTGGTGCGTGAGGCGATTGCCGGGGGAGTGCTGGCGATCGTGCGCAAGTCCGGGCCGTCGAGCGACCTGGTGCGAGCGATCCAGGATGCGCTGGACGGCAGGCCGAGCGCGAGCTTGGACTGGGCAGCGGCGCTGGATGCCGACGAGGACTTCGTCGTCGACTACCTGGCACCAATCGAGGCCGACGTCCTGGCGCACTATGCGGAGGGGGAGAAGTCTGAGACGGTGGCCCGGATCCTGAACCTGTCGAAGAACACGGTCAACACCTACGTGGCGCGCATCCGAGACAAGTACCGCGCCGCTGGGCGGCCGGCTGACACTCGCGTCGACCTCTTCCGCCGGGCAGCTGAGGACGGGCTGGTGAGCTACTATGACTGACCCGCGTGCGGAAGAAACTCGGTCGGCTGAGGCAGCCGGGGCGTATACGCTGCATATTCGGCGCCTTGTCGGGCTATTTGTTGGGATTGGCGTAGCAGAGATCGTCGTTATGGTCTATCCGACCGTCTACGACGCCAGCCGTGTGAACTCGTTTCCGGTGCTCTGGTTCTTGATGATTGTGGTGTTTCCAGCGGTTATCGCAGGTTGTGGAGCGGCCGTCGGTCTGTGTGTGCGCCGGTTCCGGTGGTGCCGTCATCTGAATGAGCATGTCATCGATCGTATGATATCCGGCGGGTTCGTCGGTTTCCTCGTTGTTTACGCGTTCGCTGTGAGTGTCACGGCATTCGTGCCGATTTTTCCGACCTTCATGACGGGGGAACTTGCGGCGCGCACGCAACCATTGACTGGCTTGTATATCGCAGCAGCAGCGGCCACGGTCGTTTTAGCTCCTACGCGTCGAGTGGCCTACATAGTTGCTTTGGCGCCGCTGCTCTTGATGATGCACGCCACTTCGGCTGGCCATGTGCAGCCGATGTCGATTAAAGAGGTCTCACTCGACCTCGCGACGAATCTTGCCAGCGTCGGTGTATTGGCGTGGGTGCTGCGGCAAGCCGGGGTGCTCGACAGCGGCAGCGCGCGGTACCGCGCGCAGGCTGTGGTACTCGCCTCCGATCGGGCGCGTTCCCAGGCCCAGCGCCGGGCCAACAGCTTCATCCATGACCACATCCTCTCTGCCCTGATCGCCGTCGCGAACGGCCTGCCCGACCGGGCCGCTCTGCGAGCCAGCGCCCGCCAGGCACTCGACTCACTCAGCCGGGACACGGCGCCGTCGGTACCTGTCGCTGCTGGTGCGCTGCTGAACGACATCGCTAGTCGCGTTGACGCTATGGCTGGCAACATCCGCACCGTTGTCGGGGCCACCAGTGAGGGCGAGATACCGGCCGACGTGGCACAGGCGATCACTGAGGCCACGCTGGAGGCGGTGCGCAACTCACTGCGGCACGCTGGCGACGAAGGCTCCTCGATGAGGCGCACCGTGACGCTTACCAGCGATGCCGCCAGCCTGACCATCGAGGTGAGTGACGACGGACGCGGCTTCGACCCAAATGCGACTCCGATCGGTCGGCATGGTGTGTCTGGCTCGATCGTTGCTCGTATGCACGACGCTGGTGGCGAAGCGCTGATCCATTCGGCTCCAAACCAGGGAACGACCGTCACTCTGAAATGGACGCGTCCAGGTCCTGATCAGGATGCCGCGTCGGCGGCGGGCACCAACGAGGCTGTTACTTGGTCCCGGTATCTCGCGTCGTCGCCGGAATCCGTTGGTGCTCGCCTCATCGGCGCTTGCCTGATCAGCGTTCATATCATGATGGTGGTGCATGAGTGCTATACCGACCAGTACCGCCACTGGGAACCGGTGATGGTGAGCCTTGTCCTTATGCTGGTGCCTGCCGTGCTTCTCCTATGGTCTTGGCCTGCGGCGACACCTCCAAACTGGGTGGCATGGCTCACGGTAGTCATTGTCGGTGTGGCAAATTTGCTCGTTCTTAACCAGATCGTTGCCACTGGCTGGCCTGGATACAGCTCGTGGTGCACGGGAGCTGGCACCGACCTGTGCTGCGTCTTGATCATTCGTGGACGTCCCAGACAAGCCTGGGCAGGAATCGGCATGATCACCGTTATGGTCGGCTACTGGGTTGTCGCGACCGGCCGGCCGCTCTTGATGGTTGTCACCTACATGATGGGTCATTACTTCATGATCACTGCTTGGCAGGGCATTGCTCACCTATCCACCCGTGCCACCGCTCAGATCGCCGCCACCCAGCGAGAAACCGCCTGGCTGCAGGCGCAGCAGCGCGCCCACGAAGAAGCCGACCGCATCATGACCAGCCGCATGGCATCCGTCCGCCAGCGCGTTACACCCCTCCTGACCCAGGTCGCCAACGGCAGAACGCCAACGCCGGAGCTACGCAGCCAGGCCTACCTGCTCGAGGCCGAGCTGCGCGACGAGATCCGCGCCCCGTTCTTCACCGGCACCAGCATCGTGACAAGCGCCCAGGCTGCCCGCCGACGCGGCACCGAAGTCATCCTCCTGGACGACTCCGGCGACAACACCACCATCGACGACCGCACGCGGGCCAACGCGGTCAACTACGTCACTAAGCTCCTCGACCTCACCCAGAGCAACCGCGTCGTCATCCGCCTCAACCCACCCAGGCGTCCCACACTCCTGACCATCGTCACCGACGACACCCGATACCGACTTGATAGGCAGGGAGAGCTGATGGTCCAGAATGATGCGTAGATACCATGACGAGTAGTTCGTAACGATAGTTATCTGGAGGAGGAATGTATGGATCAGGCGTGTTCGATTATCGCGATCATCAATAACAGCGTTATCGCCTTGGGGTGCGAGAATGCTTTTGAGGCTGAGGGACTTCCATGGACTGTTTCGTGGTATCCCAGCCTTTCGGATGTCGAATGGCCCGATGGGCGGGCAGTCGTTCTTCTCGACCCTGTTCTGCTGGATCGCTCGAGTCCGGTGGAGAATATTCGAGAAATAAACCGACGGAATGTGCCCGTCGTCGCCTATAGTGAAACAGTAATTGATAGCGTTATCGGTGAAGTCATCGCTGAAGATGTGATGGCTTTCGTTCGCATGTCGGCTCCACACAGTGAGCTCGTCCAGGCGATTCGCGATGCACTCTCCGGCAGGCGTCATGAGAGTCTAGGTCGTATGAAGCTCCTGCTTCGTCATGACAGTGAGAAGGCTGGCGATCTGACGCCCATGGAACTCAAAGTGTTGGAGTGCTGTGCTCGCGGCTATGATAACGCCGCTGTTGCACGAGAATTGAATGTGTCGTTGAATACTGTCAGAACTTATCTTACTCGCATCAGGGAAAAACTTAAGACGAACGATTCTGAGGAGTGATCGCGTTGTACGTCCTAATGTGTGCTGAATTATTGATTATTGGTGCAGCATGTGAGCAGGAGTAGTTCATGGGAACATAGTGAAGCGCTGACGGGAGGAGAAGAGTAATAACCCTTCGTCCCCTCGCCAGCTCCACTTCGTGTGCCGTCACTATCCGGTTCAGTCCGTCACCTCAACAGACATTCCAGCCAACTGGAACAACTTGGTCAGTTCCTGACGGCCAAGCCATCCGTCGGGAGCGGAGGTGCCGGTGTGCTTGCGCTGGAAGCCAGTGGTGCCTCCATAACCGCTTGAGCCGTCTCCGACAGTGCTCGTTCCGTAGTGCCCATCAACATACTGCCAGCGCAGCCATTGAGTTCTAGCCAGTGCGGTCTCGAGGGTGAAGACTTCGTTGCCGTAGGGACCAACTGGGGTGCCATCCTTCTCAGGGTCGCTATAGCGAGCCTCCCTCAGGTGACTAATAGAAACCGAGTCAACTAACTGAAGATTAGCGCCAACATTGGGTAGACCAGGCTTGAACCTACCAGGTGACGTGGGCAGGCCTGGTTTGATTCTGTCTGCAACTGAGTCGTCGAGTGATGAGGGCCAGTCGGCATTACTTTCGAAGAGGACGTGAATGTGGTCGACGTGGTTTTCTGAAATTTCCTCTCCCTCATCCTTGCCTTCGCGGTGGTCGCCTTCTTTCCATGTTCCTGGGTGGAGGTAGCCCCAAAACTCTGGGCGCATTTTGGAGTCACGACTGAATATAATTCCATGGATCCGCAGTTCGTCTCCGTGGTCAGTGAGCCAGTTGAGAAGAATATTTCCGGCAAGTAGTTCGTCTTCTGTCGGAATCATCTGGGTGTTGGCGGTGATGATGAGGTCGACAGCCAAACCGTGTCGGTGTTCATTTTGTACATTGTCTGGCTCTGGCCTGTACCCAGATCCCACCCATGCATAGGGGGATACTTTCGGAGAGCGTTGAATGACTCCGTGTATCCCACGGACAGCTCTTTGTATGCCGTCTGGCATTTTATCTAGGTCGGTGGCGAAGAAAGGCTCTTCTTTGGATCTGTCGCGTTCTGTCATGAGGTAGTGTCCTTTCGGTGCTATGATGTCTGTGCTGGGTTCACCCAGCAGGAAACAAACTAAGAGATAAATTTACTGCTGTAAAAGGGGGTCGTTCCCTCTTGACAGCGAGCCGCATGCTATGGCAGTTGGCCTACTCTTGTTTCTTCTTGCCCACATCAGCGGGCAGCCCTGGAAGGTAGAACTCGCTTTCGGGCAATCTGCTCCTTTTTGTTCTTTGAGCGGAGAGTGTTCTCCCACTCCCGCCCAAACACGCAGAACAGTCCGCCGTGGACGTCGCGCTGGGTGAGGGTGGCGCGTTGCTGGGGCGTCCAGGTGGGTGTGGTTGTGCTGGTTGGCTGCTTGGGGGCGGGCGTAAGGCAGGTGCAGACTGGCTTCCTCATGTGAGGGTGTGGCTCGTCTGGGTGGGTGGAGATGTGGCGAAGCGGCTCGAGAGAGTTTTCTAGCCTGCCCTGCCACACGTCATTGAGGATTGGTGCCCACCGGTGGCCGCGCGGCGGTGAGGTCATCTCGCTTGGGCGCTCATGTCGATTTAACGTCCCGAAATAGATGTCGGTGCCGCGGAATATCCTCGTTTCGAGGCGTCCTCCCGAGCAGTTCTCGGGGGAGGGGTGCTACAAAGCGACTAGCCAGTTAATTTTTGGTGCCCCTCTGAGTGTCTGATGCCTCGTGTTCTGGTATTTTGCCAGGAAGGAGAAAATATGGCCAGATCTATTAACCGTAGTGCGGTCAATGGGCGCATCGTCCCGGCCAGGGTGATGCGGCTCAACCCGCGGGAGACGGTCACGCAGCGTGCTGGTTCGTCGGGCTCGAAGCCATCGGGTGGTTCGTACCGGTCGGCAATCACTGGGCGTTACGTCACTGAGGCGACCGCTCGGCGTCACCCGAACACCACTATTCATGAGGGAGCGTGAGCCTGAGTGTCGGTGCGTGTGAAGATCAATCCGGATGCGGAGCGCCAGATTGCCGCAATGGCGCAGAAGGCCTTCAAGCGTTTTGAGGGCGATCTGAACCGTCGTCGGTCTCGGTTGCAGGGGCGGCCTGTTGCCGAAGTTCGGCGTGCTGTTGACAGCGCGTTACGCAAGTACGGGCTCGACCTGCCCGACGCGATGGTAGCCGGCCTTGCGCAGGGCTTGGCTGAGGGGCGGCCGATTCGAGTCAACGTCCGTTAAGTAGCGCCGTCATGCGGGTGGGGTAGCAGGTGTACGGAGGACGCCTGCTGCCCCACCTGTCTTGTATGACGTGGTGGGTGTGGTTTCACTCCTCATCCCTAGCCACCTCCACCATCACGATGGTGCGGTAGGTGGTCATGCGGGTGTGGAGGCCGGGGGTGAGGTGGCTGTGGTCTTGGTAGAAGACGGTGCGCATGGGGGCGTCCTGGCCGGTGATGGATACGGCCAGGATGGCGTCGTCTGGTTCGACGGCTTGAGTGTCGGGCAGGTCGAGGGCGAGGCGGTGGCGGCGCATGGTTAGCCCGTCACGCGAGACCTGGGGGCTGGCAATCTGCTCTAGATCGAGCGTGATCTCTCGTGGGCTATTGCTGGAGGGGTAGTGCCAGACCTGGATGAGGGGCGCCTTGGCGGGGAGGTCGCTGTTGATCATCTGGTCGATGATGACCATCAGGTTGGTGCCGCTGCCGCCGAGCTGGATGCTGAGTGTCTCGGTGCCGAGTCGTCCGGCGACCTGGGCGAAGTAGACCAGGTCGCGGGCGAGGATCGGCATGCCGGCGTCGCTCCAGCGGCGGGCGGTGCGTTGGTCGCGCCAGTCCTGCTCGGGTGAGAGTGCTTCGGCGGTGAGCTGGAGGCGGTCAAGGACGGTGTCGGCTGGAGCAGACAGAGACAAGGCAGCCGCTGCCTCGTTGCGGCCGCTGTGCTGGTAGCGAGCCAGCTCGCGCTGAAACAGCAAGAAGGCGTCGAGCAGGTCGTCGCCGCCGCAGACCTGCCGCAAGGTGGCGAAGGTGCTGAACTTCTGCACCGTCAGCTGCCCGTAGGCCTTGCGCAGAGCCAGCAGCTCGGTCAGCACCTGCTGCTCCAGTGCGGCGCGCTGCTCGGCCTCATCCGTGGTGTCGCCTATGGGGAAGACGCCATGTGGCAGCGGGGTGACTGGCTCCGGGGGCGTGCTCATAGCCCCTATTCTCACCGACCGGTTTGGTACCGTGCTGTCCAGATGCAGCACGGTGCACTTTTCTGTCACGACACCGCCAATGGCGGCGGGTTCTCCTAGATGTGCCAGGTCAACCGGACACCAGCACCGCAATTGCCCTTGGGCAGTGCGGCAGGCCGATGGCCTGATCTGGGCGGCCACCGGGCCGCATGCGTCATCCCAGGCGGTGGCAGCGGAACCGCTCCAGGGTGAGCGCTTCTCCAGCCGTCGTCTTCTCTTCTCTCTTCCGTCTCTGCTCGAAAGGACCTCTCATGGCTTCCACCAATCTCAGTCTCTTCTCACCCCAGCGCACCCGGATGGGGGTGGTGCTGGGCAATGGCCAGGCCCGGGTGACCAGGCGGGAGATCGAGCAGGTCGCCGCCCAGGCAGAAGTAGCCGCCCAGGCCGAGCAGGCCCGCGCCTTCCTGACCTCCCAGGTGCTGACCAATATCGCCACGCTGGTGACCCAGGCCGAGGCCCAGACCAAGGTCGCCCCGGGCGGCGCCCAGTTCTACGAGGCGATCATCACGGGGTATGCGCTGGGGGCTGGGCAGCGGATCGGGCAGCTGTAGGGCTGCTGTCCTGCGGCTTCGTCAGCCCGGTGGCGAGTTCCTCGTCTCGCTCTTTCGTTCTCTTCTCTTCTTCTCTCTTTCTTCATCTTCGGAGGTTTCATCATGACGGTCGTAGTCGGGATCCTGGCCCTCATTGGCCTGGCAGTAGTGGGCGCAGTCGGCTGGGCGTTTGCCCACGGGGTGCGCGATGGCCTGGCAGCCTGGCGGGAAGCGCCGCCCGGTGGAACGAGCCAGCCGCTGCCCGTGAGCGCACCGCCGCTCTCGCTCTCTGCAACGCTGCCGAGCAGCTACCAGGCCGGTCAGCTGGCCGGTGAGGTCGCAGCCAGCTGGCGCTCCGCACACCAGGCGGCCAGAGCAGCTGGAGCACCAGGCGTCCCGGCCAGTTCATCCTGGGCAGCCGCCTTAGCCTTGGGTAGTGAGCTGAGCCAGCAACGCCAAGAAGCCGGCCGGGCCATGCAGGCAGCGATGGCCCAGGTGCTGCAGGACAACGAGCAGGTGGTGCGGGCTGAGGCTGCCGGAAGAAGGCGCGACACCAGCAGCGGTGGCAGTGTCACTGACGAGAGCAGCGGTGGCGGTGTTAGTGCTGGCGGTGGTGCGGCTCCGACTACTGCAGGGTCGGATGAGGCCAACAAGGGTGGCAGTGCGTCGTCTGAGGCGAGTTCTAGCGCAACGGACAGTGGTGACAGCAACGGCACGGCGGCTGGTACGGCCCGTCCTACCTGGCCGGCTCACTCGCCCTCACGTCGCCCGCCGCGGCCGCGTCCCAGGCGGTGCACGCAGCAGCGACCGGCTCGGTCGGACGAGCGGCAGCCGTGAGCATTCGGCTTCATTCCTCGCCCATATGCTGCGTCATTTTCGCCCACTTGTTGCAAAAACTACAGCACCGACTTTTGTAGCCACTAAGTGGCGTGTGTGTCCATTTTGTTTCCTGGGGTGGCACCACAGAAACGGCTCAAAAGCGGCATGTGTCGCGTCGCTTGGTAATAGTGAATCTGAGGGCCTTGCAACACGAGAGTGTTCGTGGAATGTATGGGATAAGGGCAACCGGCTGCCGAAGTGCGAAAAGCTGGCAGTGGGCTCACCCGGAGAAATTAGCAAGTAAGGAACAAAAAGGAGGGACACCATGCAGCAGACAAAACAGACAAGACGAGCGTGCGCTGGGGGAGAAGCCCCTCGGCACGGTGCGGCGGCCAGGCAGGCTGGCGCAGCAGTGAGGCCCAACACTGGTGTGCTGCGACCGGGCGGCGCGATGAGCGATAGGCCCAGCTCGGCTAGCCGGAGTGACTCTGGTGGCGCTGCCACCAGCGCTGCGGTGCTCAGCCAAGATAGTGCAGGTAAAGCCGCCGGTAGCGGCAGGAAAGTTGGCATGGCGACTGGGGGTGTTGGCGAGATCCCTGGCCTGCCGCCTGGTGGCTTTGCCACCATCCTGGTCGATCCGCCTTGGCCACTGCAGAGTGGTGAAAAGCACTACCGGACGATGAGCCTGGCGCGGATCAAGGCGCTGCCGGTGGGGGCACTGGCGGCCCGTGATGCCCACCTGTGGCTGTGGACGACCAACGCGCTCTTGCCGAAGGCGTATGAGGTAGCCGAGGCCTGGGGCTTCACGGTACGCAGCCCGCTGACCTGGGTGAAGTTCCGCCTCGGCCTGGGTGGTCGCTACCAGCTGCGCAATGCCACCGAGCAGCTGCTGTTCTGCACTCGGGGGAGAGCGCCCTTGGGGTCGCGCTCCCAGCCGACTTGGTTCAACGCCCCAGTACAAGAGCACTCACGCAAGCCAGCCGAGCAGTTCGCCATCATCGAGCGGGTCAGCCCTGGGCCGTACCTGGAGCTGTTTGCCCGTAGGCGGCCTGAGTCGAACCAGCCTTGGGCAACCTGGGGCGACCAAGTGGACTCCGACATCCGCATCCCCGGCTTTGCTGTGCCGCGGTATAGCGAGCGGGTGCACGAGGCGGAAGCCGAGACACCGGCCACGGCAACGGAGCGGACGGAGCCGGTGCAGACGGCGGTGGCTGGTGCATCGCGTGGCGACGACCGAGATGACGGCACTGGCGGCAACGGCAAGGAGGTAACGCGATGAGTCGGCCGTGGCAAGACAAGTACCCCCTGCGCAGTCTTCGAGGAGATGGTGATGATGAGCGATTCGAGGCGCTCGCCTTCTGGCAGCCTGCTGCGATGCGGTGTCGGCCTGCTCCTGATCGCGATGGGATTGCGGTGGATCGTCGCCATCGTGCAAAGCAGCTGGCCCTGGCTCGTCGGGCTGCTCGCCGTGAGCGCCGCCGCCTGGCTGGCAGTGCGCTGGTGGTGGAGCCGACGGGAATGGTGAGGGAGCCGAGCACTGGCCACCACTGCGCTCAGCCTGCCGGTGATGGCCGGCGACGGACTGGGCGGCGGTCTCGCTCCGTAAGGAGGCACTCATGATGGCTCGCTACGCCGGTGGTCGGCCTGGCTCGTCGCGGCGGGTGCGCTTGGTGCCGGTGCGGCACAGCGGCATGGATCATCGGGCGGTGGCACGGATCGTGCTGGTACTGGCGCGGCAGATGGCGACGGATGAGGCGGTTTCCTCAGGTGCTGAGGTCTGCTCGAGGGATGAGCGTGGCACCTCGGTGGGGCGCTGTGCTGCGAATGAGCCCTTCCCGGCATCGCCCGGGAGTGGCTTGGCAGGCCGGTGTTCTCGCCAGCGTCATGACGGTGCTCGCTACTTGGCTCATGGCACCCCTTCCACGACGTCCCACGCCGTGACGGATCGTGCCGGTGCGGCTGAGTCTGACGAGGCTGCCGCTGCCTTGTCCACACCGGGAGGCACCCCGTGATGGCCCGCCCTACTCGTCCCCTGGTGTGGCATCAGCTGCGGTTTGCCTTGCCGCTTGCCCAGGACGCGGCGGTGGGGTTGGTGGAGCGCGTCCTGGCGGACAGCTCGCTTGGTCGGGTGGTGCTGGAGCTGCGCGCCTCAAGCGGTCAGGCCACCTGGGCACTGGGGTCACATGTGGGTGAGCGGTTGGTCTCGGTGGTGCGTGAGCTGGTGCCGGGCTGCCGGGTGTCGCGTGGGTTTTCGCGGCGGGCGGTGGATCAGGCGGTGGTGGTGTCAGCCCGGCCACAGGGGACGTTACTCGCGACGGAGCGCCTCAGCGCGGTGGTGCGGGCTGTCCTGGCTGCTGTGGCGGTGACGGCTGAGGACGAGGAGCTGGTGGTGCAGCTGCAGCTGGGGCGGCGCTTCTCACCGCAGGCACTGGGGCGGGTGGAGCCGCAGGGCTGGCTGGAGCTGCTCGGGCTCGTACCGATTCCGTCTCTTAGTGGTGAGCGGGGTCGACGCTTGCGGGCGCTGGTGGGGCGGCATCGGGCGGCGGCGAGTCTGCGTCTGGGGGTGCGGGCGGCATCGCCGCTGCGCCAGCGGGTGCTGCTGCAGGGTTTGCTGGGG
>ERZ772924.523-NODE-523-length-18460-cov-13.382396_pt1 | contig 18460 bp, 16 predicted proteins | sample MGYA00512116_ERZ772924 | MGnify/ENA primary metagenome ERZ772924 (study PRJEB29015, sample SAMEA2737920) | human oral metagenome | biome: human oral; feature: human-associated habitat; material: dental | place: China | collected 2134 ...
ACCTCGCGACCAATGCGCGGACCGCCGACGGCGCGCGCGCCGCCGTGCGCGCCGAGCTGCCGATCCTGGAGGAGCTCGGCCTGTGACGACGCCGTACCCGGTTCCCGTCGCCACTGAGGAGCCCCTGGGCTCGGTCACTCGAGTTCTCGCCCTGAGCGAGACGACCGGCGACGGGAACGGGTACGACGGGTACAACGAGTGCACAGACGGATCCAGTCCTGCGGATTCTCAGGAGCTCTTCAGCGGAGACTCCCTGCCCCAGCTCTCAGGGCGCATCTACGGCGGCCAAGTGGTGGCCCAGGGCCTGCTCGCCGGAGCCGCCACCCTGGATGCCGATGGTGCCGGCAGCACCGGGGAGCGCCTGCCGCACTCGGTGCACGCCTACTTCATCCGCGGGGGCAAGCCCGACAAGCCCGTGAGCTTCGCCGTCGACAGGCTGCGCGACGGCAGGTCCTTCTCACAGCGGCGAACCACGGCCTCGCAGGACGGTATGCCGATCCTGACCATGATCTCCTCTTTCCAGGAGGCCCAGGGCGGTGCCGATGAACAGGTCGAGGCGCCCGAGGTGCCCCGCCCCGAGGAGCTGACCAGTGCGCTGGAGATCTTCAGGACCATCGACCACCCGGTGGCGAGGTTCCTGGGACGCACGGCGGCCTTCGACCTGCGGCACGTCGAGGGCAACATCTACCTGGCTCCCGGGGACGAGCGGACGGGCGTCCAGCACTTGTGGGCGCGCTCGCGCGGACGTCTGCCGGCTGAGGCCTCGCAGACGGTGCATCGGGCGCTGCTGACCTACATGTGCGACCAGATCATGCTGGAGCCGGCGTTGCGCAGCCAGGGCCTGTGCTGGCGCAGCGAGGGGATGAGTCTGGCGACCCTCGATCACACTCAGTGGTTCCACCGGGACGTGGACGTGTGCGACTGGATGCTCTTCGTCCAGGATTCGCCGAGCTCCCAGGGCGGGCGGTCGATGGCCCGCGCAGAGGTCTTCGACTCCTCCGGGCGGCTGGTCTCCAGCATCGCCCAGGAGGGCATGATCCGCACGCCGACGCCGAGGGCCCGCGGAAACGGCCGGTGGGAGGTCCGCCTCGAGGGCTGAGGCCATTGAGTTCACGGGATGGCGGTGGGCGGAGCCCGAATCGTGCGGCTGAGCCACGCACTCCGCCACGCCTCCGGGTCATTGCGGCGGGCCAGCGGGTGGGAGACTGCTGCCATGAGTGCATCCGTCGATGTCCTGCTGGTCGAGGACGAGGCAGATCTCGCCGCGGCCACCGGGGACTACCTGTCCGCCTTCGGCCTGCGCGTGACCCACCGCCCGGACGCCGAGTCGGCGCTGCGCTCCGCCCGCGCACACGCGCCCGGCGTCGTCCTGCTCGACATCAACCTGCCCGGCATGAGCGGCTTCGAGATGTGCCGCGAGCTGCGGGGCAGTACGCGGGCGCCGATCATCTTCGTCTCCGCCCGCAGCGCCGACGTGGACCAGGTGCGGGGCCTGACGCTCGGCGCCGACGACTTCATCACCAAGCCCTTCTCCCTGGCCGTGCTCCTGGCGAAGGTCCGCCGTGCTCTGAAGCGCTCCGCCGACAGCCCGCCCGCTGGCGAGGATGCCGGAGGCGGCCCCGGCGATGCTGCGGAGGAGTCGGAATTCGACGACGGACGCCTGCGGGTGGAGTTCTCCACCGGACGCACCTACCTGGACGGCCGCGAACTCCACCTGACCGCGCTGGAGGACAGGATTCTGAGGCATCTGGTGTCCAACCGGGGCGCGGTGTGCACCAAGGAGGACATCATCCGCTCGGTATGGGGCGATGATTTCACCAGCGAGGGGACCCTGACCGTGCATGTGCGGCGTCTGCGCGCCCGGATTGAGAGAAAACCCGACTCCCCCGCCTACATCCGCACGGTGTGGGGGCGCGGCTACCTGTTCGAGGCCTCCTGATGCGCGGCCTGTACAGGCCCTTGCTCCTGCTGACGATCGCCTTCGCGGCAGGCATGACCGTGCTCGCCCTGCTCGCCGCACGCTCAGCGCATGATGCGCCGGCCGCCGATACGGCGAGACTCAACGATGCCGTCCAGCGCCTGTCGGCCGCCTGGCCCCACCCTGAAACAGCCGGGCTGGGCGATATGGCCGATCAGTTGCGGGTGGTGGATCTTTCGGGCGATCCGGTGCCGCTGACCGGCGGAAGCGGCGAGGACGCTAAGAGTCCCGATGCGAGTGGGCGGGCTCCTGACCAGGCTCCTCGGGCCAGTGGACTCCAGGAGATGCAGTGGACCGGTGAGCATCGCCCGCTGGCCGGGCCCGTCGTCGTCGATGGGCGGGTCGTGGCCTGGGCCTTCCTCGACGACGACCACGCCACCACGGTGGCAGCCCATCAGCGAGCCTTCTTCTGGGCGAGCGCAGCCACCCTGACGGCCGGCTTCCTCCTACTGCTCGCCCTGCTGATGTGGATCAACGCACGCGTGCTGGTCCCGTTCCGGAAACTGGAGCGCTTCGCCTCCCGGGTGGCCGGCGGGGACCTGGCCGCACCGCTGGAAATGGATCGGGGCAATGCCTTCGGAGCCTGGACGGAGAGCTTCGACCTGCTGCGCACCGAGTTGGCCGCCTCACGCGAACGGGAGGCCGCCGTGCAGGCGTCCAAGGAGGCGCTGATCGCCCAGATCGGGCACGACCTGCGCACACCCATCGCCACGATCTCCGCGACCGCCGAGCTCCTCCAGCTCACCGAGGACTCCCCCGCCGCCCGCGAACGGCTGCAGGTGATCCAGTCCAAGAGCAGCCAGGTGGATGGCCTGGTCAGCGACCTGTTCCGCGCCCACGACGACGAGGTCGCCGCCCTGAGCGTGAACCCCGCGGACTTGGGCACCGATGAGGTCGAGGTCCTGCTGCGCGAGGCGGACCACCGCCGCCTCATGGACATCAAGCCTCTTCCGGCCGTCCTGGTGCGGGCGGACCGACTGCGCCTGGCGCAGGTCATCGACAACGTCGTGCAGAACTCCTACAAGTACGCGGGTACGCCCATCCGCGTGACCGGCCGGGTCGAGGGGGACTCTCTGCGGCTGAGCCTCACCGACGCCGGCCCCGGGGTCGCCCCGGAGGAGACCGGGCTGATCTTCGCCCGAGGGCAGCGCGGCAGGAATGCTGTCAGCGCTGTCAGCGCTGTCAGCGCTGTCAGCGCTGTCAGCGCAGCAGGTGCACCCGGCCAGGGGCTCGGCCTGTTCACCTGCACCCAGCTCATGGAGCGGATGGGCGGCCGTATCGAGGCGGACCTGCCGGACGGGGGCGGCCTGACCATCGCTCTGTCCCTGCCGCTGGCCTGAGCAGGGGCCTCTCCGCCAGAATGCCGCTGCTGCGAATCGCAGGCGAATCGTAGGAATTTCGTAAGGACTTCGCACCGGTGCTCCCCATAGCGTCGATCCAGTCGCACTAGAAAGGGGCACCGCATGTCGTCTCTCCGAGAAAGCCAGCAAAGCAAGCAGAGCCAACGAAAGCAGCGTGAGGCGCCTGCCGGCGCACTCCCCGTCGTCACCACAGACAAGCTCTCCAAGTCCTTCTCGGTGGGAGGCGCGCAGCAGCACGTGCTGCGCAACCTGGACCTGGAGATCGGTAAGGGCTCCTTCACCGTCATCATGGGCCCCTCGGGCGCCGGCAAGTCCACGCTCCTGTACGCCCTGTCCGGGCTGGACCGGCCCACGCTGGGCACGGTGAGGCTGGACGGCACGGATCTGACCGGGATGAAGGAGGACGCTCTGGCCCGCTTCCGCCGCAGTCACTGCGGCTTCGTGTTCCAGCAGGTGCACCTGCTGGACTCCCTGAGCGTCCTGGAGAACCTCCTGGCCGTGGGCCTGCTCATCAGCAGGGACCGCGACGCCGTCACCGCACGGGCGCGCTCACTGCTGGAGCGCGTCAACCTGCCCGAACGGGACTGGAACAAGGCGCCCACCATGCTATCCGGCGGTGAGGCGCAGCGCGTGGCCATCGCCAGGGCCCTGATGAACAAGCCCGCCGTGGTCTTCGCCGACGAGCCCACCGGCCAGCTGGGCTCCGAGCACTCCAGCGCCGTCCTGGACCTGCTCAGCGACGTGCACGAGGACGGCCAGACCATCGTCATGGTGACCCACGACGTCCGCTCCGCCGCCCGTGCCGACCGCGTTCTCTACCTGCGCGACGGCCGCATCGCCGATGAGTGCGCCCTGGCCGGTGCAGCCGACCGGCGCACCGAGGACCTCACCGCCTTCCTGGCCGAGATGGGGTGGTGAAGAATGCTGCCATCCCTGACATCCCTGACATCACCGACGTCCAGTCCCTCCCTGCTGCTGACCCGCCGCACCGTCCGCAAGCATCCGGGCATGGCCGGGGCCGTCCTCATCCTGTCGCTCATCGCCGGCCTGCTGATCAATGTCGGGCTGGTCATGATGACCCAGCACAGCGCCTATCTGGACCGCAAGGCCGAGGACTGGAACTCCCCCGACGCCGTCGTCCTCATGCCCCGGAGCGAGCAGGCCGACGACGTGGAGGACGCCCTGCGGTCCGACGAGCGGGTGCGCGAGCTGGAGACCGCACCGGGCGTCCTCGTGCAGGGCTCGATCCGCTACGCCGACTCGACGCTGTCGTCCAGATTCCTCTTCTACGACATCGACGCCTCCCCGCGGATGGGGCGCTGGGACATCGCCTCCCAGCTCGATGATCCCGTGGAGAGTCCCGTTTGGGTGCCGTCCACGCTTCAAGCAGCGGGCGGCTACGAGCTGGGCGATGAGCTGGTACTCACCTCCCCCATGGGCGAGCGGACATTCCATATCCAGGGCTTCACCGAGTCGACCTACGGCGGCATACCGTCGAACGGGCTCCTATGGTTCGGGCTGTCGGGCGAGGATGACGCGGCGCTCGAGGACGAAGCGCAGGAATACATGGCCGGCATTCAGGCCGAGCTCGCCGCGAGCGGACATGACAGCGCTGCTGCCCCGCAGACGCAGCAGGCTCAACCGCCGGGCTGGGTGCCCTCCACGCTCATCAAGGTGCAGACCCGAAGCACCGACGAGGTCGGCGACCTCACCGGCGAAGTCACCTCGCGTCTGAACGTCACCTCGGCCTGGGACATGGACCGGGAGGTCCTGTCCATGGCCAATCGGATATCGGTCGGGCTCATCTCCGTGGTGATCCTGCTCTTCTCCTCCATGATCGCGACCGTGGCGCTCTTCACTCTGGCCTTCATGCTGCGCAGTGCCATCCGCGACGACCTCGCCGCGGTGGGAGCGCTGCGCGCCATGGGATTCACCACGGGCGGGGTGATGCGCCCCATGGTGCTCTCCTTCGCACTGCTGGGGGCGATGGGCGCGGCGGCCGGGGCGGTCCTGAGCCATGCCGTCTTGCCCTACCTGTCCTTGATCCTTCGCGCTCAGACGGGTATCACCTGGAGAGCGCACGTCGATCCCGGGTTCCTCCTGGCCTGCGCAACGGGTCTGGGCCTCATGATTTGGCTGGGGGGAGCCCTCGTCGCACGGCGCGCCGGCCGCATGAGTGCAGTGGAGGCGCTGCGCGGCGGCCAGGAGGACCATTCCTTCACCCGTGCTCGCCTGCCCCTGCAGCGCGCGCGAGGCCCACTGGCCATGCTGCTCGGCCTCAAGGAGATGCTCGCGGTGCCGGGCCGGGCAGTGCTCATCCTCGTGGTCGCCGCCGCATGCACCGCTGCCTCGGTCTTCTCGGCGTCCGGTCTGGGAATGCTCGCTATCAAGGACAACGCCCTGTCGCTGCTCCTGGGCAGCGTCTTCGCGGACGTCACCGTGACGGCGCAGTCGCCCGATGACGTCGACGCCGCCGTGGAGAAGGCCCGGGACATACCCGGTGTGGCGACTGCGATCCCCTACTCCCAACAAGTCGAGACTGTGGACGGCACGAACATATTCTTCTTCGTGGTCGACGATGTGGAGGATCTGCCGATAAGTCCCGTCTATGAGGGGCGACCCGCGCATCATGCCAACGAGATCGTCCTGGGACCGGGCGCCGAGAAGCGCTTCGAGGCTCGCACCGGCGACACCTGGACGGCGAAGCGCAATGGCATCGAGAAGGATTTCCTCGTCACGGGGCTGGCCAGTGGCGCGCCCAATATCGGTAACTTCGCGATCCTCACCCGTGCGGCCTACCAGGAGCTCGCGCCCGATGCGAGATTGACTGACGTCGGCGTCTTCGTCACCAGTGCCGATGATTCCGGAACAGTCAGCAAAGCACTGCAGGATGAGCTCGGCCCTGAGTTCCAAGTCGTCAATACACGGGATTCCATGGCGGTGCAGATGGGGAGCTACATATCCGTGATCCCGCTGCTGTCCACTTCCCTCATGGCCTTCAACGGCTTCGTCGTGGTCCTGGTGGTGGCACTCATGACCTCCTCCCTGGTGGCGCAATCGCGCCACACTGCGGGCCTGCTCAAGGCTCTGGGGATGACGACGCGTCAGGCCGCGACTCGCCTGCGCTGGACCATCCTGCCCCCGCTCATCCTCGGTACCGCGCTGGGATGCGCAGCGGGCGGGGCACTGATCAGGCCGTTGCTGGAAGTGCTGCTCAGCGGTGTGGGGATCAAGCAGATCACGGTGGACATCCCACTGTGGCCGACCCTCGCCGTCGGGGCGACGGTGCTCCTGACCGCGGTGGCGGCGGTCTTCATCTTCACCCGCCCCATCAACAGGGTCACCGCCTACTGCCTGCTCACGGAGTAGCCCGGTAGGACGCCGGGTGCGGGAGTCCCGGACCCGCACTCGGCGGACCCCGGCGTGCCGTCTGCTCGGTCGTCGCACCGCCCGCATCCGGCGGGCACTGCTCCCCCAAGGCCGCGGGGAAGCGGCATTCCGGCGACAGGCGCAGCACTGATAACGAGCCCACTGATCGGGAGCCCGTCGAGAATCGACAATCAGGAAGGCGCGATCACGTTCAGGCCGCAGCACTGAGCGGCTCGGCGCATCTCGCGGTCGTAGGTCAGAAGAATGTCCGCGCTGATGGCCCTCGCAACCGCAAGGCGGATGGCATCGGCGGCGCGCAACCCCATCGATCCGGAGGAGGCGCTGAGAAGATGCTCCCTGGAGACGTCGATGAGCTCGACCCCGGAGAGCAGGACGGCCGTCGTCCTCTCATCAAGTTCGCGGCGACGGCGGGCAGCGCAGTGAAGCTCGGTATGGAGCAGGAAAGACGCACACTGAACCACGCCGCCTGCAACGGCGCTGTTGAGCCACTGCGACAGCGGCTTCGACTCTTTCTCCTCAATGAGCAGCTTGAGCGCGGCCGAGGTGTCCGAGTAGCAGATTCTCATTGCTCACCGCGGAGATCATCCAGCACATCGCGTGACGCGTTCCCGGTGGCGCGTCTCAGGGCGGCGAAGTCCACGCGGACAGACCGGGTGACGGCTCCGCTCCGCCTGAGAAGAGCGAGAGGCTCCTCGGGCACGGGAGCGAGCAGGGCCACGGGTCTCCCATTGTTGGTGATCAAGTATCCCCCGCCTGAACGCGGCGCAGAATCTCCGCACTGTTATTGCGCAGCTCGCGGTGCGGAATCGTGGGCACGTGCATCACCTCGTAGCAAGTGTAGCGCGGACGCTTGAGCCGCCCGGCGCAATATCCACCGCAGAAATCCGGGCGCGACTCTCCCGCCTCGCCGCCGCCCCCGTACATACCCACTGCACGCACCCGGGCGCCGGGACCCCCCGCCCCGGGCATCCAAATCTCCGTGAATCCGCGCGATAGTGGCGTCAGCATCCTACCTGCACGTCGGCGTCCCAGATGACTGGTTCCCGGGGCGGCAGGCGGAGCGCGCTCCGAATCTTCAACGGAAGTTCGTCGCACGAACGTCCCTTTATCCCATCCTTCTGGGGATAAAGACCAGACGGATGGGAGAAAGGTACGTTGATGTTGGAAAGGTACGTTCACGTTCCGGCGCGTTGCAGACGGGCGCCCGGACGCCGCGCCCGCTCACGCCCCGCCCGCACAGCGCATCAAAAGAAGGAGTCGGGCAGCTGATGACCGTCGAGTCCGAGCCCGCGCTCGCCGTCGTCGGCCGAGACCAGCTGCACGATCGTCGCCGCCCCCGGGCGATGCCGACCGCGGCACCGTGCTCCGCCCCCGGGCACCGCGAGTACAGGTCGCAAGGCGGCGGAATGCTGGGGCGGCGCGGGGGGGTGGGGACCCGGACCGGGTGTCCGTCAGAATGACATTGGAGCCCCCGGGCGACGTTCCCCTCGAAGACGCCCTTGCAATGACGCGGTTTTCCGATAGCACCTCAGCAGCCCGGGCGGCCAATGTCATTCTGACGGACACCCGCACACCGTCGGCCAAGGCCTCAAGCGGCCTCGCCTCGGCTCAATCGCGTGTGTTCAGCCTACGGCCCGCAACACACTCAATCGCCTCGGAAGCCCGAGCAAGCTCGACTTCCCACAACGCAGCACGCCAATCTCCACCTTGATGAGATCGGTATCGTGGAGCTTAAGGGTGCGGTCGAGGTACACCTGGCGATTTATGTCTAGTGATTAGTTAAGTACTAATTTACTTATCAAAGGTTATGGGATATCCTGTAATCGCAACCGCGAGGAGGGACATCCCATGACCAAGTACAGAGTTGAGCTGACGCAGGGCGAGCGCGAGAAGCTGCTCGCGCGAGTGAACCGGGGAAGCGGCAGGGCCGCAGAGATCAAGCGGGCGAACCTGCTGCTGGCGGTCGACCAGGGCGGGTTCGCCGACCTGCGGATGACCGACGCGGAGGCCGCAAGGGCCTACCACTCGACGGTCAAGACGGTCTACAACCTCAAGAGGAAACTGGTCGAGGAAGGGTTCGACGGCGTGCTCGCGCGCAAGGCGCGCAGCAGGCCGAGAAACGTCAAGATAGACGGCGAGGCCAGGGCAAAGATCGTCGCCCTGACCTACACGGACCCGCCAGAAGGTCACGCCAGGTGGACGCTTCGGCTCATCGCCGAGAAGAGCGTGGAGCTCGGCTATGTCGAGTCCATATCGCACGTCGCCGTCGGCAACATACTAAAAAAAGGGACTTCGTGAGTTCGTATGGGTAGCTGGTTGTGTCACCGCCCGGCGGCGTGGCCTCAGGTCCGAGCATCCTGGTATCGCGGGGGCCATGAGGCTGTCGATGTCGTGGAACCCGTGGCCCGCCCGGTCGCGCGGGCGGCCGTGGGAACGCAGGAGTGTACACAGATCGGCGAAAATGGCCTCTCGGAGCCGTTTTGGGGCATTTGTGTACACTGTTGCGACGCAAGCTGCGACGCGAGCTGCGTCAGGTGGCACGAGTGCCTCAACCACCATGGTGTGCCGGCGGTACCTCCTCGGTGGCCGCCTCTCGCATGGTCGGGAAGACAGAATCCGTGTGAGCGGCGTCGCTGCCGGATTGGCGTCTTCGCCGAGGCAGCAACCCACACAAACCCCCGAGGAGCCGAATAAATGCGGGGAGCAGGGCTTGGGCCTCACACGGCTGCCCAGACGACTAGCCACCAGACTTTTGCCTCGCGGGAAGCAGCATCTCCTCCCTGCTGACGCACACGGGCCATCGCGGAGAGGTCCTCACCCTCACGCATGGCTCCCTCACCCCCACGCACGGCAGGACAGTGGCGACCGTACGTGATGCAGCATGCTCTGCGCGTGACGATCTTCTCGGAGAGCAAGCTGGGCACAGGAGTACCCGAGCGAGCCCCGCCTGGGCTTCCGCAGACCAGTTCGCAGAGACTCTGGTATGCTTGTTCCATAGCGGTCGCAGGATGTTTGCTGCGTCAGCTCGCATCGGACGGAATCTCGCAGGAAGTGCCGGAGGCCAGCATGGGTACATCACTCTCACGCCGTACGTTCGTCAACCTTGTTGGCGGGGCAGCAGCGCTCGCGGGACTTGGTCTTACTGGCTGTGCGACTGGCTCGGGGTGGAGCGGGACTGCAGGTGACAACCAGACCGCAGGGGGTGGCGAGCTGACCGTCGGTGCCGCGTACTCCGCAAAGAACTTCGATCCCTTGTCCACCTCATCCGCACTCGCACTTAGCTGCAACCTCAATGTCATGGAAGGCCTCTTCGAGACGGACTTCCATGACTTCGGCACGCGCCCGGCGCTCGCCGAAGGCGACCCTGCCCAGATCGACGGCACCACCTTTGACGTCAAGTTGCGCAGCGATGCGAAGTTCTCCGATGGAAGGGAGGCCAAGGCATCGGACGTCGTCTTCTCATTCAAGGTGGCGGCGGCAGCGGGGGGCAGCTACGCACCGATGCTTACGCCGATCACCTCCATAGAGGCCAAGGACGACTCTACCGTGACGGTCAGGACCAGCCACCCCGACCTCCCATGGCTGAAGTCACGTCTGGCAATCCTGAAGATCGTACCCGAGGGCTCGACCAGTGAGGAGAGGGCCAAGGCTCCCGTTGGCACGGGTCCTTGGATGTACAGGGAGGTGACGGACGCGTCGGTCACGTTTAAGCCGAATCCGTACTACAACGGTGCGTACCCCGCCAAGGATGACACGCTGCGCTTCGAGATTCTCAAAAGCAAAGTCGCCCGCGTTACGGCCGCCCAGCAGGGGACCACGCTTATCTCGGAGGCCGTGCCCGTCGATTCGATCGAGCAGCTTCGGGAGGCGGGCCTTACCATAGACGCAGTGCAGGGACTCGGCTCGCGCTTTCTGATGTTTGACGTCGCGAAGTATCCTTGGAGCAAGGTGGAGGTGCGTCAGGCCATCATGTATGCCCTCGACTACAATGGCATGGTAGAAGGTGCCCTCTACGGACAGGCGTCAGCCGCCACCAGCCTTCTTCCCGATGACGCCACCTTCCCGCACTACCATAGGGCGTCGGTGGTCTACAGCCACGACCCCGACAAGGCAAAAAATCTGCTCAAAGGAGCAGGCGTCACGCCTGGGCAGCTAATCCTCAGGACGACGGATAACGACCAGGTGGTCGCCATGTCCACCGTCATCAAGCAGAACCTGGAGGATCTGGGTTTCAAGGTCACGATACAGACGGACAGCTCGGATGCGACCTATGCGGCGATCGACACGGGCAATAGCAACTACGACCTACTGCTGGCGCCAGGCGACCCCAGTTGCTTTGGCGCGGATCCCGATCTGGTGCTCAGGTGGTGGTACGGCAATGACGTTTGGATGAGGACGCGCTGCCCCTGGGGTGGGACCGTCGAGCATGAAGAGCTTCTCCAGGAGATGGACGCCGCACTTGATTCTGCGGGCGACGAGCGGCAGGAGCATTGGAACAGGTGCTTTGACATACTCGCCGAGAACGTCCCCCTGTACCCAATTCTGCACGTGAAGACCTGCACGGCCTCCTGGCGTGATACCACCACGGCCGATGGCATCAAGGTCTCCTCGGACTTCAAGGGCATCGGCACCACGGGTGTAGCGCTCATGGGCGTCACGACCGTCAAGTAGCACCGCCCGGCGCGACGATCCTTTGGAGCTTTCTGTATTGTTCGTGGCTCAGGGGTTGACTGCGCGGCCCTTGTCATGTCCGTCCTTTCTCTTCTGCGCTTCCTGTCCCTATCTTTCCCCCTTATCCTTTTGTGGGTCTCCCGGGAAAGCGCCGGCTGCTCATCGGACAGCGCAACGAAGACATAGTGGGTCACATCGAGGCTATGCGCGGAACACGAGATAACTCACGTAGCCTCCCTTTGGTCCCTACCCTCGCCCTCCCAGGCACGAAGCGTGTCATAGACCTCGCGCGCGACCGACGTGGGAACACCCCTCACGGAGGCGATATCCTCGGCACTCGCCGCCCTGAGGCGTCTCATCGAGCCGAAGTGACGCATGATGGCCCGCTTGCGTCGCGTGCCGACGCCTGGCACCTCATCGAGGATCGAGACGCTCTGCGCCTTGGTCCTCAGCTCACGGTGGAAAGTGATGGCGAAGCGGTGCGACTCGTCACGCACCTGCTTGATGAGGTAGAGCGAGGCGGAACCCGAGGGCAGGACGACGGGCGTCTCGTCCCAGGGGACGAAGACCTCCTCGTCCGCCTTCGCGAGGCCGCAGACCGGTATGTCGAGTCCCAGGGCACCAAGCTGTCCCATGGCAGCCGTGAGCTGTGGCTTGCCCCCATCCACCACGAGCAGGTCGGGCGCCGAGGCGGCAAAGCGCTCATCGTCCCTGCGCGCCGGGGCGTAGCGCCTGCCGAGCACCTCGCCCATCGAGACGAAATCGTTTGCCTCGCTCAGCTCGGCTCGGATCTTGAAGCGACGATACTGTCCCTTGTCGGGACGCCCGTTAGTGAAGACGACCATCGAGGCGACGGTAAAGGAACCGTGGAGCGTGGAGATGTCAAAGCACTCGATGCGCAAGGGTGGCCCGTCAAGTGCGAGTGCGCTCTCCAGCTCGAGGAGCGCCTGGTTAGTCCTCTCGTCAGCATAGCCCGTGCGTACCATGTAGCGCATGAGGGCATGGCGGGCGTTTCTTGCCGCCATCTCGAGGAGGTGGGCCTTCTCGCCGCGCTTGGGCCGGTGGATGCGACAGACACGCCCACGCTTGTCCGTGAGCCACTCACCTAGAAGTTCTGCATCGGGAAGGTCGATGTGCGTGTCCACCTCTGCGGGAATGTCTGCCGTCTCGTCGTAGTAGCGTTTAATGAAGCCCTCGGTAAGCTCGACCTCGTCCACGTCGGCCCCCTTGTTGAGGATGAACTCGCTCGAGCGCACCGTGCGTCCCTCGCGCACGACGAAGACACAGGCACAGCTGATGGTCTCCTCGCGGTAGAAGCCTATGAGATCAAGATCGACCGCAGAGGAGAACGTCACCTGCTGCTCATCATCGAGACCCTCGATGACCTCGAGCCTGCGCTTGATACGCCCCGCCCGCTCGAACTCGAGAGCTGCGGCGGCATCGTGCATCTGTTGCGTGAGCTCGCCCACGATGGCCGAGCGCCTGCCTGCCAGGAACTGCTCCACCTGACGGACGTTTCTCGCGTAGTCGGAAGGTGTCATTGCCCCCACGCAGACGCCGGGACCCCGGCCCACGTGATAGTCGAAACAAGGGCGACCGCGGTCTGCAAACGCCAGGTTGGCCACTGCGGCGTCATCTGGATGCCCCTTGAGGTAGCGACGGCAACGCTTCCACTCCACACAGGTCGCAGAGCAGATGGGAACCACCTTGCGCAGGGTGTCTATGGTCTCGCGCGCCGCCTGGGCGTCGGTGTAGGGTCCAAAGTAGCGCGTGCCCTTGCGGTGCCGCTCGCGGGTATACTTGATGGCGGGATAGGTATCGCCCATCGTGAGCGCGATGTAGGGATAGCTCTTGTCATCCTTGAAGTCAACGTTGAAGTAGGGATGATACTGGGCGATGAGGTTGCGCTCCAAGACGAGCGCCTCGTGCTCCGAGCCCACGACAATGTAGTCGAAGCTGCGTACCACCTGCATCATGAGCGGGATCTTTGCGCGGTCATCCGTGAGCCTCACGTACTGAAGCATGCGGGCACGGAGGTTCTTGGCCTTGCCCACGTAGACGACCTCCCCCTTGGCATCCTTCCAGAGGTAGCAGCCAGGCTCTGTGGGAACCTTGCCCACCTGCTCGGCGACGGACGGCAGGCCTTGAGCCTCGGGACGGGGGGCCTCGAGGTCGAAATCGGGCACGTGGGTCGCAGGATCCTTGATGCTCATGGGGCGATCGCCTTACCAATCGAGAGGACTCAGGGGGCGGCCTAGCCGCGCCTGAGCGCCCGTCTGGCGGCCACAAGGGCGGCGTAGAGGGTCTTGCGCAGCGGCACGTCGCGGTCGGGGGCCACCTCCGCCACCTCCTTCGAGAACTTGCACTTGAACTCGTTCAGACCGTTGAGCTCGGGGGAAAGATCGCTTCCAATGGCCATGAGGTCGTACTCGCTGACGGTACCGTCGAAGAGCCGGCCCAGCTCGCAGGCCTCGAAATAGACAAGCTTGTCCCCCACGTGCATGCGCATCGTGTCAGTGGAGGAGGCAGCGTAATAGCGCGTGGCACGCCTCCCGCTCACGGTGACCATGGACCAGTTGGTGAGCCTACCGTCAAGGCGCCCCGCATAGAGCCTGCAGTGCCCAGTACCAAGGATGTGCATCATGTTCTCATAGTCAGACATCGGGGCGGGAGTAAAACCGTCACGCTCGCCCGTCTCGACCATGAGCGGATAGTACTCCTCGAAGGAGGCGCTCGCGCGCTCCGTCTCGTCAGCACATTCGATGGGTGACTCGCGCAGCGCCTTGCGCACGTCACGCCTGCCACGTGGCTTCATGCGCGAGAGTATCGCCTCGTCACCACCCGTGACGTCGAGGATGACTGTGCGATCGTATGGTATCGTCGAGAGGGTTGGCCTCGTGACGTCGAGGGCGTGCTTGACCGCCATACGAATGAAGGCGGCTGCCCTATGCTCGCTGCGTACGTAGTCGCACAGCGCGGTGATGGCCTGCGCCTCAAGGGCCTCGCTCGGCCCCTCCACCCACACGGGACCATGCTCAGAGCGCAAGAAATGGTAGCCATGGGTCTCGAAGTCCATGAGGGAGGCCAAGGCAAGGGTCCTGTCATCATCTGCGAAGCGAACACAACGCCAGGGACTGCGCCCCTCGATGGTCGCCTGATAGCTGGCCCATTGGTGCGTCTGCTCGATCGGAAGTGTCAACTTCAGCTCTTCCGCCCTCTGCTCGAGTTCGGAAAGCCCGATCTGCTCTATCTGCATGCTCTCTTACCTCCAAACCAGTGAGTCACCATGTCACCATTCTACGCCCTCTTAAGACTGCGCCACATCGAGCAGGCACCCGATGGCCTCACGTACCTGTCCAGGATCACCGTCGCAGGGCAGATTGAGGATGCCAGCCACGATGCGTTCGCAGACGGGCCAGGGCCTGAGGTCACCGTCGAAATAGTAGGCGGCAGGATCGCCCGCGCCAGGATAGAGTACGGGCCTGTACCAGTCCTGGGCATAGATACCCCGGCCGCGAAGGGCGCTGAGCGCACGCTGCGCCTTTGCCTGGCTTCCCATCACGACGGGCAGGCGTAGCAGAGGTTGCGCCTCCCCCTCGAGCGCGGCCGCAGGAACCTCTACGTACCTGAACGCCCCCTGCGATGCGAGTTCCCTGCGATAGCTCTCAACCGATGCGCGATGGGTGGCTTCCACCTTATCCAAGCCCTCGAGGGCCCAAGAGGCCCTCTGGGAGACACCCTCATCGGCAGCCATCGGCTCATAGGGAAGCCTGCCAGCCCGCTCAGCGTCCACAATGGGTTGCTCGAAGTTCTGCATGGCCGCAAACGCCCTCCTGAGCGGCCCGGGAAGTCGCATGAACACCCTGATCTGCCAAGCATATGACCGGGCAGCCCGGCCCAGGCGCCTGGGCATCTCGGGAAGCGAGGAGAGCCTGCGAGAGAGCTCGTCCTTGAACACCCTGTCCCTCATGTCGGGGTTCACCCAGACGGCACCGCCAAAATAGGTCTGGACCATCTTCTGCACGCCAAACGAGTGAACGGAGACATCTGCAAGCGGCTCTCCCTCATTTCCGCGCGAGAGGCGGGCCAGGCAGTGCGCCGAGTCCTCGACGAGGACGGCACCTGCGGCGTGAGCGGTATCGGCAAGACGACAGTCGCCCTTTCTCTCGATGATGCCGAAGCTGTGCTGCAGCACCACGGCCCGCAGGTCTGAGGTAAGAGGTAGCTTTGCCGGGTCGAGCGCGAGCGTGCGCTCGCTCAGCTCGCCATAGTGCGGAACGAGTCCTGCGGCCACTATGGGGTCGACGGCCGTGCAGCAGGTCATGAGCTGTGTGACCACGCTACCGCCACCCCGCAGCTCGCGGAGCACCTCGAAGACGACCTCCATTCCATAGCGTGCCTTGAAGACGACATGCCAGTCCTTAGCACGCGTACCCGTACGCTCGGCGAGCTGCCTGCGGAGTCGGTCTCTGGAGGACTCGCCCACGCCCTTGGGAGATCCCATCCTAGCCCTCCAGCTCCCTGTGACCGAAGTAGCGCCTGAAGTCGACGCGGTAATGGGCCCAGAGCTTCACCATGTTCCACAGGCGGCGCGGGTCACGGTCGTGCCCCCCGAAGAGCGTCGTCCCGACCTTTCCCTCACGCATGAGCAAAAGGGCGCGTTCCTTGAGGGGGCCGTTCGCCACATAGCGCCTCACGATCGATCTGGGCACGCCGCACCACAAGAACTCCTCATTCGCATGGACCGACTCGCTCGTCTTCCCCTCGATGACATCTTCCACCACGCAGCGAGCGAGGTTATGACCCGAGAGCGTCGTGAAGAAGCTGCTCCTCCCCTGACGCGGATTGAAGTCGAGAAGCTTGTAGGAGCCATCGCGCACGTCGAGCTTCATATCGATGTTGAAGTAGCCAAAATAGTCAATATGCCTCATGAGACGCTCGACAGAGGCGTAGGCGCCCTCATCGCCGTACGAGATGATGGCGGCATAGTTGCCGATACGCATGGGTGCGCAGTCCTCGAGCACAGGCTGACCTATCGAGAGCAGCGCCGTGGACCCATCGTGGCGCACGTAACCGTTCACCACGCGCATGTTGTCGTCACCCCCAGGCACGAAGTCCTGCACGACGAGCTTACCCGAGTAGCCAGAATCAAAGACGCGCCGCAGCGCCTCCTCAAGCATGAGCCTCCCGTCAAGGATGAATGCCTTCTTCTGGCCCTCGAAGGGGTGCTCACGAAAGTCGAGGGCATCGGTGGGCTTCAGGGCAACAGGATAGGGGAAGGGCAACTCTCTTACCTCGTCACCAGGACCAAGCGTGATAGCCTGCGGGTAGGGCACCTGTGCGCGCTCGCAGAGCCCGTAGAAGCGCGACTTGTCATTGAGCTGGACAAGAGTTCCCGGCCCAGAGCATATGGGCACGTAGCGACCATCAAGCTCATCCTTGTGCTCCGAGAGTAGGATGGAATACTCATCACCGCAGGGTATCACGAGGCCTAGCGCACCATTCAGCTGTCCCGCATCAGCATTGAGCATCCTCACGAGGACGGCTGGGTCCATAAGACGCTCGTCACAGCGCTGCTCTATGAACTTCGAGTGACGGGTCGGGGTGAGCGGGAAGGTACCGTAGGCAAGGCTCCTTACCCCGTACGCCTCCCAAAAGGCACGAGCCATGCCATAGGCACCGATCTCGGTACCCAAAAGAATCGGAACGAACTTCTTGGTCATCGACGTATCACCCATTCGGCCTCGCAGGTGCACAAGCGCTTCCTGACGCATGCGGACCCTCGCTGGCGCACGCAGATCGCGCGCCTCATTGTAGCAGTACGGCCTCCTGGGTCTTATGTTGCACCAGAGTCACAGAACTATCGACCCACTTCCCCGTGCTTACCTTTCGCGGGCAGGCCAGTGACAACTTCTTAGGCTACTGATACGTCAGGTCCCATCCAGGCACGTGGGGCCGGCGGGAGAGCGCCGCAATGGTCGCGCATGCGCACGAGGGACCGTGACCGTCGTGGCGGCGGCTGATAGGCAGGCGTCCCGCACACCCCCTCCCGCCAACCCAGGCGTCTCGTCGTAGCGTCGCCCGGGCGCCGGCCTGGCGAGGCTCAGTTGTGCCACTCGGTGGCGTCGAGTGCACGATGGACGTGCCACTCGCTGGCGTCGAGTGGCACGACATTTCCTGACAACTGCGCATATGCCGATTTTTGTGCCACTCGGTGGCGTCGAGTGCACGATCTGCGTGCCACTCGCTGCCACCGAGTGGCACGTGCATGAGACGGCATAGCTCAAGGGTCATCGGAGAAGGAAGTGGCGTCGGGCGGTGGCACGGATGCCATGAGCCTCCCACGCACCACGGTTCTCGATGCGATCTCCGTCCATGCACGCTACCAGCTCATCCGTGAGAAGTCCGACAGCAGATGACGGATGCGGTAGATGACTACCTGCTTGTCGTCGACATAATAAAAGACCTTGTAGTTATAGACATTGATGCTCCTGTAGGTGTGAAGCGTTGGCACAGGTGACTCAAACTGATAGACGGGATGGTGGTCTGCCTGAGCTAAGAGACCATGGAAGGCTTCGAAGAAACGGTCTTCCAAGACCTCAACAAAGCTTATGTTCTGATAGGTGAGCACATATGCCTCAAGTTCCACAAGGTCGTCTACGGCATCCTCGGTCAGAAAGAGCTCTTGGCACCTCATGCTTGGCGTCGAGCACGCAGCACAGCGCGGGCTTCGTCAGAGCTCAGCAGTTTGAGGGTACCGGCGCTCTCTCTTTGTTCAGTCTCAAGGATTGCCTTCGAAAAGGAGCGCTCCTGTACCCTTGCCGTGGCGTTCCATGTGTCATAGTCGACCATCGCCCACCTTGGGCGCCCATTCTGGGTAAGTATGACCACCTCACCGGCATCCGTAAACCGAGAGACAGATTTGATGTTTGCACGGAAATCACTTACGGGGACGATTTGCGGCATGCCTCCTCCTTGCGATAGAAGAAATTCCTTCTATTTTAGGGCTCTTCGGGGGTTCGTGTGGGTTGACGCCTCGGCGAAGATGCCAACCTGGCAG
>ERZ772924.528-NODE-528-length-18391-cov-8.353949_pt1 | contig 18391 bp, 20 predicted proteins | sample MGYA00512116_ERZ772924 | MGnify/ENA primary metagenome ERZ772924 (study PRJEB29015, sample SAMEA2737920) | human oral metagenome | biome: human oral; feature: human-associated habitat; material: dental | place: China | collected 2134 ...
GATTTTTCTATATCAACTACGGATTTGTTTGAGGCAACATACATTTTAGGACACCACCCGGGCATTTATGCCCGACATTTTTTGGTGTCGGCCATGAATGGCCGACCTGCGAACTGTAAACCAAAGGCGTTATGGTGGGGCAAGCCCCACCCTACGCGCCCTGCCTCGCCCGCAAAAAACCGGCTCAATGAACCGCTTTTGTTTGCTACCCCTCCCCACGGGAGGGGTAGTTTGGCGGGCGGTTTATTCGGAGGAATAGGTCGCGCCGCCGATGCTGATGTTCTTGTCGTCCGCCCAGAAGAAGAACAACTGGCGCGCCGTTGTGCCGTCCGGGTAGGTCATCTCGATGGTGTAGCCGTCCAGTTTGTAGCGGCCACGGTCGCTGCTGCTGCTCGCGCCGTGGCTGATGGCACCATGGCCGATGCCTTCGCTGTTGATTTGGCCGAGGCCGTTGCTATTGGCGTGGGTGCTGCCGTAGTCGCTGCTGTCAAAGGTGCCGTCGGCGTGGAATTTGAGCGTTTTGAAGAGGGCGTAGCCACCGTAATAGTCACCGCCGGAAGCGGAGTAGGTGTAGCTGCGGCTGAGTGTTTCGCCCGCTTTCGCGCCGCGTACCGGGTGGCCGGGCAGTTTTTTCCATGCGCCGTCTTTTTCGATTTCGTAGCCGTCGCCGTTCTTCCGCCACTTGTGCCAGAGTTCGGACTCGTTTTTGCACGAGGCGGCGACGTCCAGATCGGCAGGCGGCACGCGCAGGTTGTCGTATGCCCAGCCGTCTTTCAGCACCAGGCGCTGCTCTTCTTCAAAGGAGAGCCCCGCACCGTAGTCAGCGTTGTAGCCGTAAAACAGCAGCGCTTCGATGTCGTCTGCGGCAACACCTTTGCCCGGCGCGGTTGTCCATTTGAAGCGTGCTGCTTCGGCAGCTTCAGCGTGCTGTTGTGCGGGCGAGGCGGTTTTGCTGGCGCCCTGGTATTGGCAGATGTTGATGATGTTGTCGCCGATGTTTTGTCCGTAGATGCCGGTTTCGCCGCTCTTGCCGCGGAAGAAGAAGGCGATTTCTTTGGGCTCGCCGTCGTAGTCGTAGTTGTAGAGGAAGTGATTGCTGCTGATGTTGATGCGCCCGTCGCGCTCGTATTTGAACTCGCCCGTGCCTGTGCGGTCGCCGCTGACGCGGTACTCGCCGTTGTCGTAAAGCGAGAGGGTGAATTTCATGCCGCCCTCTGTCTGCACCGCGCACTGGTAGTCGCCAAAGGCGAGGTCGCCGCCGGGAGTGAGGCCATCCATCTTGAAGGTCTGCATAAATTCTTTGCCGTAGTCAATGCCGCCCTTGACGGCAGATGCGCTGCTGCTACCCGTGCTGCTGGCGGTCGTGGCGGCGGCACTGCTACTGCTACTGCTACTGCTACTGCTACTGCTACTGCTACTGCTACTGCTACTGGTGGTGGCGGTATCAGCGGTGCTGGCCGGGGCAGCGGTGGTACCGTCGCCCTCGCCTTCCACATACAGCCCGGCGATGATGGCTTTTGCATCGTCCTGATAACGCTGGAGCAGCGCGGCGTCTTCTTCGGAGACGAGCTGGACGAGGCGCATTTTACCGTCGCCGGCGGGGAAGGCTGTGAAGTTGATGTGCAGCGGCTTGCCCTGCACTTCCACGCGGTAAGTCATGTTGGCGAGGTCGCCCGCCTGCTCCGCCGTGCCGTGCTCCAGCACTTTGCCGTACTGCCCGGCGAACTGCGGTGCGACCGCCGTCAGCCAGTCGGCACTGCGCTTGCCGCCATCGGGCAACGGCGTCAGCACGCTGAGCATAAAGACGCGGTCGCCGATGTCTTGCGGCTGGTAGTGGGTCAGGTTGTTTTCTTCGCGGCTCGTCCAGCCAGATGGCAAATCAAGGGCAAGGGCGCTGTGGATAACAGCCATACCGCAAAGGACGGCAACAAGGGCGGGTTTGATTTTCATGCTTTGTTCCGGGTTGGTATTTCCTTTGATGATGGTGGGGCAAGCTCCACCCTACGGCGGTTATTTTTGCTTTGCCATGTCTTCGGCGTATTGGGTTTCGATGATTTCTTCAGCCGTTTTTTGATAGCGTTTGTGCAAGGCTTCATCATCCTTGATATAAAATCCCACCATACGCATTTGTTCTTTGCCAACTGGCCAGGCGATAAAAACCATTTGTCCGCGGCCTTTGTCCCATTCCGGTCTGACACGCATAATTGCACGGTTATCTTGCTCAATAATTGCGTCGCTGTTTTTCAACGAAAATGAATCTGCACTTTCTGCAAAATCTTTCAGTGTGGCGGCAGCATTCATGCCATTGGCAGGAAACAGTGGCAAGACCATAACTATTACGTCATCACCACTGGCATCGACGGGTTCATAATTGGCAGAATTTTCACCATCGCTTGGCACCATTTTCCACCCCTTCGGCGTTTCTATCGCCAGCACATTCTGCACAAGCAATAACGCGCCCATTATCATTATTACGCCCAAAAGCATTTTCCGCTTCATGGTTTTTTCCTTGTGTTTTGCTGAATGGGGCGACGATTATAACGGCATCCCCTTGTCGTAGCGGGCGAATTTTCCGTCATCGCGTCTCTGCTGGCGAGCCGCTATCATGCCGCCTTTTTCGCAACAGGAATTTTTATGGATTCACTCACGCAGGCGGTATTGGGCGCGACGGTGCAGGGCATCGGCATGGGGCGGCAGCAGGGGCGCAAAGCGCTCATTTATGGCGCGATTCTCGGCACGTTGCCCGATTTGGATGTGTTCATCCGCTACGCCGACCCGGTGTCGTCAATGACCTATCACCGTGGCTTCAGTCATAGTGTGTTCGTGCTGGCAGCGCTCGCCGCGCTCATCGCCTGGGCGGTGAAAAAGCGCTATCCGGACGCGCCTTACAGCGGCTGGCGGCTGTTTTTCACCAGCGCCGCCAGTCTCATCACCCACCCGCTGCTCGATGCCTTTACCGTTTACGGCACGCAACTGCTGTGGCCGTTCACGCCGACACCGCAGCAGTGGTCGGGCGTGTTCATCATTGACCCGCTTTATACCGTGCCGATGCTGCTCGCGCTCGGCCATGCCGCCTGGCACGGCTTGACGCGCAATGCCTGGCGCGGCCTGTTGGCGACGTTCCTCTGGGGCTGCGCCTATCTCGCTTTTGGCGCGTTCGGCAGTCATTACCACGCCGAGCGGGTACGGGCGACACTGGAAGGCGAAGGCATCGCGGTCAGGCGCGTCATGGCGACGCCGCTGCCGCTGACCAATCTCGTTTTCCGCGCTGTCGCCGAGACCGATAACGGCGACTATATCGAGGCGGTGAGCGGTTATTTTGACCAAAACCCGCCGGAGCATATCCGCCTGCCGCATGACCGCGCGCTGTTCGCGCCGCTCGCCCATGACCCGCTCTATCAGCGCCTCAACTGGTTCACCGGCGGCTGGCTGCGCGCTGATGATGTGAACGGCAAGCTGGTGGTCAGCGACCTGCGCATGGGGTTCGATGGCGCGCTTACCTTCCGCTTCGTCATGGCGGAACGCGACGCGGCGGGCAACTGGCAGACCGTCACCCCGTACCATTATGAAGACGGCGTGCCGGAAATGCGCCCGCTGCTGCGGCGTCTCTGGCCGCGCCTGTGGGGCAACGAACCGCCGCTGCCGCTCGCCGACTGGGCGGCAGGGCGGACGGAATGACGCCCTTTCACGGCAGTTACCGTCCCGAACAGGTGACGTTTCTGCTGAAGCCGATTGAACTCGCGCCGATTACCGACACCGCCGCGAAAGAGGCGCTCATCCAGAGCGGGCAGAAGCATTACAGCGAGATGCTCTCGCCCGAATACCCGCCGAGTGATGCCTACCTCGCGCTGTTCCGCGACGCCTGCGCGCAGAACGACGCCCGTCTCGCCGCCGACTGCCTCCGCCTCGCCGCGCTGATTGCCGCCAAACACCGCGCCCCGCCGGCGCTGGTCTCGCTTGCCCGCGCCGGTACGCCGGTCGGCGTCATCCTGCGCGACATCCTCGCCCGCCACTACCGCGCGCCCGTCGCCCACTACAGCATCTCCATCATCCGCGACCGTGGCATCGACCAAAATGCGCTGCGCCACATCCTCGCCCGTCATGCGGCGGAAAGCCTCGTTTTCATCGACGGCTGGACGGGCAAAGGCGTCATCGCGCGCGAACTTGACCGCGCCATCGCCGCTTACAACCGCGCGCATGGCACCGCAATTGACCCCGGCCTCTACGTCCTCGCCGACCTCTCCGGCACCGCCGCCTGCGCCACCAGCAGCGACGATTACCTCATCCCTACCGCGCTGCTGAACGCCACCATCAGCGGCCTCATCAGCCGCAGCATCCTCAACGAACACATCGGCGCGGATGACTACCACGGCTGCGTGTACTACGACCACCTGCGCGCACACGACCAGTCGCAAACCTACGCCGACCGCATCGCCGCCCTCTGCCCGTTGCCGTTGCCCGCCGCGACCGCCGCCAACACCCGTGCCGCCGCCGCGACCAGCGCCGCGTTGCTCGCCCGCCTGCGCGCGCGTTACCGCATCAGCGACGACAACCTGATCAAACCCGGCATCGGCGAGACGACGCGTGTCCTCCTGCGCCGCCAGCCGGAACGCCTGCTGCTACGCGACCCGGACGCCGCCGCCACCCGCCATCTCGTCCGCCTCGCGCAAGAAAAACACGTCGCCATCGAACACGCCCCCGAGCTGCCGTACCACGCCGTCGGCATCATCCGCAGCCACCGTCCCGGAGCCACCCCATGAACGCCCACCAACTCGGCGCCTGCCTCTACGTCCCCGCCATCCATCCGCAACTCGCCGCCATCGCCCGTGGCGAAAAACTGCCGCACATCCGCAGCGTCATCTACTGCACCGAAGACAGCGTCGCCGCACGCGACCTGCCGCGGGCGCTGGAACAACTTGCCGCCAGCCTCGGCGAAATCCCCGCCGACTGCCCGCGCAACCGCTTCATCCGCCTGCGCGACCCGGTGACGATGCAGCGCGTCCTCAAAATGCCGCACATCGAGCGCATCCACGGCTTTGTCCTGCCGAAAATCAGCGCGGACAACCTCGACGACTATGCCGCGCTGCGCGACACCCCCTGGCAACTGATGCCTACCCTTGAAAGCGCCGACACCTTTCTGGAGAGCGCGATGCTGCGCCTGCGCGACCAACTCGACCGCGACTGGCGCGCGCAAATCCTCTGCCTGCGCATCGGCGGCAACGACCTGCTCGGCCAACTGCGCCTGCGCCGCCCGCGCGACACCACCCTCTATGCGACGCCTATCGGCAACGTGATTGACCGCCTCGTCGGCATCTACAAACCACACGGCTACCACCTCTCTGCGCCGGTCTTTGAACTGCTCGACCAGCCCGAACTGCTGGCGCAAGAAGTGGCGGAAGACCTGCGCCACGGCCTCACCGGCAAAAGCGCCATTCACCCGGCACAAGTCGCCATCATCGAAGCGCATTACCGCGTCAGCCGCGCCGAACGCGACCTCGCCGCGCAAATCCTTGCCGACGACAGCGCCATCTTCCGCGCGGACGGGGCGATGCAGGAAAAAACCACGCATGGCAAATGGGCGCAAAACGTCTTGCAGGCGGCGGAGTACTGGCCGCCAACCGACGATTGAATATGTCATAAGCATCCCTGCAAAAACCGTCAGCGCCCCATAACGGGCACGCAACAAACCCGCACCGGAAATCCACCATGTTACTTGCCACCATTACCCTCGCCACCTGCCGCGCGGCGCATCATGCCGCACTCACCGCCTACCGCTTGCCCGGCGTACAGGGCGACTACTCGCGTCCGCCAAGCGACTGGCTAAACGGCAACATGGACTTCGGCACCGCCCGGCGTGCCGTGACTGTCCTGCGTGACGGCGAGCCCGTCGGCTTTTTCATCCTGGACGGCGGCAACGACCGCGAAGATTACAGCGCCAATCCGCACGCGGTGCTGCTACGCTCCATGTCGCTCAACCCGCATTATCAGGGGAACGGCTACGCCCGCGCCGCGCTTGCGCCTGCCTGTCTTGACCCGTTTGTACGCGCGCATTTTCCCGACTGCGACGAAATCGTCCTTGGCGTCCATCACGCCAACCGCCCCGCCATCCGCCTCTACCAGCGTGCCGGTTTTCACGACACCGGCCGCAATTATCCAGGGCTGAAAGGGCTGCAATATATTTATCACCGCAGGATTGACCATTCGCCGCAATGACTGCCAGCCATTGGCACGCCGGATACCACGCGACTGCGCCGCGAATTTGCGCACCGCTTTGCACGCCCGCCCTGCGGCAGAAAAAAACTACTGGCGGCAATCGTTGCCATCCCATGCCCACTGCTGAATGATGCCCTGTGCATCCACGATGAAGCGGGTGCTGCACTGGCGCAGACTGTACTCATCGTCCATCTCGTCCAGCAAATAAAAAACACGCGGGGAATGAAGCATGCTGCGTCCCCAGCCGGGGCGACGGACAATCTGCTGCTGGCGGTATTCAATGACCTGCCGCCCGTCGCGCAGGGTATAACTGCCCTGCGGCGGCCCCCATTCAAGGACGAGTGCATCCAGCGGTTTGCCCACCCACTGCGCGAGCGCGGCTTCATGGCGAACAGTCGTGGCACAGGCGGCGAGCAACAGGACAGGAATGACGGCAAGGATTCGGTTTGCGTTCATGACAACTCCGGCAATGGACGACGGGACGAAACCGCATGATACAACGCGGCAAACCGCCTGCAGCGGATTTTGCGCAACCGCCTCCGTCCGCCCCAAAAAAGGGCGCGCCGTGGCGCACCCTGTCGTGAAGATGAGTTACCCGCAGGCAGATCAGAACAGCGGCTCGTTGAAATCGAAAGTGAATTTGTCCATTGCCGGGACGATGCCGTCGCCCTGGATGTACTGGATGTCGTGCGGCCAGACGCGCGAGAGCTGCGCCGGGGATTCCATGTTGTCGGCAATGAGCATGGTGTGGTGTTCCCCGGCGTATTTTTTGACTTCGCGCATGAATTCTTCTTCTTCGCGGTCTTCAAAGGTGTCAATTTCGCGCATATCCAGCTTGATGACTTCGGGTTTGACCCGCTCCAGCATTTCGCGCACGGTGGCATCCATCCGCCCGACCCCGGCAAGGGCGAAGCGGCTGCCCTGCGGCCGCATTTTTTCGATGAGGTGTACCGCGCCGGTGAAGCCGTTGGCGAGGTTGTCAAGCCGCAGTTCAAAGGTAATCTGGCTGGGGCTGATGCCGGTGGCGCGCAGTTGGCTGTCAATCCATTCGGGGAAGGTGTCGTCCAGCATGGTGTCGGTGCTGAGGTTGATGAAGCACTGCAGCGCGCGCTGGTCGCCTTCGTAGGAAAGGATGTCCTGAATCATCGCGGTGATTTTGTAGCGGTCAAACTGGCGTGCAAAGCCGAAGCGTTCGGCCACCTGCATCAGTTGATCCAGTTCCATCATCTGCGGTGCCTCGCCGCCTTCGATATCGCTTGCCGGTGGCAGCACGAGCAGACGCTCGGCGTAGCGCGGCACACCGTCGGCTTCGAGCGCGCTGATAGGCTGGTACTGCACGCGCAGGCGGTCGTCGTCAAGGATGGCCTGGATTTCGTTGACACGGCGTTCGTCCTTGCGCGAGATGTCGCCGCTCATCGGCTCGGCAACGCGGTCGCTGCTTTGGCTCATGGCGAGGCTGCGTACCGCGCGGAAGCCTTTGGAAACAAGGTTTTCGTAACCGCTTTCGCTGGTGATTTCGGAGATACCGGCGAAGACTTTGGGGTGGACGAGGCGGCCGATGTTTTCCGGCACGACTTCGTCCAGGTGCGCAATCAGGCCGTTCACCCGCTTGATGGTGTCTTCCTTGTTGCCGGTCAGCCACAGTGCCAGGCCGTCGTCGGTGAAGCGCGCCATTTCCGTGCTGGGGGGCAGGAAGCGTTTGGTCGTCTCGGCCACGGTTTTCATCATGATTTCTGCTGCCTTGTAGCCGTCTTTCTGCCAAACCTCGCGGTAGTTTTCCAGCCAGGCATAGACCCAGTAACCAAGCACGGTCTTGGGCTCGCTGCGCTCTTGCGTCTGCTTGAGTGAAGCGGCGATGACGCGCGGCCCGGCGAGGCTGGTGGTCGGATCGAGGCCGGTGCCGCCGCCACCGCCCGCGTTTGCGCTGCGGAAATACATTTGCAGCCCCGGCTCGCCGTGGATGACGATGCTGGAAACGCTCAGGTTGACATCCACCTTGCCGCCGTTAATCGCTTGCAGCTCAAAGCGTTCGCTCGGCACCACTTCTTTTTCCGTCGCCTTTTTCATCAGCGCCTTGATGCCGCGTTCGCTTTTGTGCGGCACGAAGCTCATCAGGGTCAGTTCGTCCAGCGCGGCGCGGTCTTTGACACCAAAGGTGTGCAAAAACGCGGGGTTGGCATCGACGAACAGGCCGTCCTGCACGTAGGCGACCGGGTCGGGCAGATCGTGGTAAATGCGTTCGTAGCGGTCGCTGATGGCTTTGGCGTCTTTTTCGACGCCGTGCAGGGTGCGGTCAAAGTGGGCGACGCGCATCAGTTGCTGTACGTGTTTGACCGCGCTCAGCAGATCGCGGCGGGCGCAGGCGTATTCGGCGCCTTGTTTTATCCATTGGTCGAGGCCTTCCGGTTTGCTGTCAATGACGATGACCGGCACCGGCGGGTGTATTTTTTCGCGCACGATCGGGCGCAGTTTGTCCATCGACGGCAGTCCTTCTTGCACGGCAAGGACGACGATGTCCGGGCGGCTTTCCAGCATGCGCGATTCGGCCTGTTCCAGGGTGTCGGCGCGGCGTTCGTTCAGCAGGAAAAAGCGCTGCACGCCCTTGCTAAAGGCCAGCATCCATTCCATGTCGTTGCTGATCATCAGAATCGAGCAGGATTCTTTGACGGTTTCTTCTGCCATGTTGTATTCCTTTCAATGTGTTCCGAAAAGTGCCGCATTATGCAATGAACGGCGCATCTTGCCAAATGCTAATAAATGATGCGGCTGCGGATGGTGCCGGCGACGCTTTTGAGTTGTTCCAGCGCCACTTGCGAGTCGCTGTGCGCCACGTCCATCACCAGATAGCCGATTTCGCCTTTGGTAATCAGCGTTTGTGCGGCGATGTTGATGCCGTGTTCGGCGAAGAGATGGTTCACTGCCGAGAGCACGCCGGGCTGGTTGCGGTGAATGTGCAGCAGGCGGTGCGTGTCCTCGCGCAAGGGCAGCGATACTTCGGGGAAATTGACTGCGCCGACGGTCGCGCCGCTTTTCAGATACTGTACGAAACGCCCCGCTACTTCCAGGCCGATGTTTGCCTGCGCTTCAATCGTCGAACCGCCAATGTGCGGCGTGAGGATGACGTTTTCCATGCCGCGCAGCGGCGAGTTGAGCGCTTCATCGCTGCCTTTCGGTTCAACCGGGAAGACGTCCAGCGCCGCACCGGCGATATGACCGCTCGCCAGCGCTTCGGCGAGGTCTTCAATCACCACGCACTGGCCGCGCGCGGCGTTAATCAACATCGCGCCCGGCTTCATCAGATACAGTTCGCGCGCGCCGATAAGATCGCGCGTCCCCGGCGTTTCCGGCACGTGCAGGCTGACTATATCCGCCTGCGCCAAGAGCGCGTCGAGTGAGGTGGCGGCTTCGGCGTTACCGAGCGGCAGACGCGCCTGGATGTCATGGTAAATCACGCGCATGCCGAGGTTTTCCGCGAGGATGGATAACTGCGCGCCGATATTGCCGTAGCCGACGATGCCGAGCGTCTTGCCGCGCGCCTCGCAGGCGCCTTTCGCGTCCTTCGGCCAACGCCCGCTGTGTACCGCCTGGTTGCGTGCCATCAGCCCGCGCAGCAGGCAGATGATTTCCGCCAGCACCAGTTCGGCGACCGAACGCGTGTTGGAATAGGGAGCGTTGAACACCGGAATGCCGAGCGCCTGCGCCGCCTCCAGCGCGACCTGATTGGTACCGATGCAAAAGCAGCCGACCGCCTTCAAATGCGGCGCCGCCTGCAATACTTCCGCGCTGAGCTGGGTGCGCGAGCGGATGCCGACCACGTCTGCATTTTGCAAGGCGTCCAGCAGCGCCGCACCTTCGAGCGCTGCCGGGCGTAAATCCACGCGGGCAAACCCCGCCTGTTTCAGTGCGGTCACCGCGTTCGGGTGGATGCCTTCGAGCAGCAAAATGCGCGTATCGTGATTTAACATGTCCAACAATCCATCATTCATTAAGAATTTAGATTATAGCACCGGGCTAGCGGCGCGGCGCGATGAAGGTCGCCATCCGTCCCGCTTCTGCGCCATTACGGCGGTGCGAGAAAAAGCGGCGGTCGGCAAACGAGCACAGGCCACAGTCGCCAGTTTGCGCCGCCGGAATCCCCGCATCCTGCAACTGCATTCGCGCGATGGCGGGCAAATCAGCGAGCCAATGGCCGGGGCGGTTGGCGGCAAACGCCGCGGTAAAACGCCCGTCCTGTTCGATAAAACGCTGAAAAAACGGCGCGTCCACCTCATAATTTTCCTGACGGATACAGGGGCCAATCCAGGCAAACAGCGACGCGGGCGCGGTTGCCATCGCCTTGACCGTCGCCGCGATAATGCCGCGATGTAACCCCGGCCAACCGGCATGCACCGCCGCCCAGACCGTCGCGTTGCGGTCGGCAAGCAGGACAGGAACACAATCGGCGGTCATCACCACCGGCACCCGCGCCGCCTCGCGACTCACCAGCGCATCGCCTTCCACCCCCGCCTGATAATCCACCGCCTGCCACACCGTTGCGCTATGCACCTGGCTCAACCACAGCCATTGCGCCGCTGCTGGTAACAACCGCGCCAACTGCGCCCGTGCGACCGCGACCCGCGCCGGATCATCCGCCACATGGCGCGCCAGATTAAAACCCTGCGTCACGAGCGGGTTAGCGGTCATCGAAGTACCCGCGACGAAACGGTCGGCGAGCGGCCAATCAGCCGCCAACCACGGGATTTCCGCGGGAAAAAGCGCTTGCATCGAACCTCCAAATCTCTATAATGCGCGGCTTCAAGTCGGAGTGTAGCGCAGCCTGGTAGCGCACTTGCATGGGGTGCAAGGGGTCGCAGGTTCAAATCCTGTCTCTCCGACCATTCAATTCCAAACGCCCAACCTTCACCGGTTGGGCGTTTTCTTTTAGGCGTTTGACCAGCGCGCGGCGAGCGGCGCATCGCTTTCCGCGAGCAGACAATGCAGGCGGGTATAAACCGCCTCCGGCGTCAGCCTGCCGCCGCCGAGTGCGCCGAGACGTGCCGCGCCGACCGCATAACTGTGCCCGGCAACCTCGCCGCGCCAGCACTGGCTGACATTCACCACGCACACCCCGCGCGCCATCGCCGCCTGCAACGCCTGATGCAAATCGGCACGCGCGGGCACATTGCCAACGCCGTAGCTGAGCAGCACCAGCCCACGCAGCTTTTCATCAGCAAGCAGCGGCGCAAAAGCGCTCTCCGGCATTCCCGGTGTAATCAAAAGACTTGCGACCGCACCGTCCTGAAAACCACACCAGTCGCCGCGCAAAAACGCACTTTCCTCGCGCTCCTCAAACAGCGGCGCGGAGAGCGTCGCCGTCTCGCCGTCAAAAACGCCGAGCCAGTCGGCATTGGGGCTGTCAAAGGCGGCAAAACTCTGCGCGTCCAGCTTGCGCACCGCATCGCCGCGCAGCAGACGGTCATAAAAAAACACCGCCGTTTGCTGCACTTCCTCCAGCGCCGCGAATGCCAGCGCGCCGCGCACATTGCGCAGCGCATCGCTCTCTGGCTGCCCCAGCGGAATCTGCGCGCCAGTCATCACCACCGCCCGCCCCAGCCCGCGCAGCATTTCGCTCAAGGCGGCGGCGCTGTAGGCGAGCGTATCGGTGCCGTGCAGGATGACAAAACCGCGATAATCCTCACGGTGCACGGCTACCGCATCGGCGAGCCGCTGCCAGGTGGCGGGCGTGGCGGAAGAGCTGTCAATCGCCGGTTCGCAGGTAAAGACATCAAAATCCATATCCGGCAATGCTGCCTGCAAACGCGCAACAAATTGCGGGTCGGAAACGAGACCGTGCGCTCCCGGCTTCATGCCGATGGTGCCGCCCGCATAAATGACAAGCGTATCGCTCACAGCCGACTCCCGGCGCGCCATTCGACAAACCAGGCAATAATCAAAAAACCGACGCCCATGCAAATGCCGACATCGGCAACATTAAACGTCGGCCAATAGGCATTATCAATATGCCAGCTGATAAAATCGACCACCTTGCCGTGAACAATGCGGTCAAACAAATTGCCAATGGCGCCGCCCAAAATACTGGCATAGGCGAAATGCACCAAACCGGTGGTACGCTCAAACAAAATCGCATAACACAACCACAGCCCAATCAGAATGGCGACGCCCATAAAAAACCAGCGCTGCCAGCCACCGCCATCGGCAAACAAACTGAATGCCGCGCCCTCATTATAGGCGAGCTTGAAATTCATCCAACTGGTAAGGCGCATCACCACCCCGTTGGCCAATTCCGATTGCGCCCAAATCTTGCTGAAATAATCGGCGGCGAACCACGCCCCGGCAACGACAAAAGCAAAAAACTTCTGCAAAAAAATCTTCATAAAAACTCCCGAAAAAAATTACAGCGTCTTGCGCCGGAACAAAAAAATCCCCAATGCCAAGGGGGCGGCAATCCACGCCAGCAACACCAGCGCCAGCACGCCCTGGGCAATGCCGCCCTGCGCACCGAGACCGCTCGCCATATTGCCGCTCAAATTGAGCAGACGGTAAGTGTCGGTCGGATTGGCGAGCAACAGCACATTGAGCAAATCCTTGCCAATATGTTGCCCCTTGTCGGCAATAAGCACACCGAGCAGGGCAAAATCATAGAGCAGCACGAAAAACAGCCAGACGCCAATCGCCATCCCCGCCGCGCTGCCGCGTTGTTTGGCAATGGCGCTTAATACATAACCAATCGCCAAAAACACCGCGCCCAGCAATAACGTCGTCAAAGTCATCTTGAAAAACGGCTGCCAAACTGCCCAGCTAAAACCAATATTTTTGTGCAACAGCGCCACCGCAATCCCGGCGACACAATAACCAATGGCAATGGCGACGGCGAGAATCGCGCCCTGTCCCAAAAACTTGCCCGCAACCACCTGCCAGCGCAATAGCGGATACGATAAAAGCAGCGCCATCGTACCGCGCTCAATCTCACCGACAATCGCATCATAAGAAAGCAAGAGCGCAATCAACGGAATCAAATAAATATTGAGTGTCGCCAGGCTTACTACGGTAATGGCGAGCGCATTGGCTTTCGTCTCGCCAGCGGGGGCGCTGCCGAGAAAGGCGAGGGTCAGGGCAAAGGCGGCAAGCAGAATGGCAATCGCCAATACCCAGCGGTTACGCAGCCCGTCTTTCAATTCCTTGCGGGCGAGGGTCAATAAAGTATTCATCAATAAAATCCGTGCATCAAACCGCCGCTTCTTCGCGGCGCAAAAAATGAGCGTACAAATCATCGAGCGCGGGCGGCAACATATCGACGTTGCGCGGTGTCCCCGCCTGCCACAGCGCGCCGAGCAGCGCCGTTTTCTCGCTCTCGGCGCAGTCGCAAAACCACTGCCCGGCACCATCGGCCTGCCACGGCGCGGGCAGGGCGGGCGCGGGCTCGTCAAACCAGACGCGCAGCCGCGTCGGCAGACCTGCGTCCTGCCGCAGCGCCTGCAAACTGCCGTCGGCGGTCTTGACGCCGTTTTTCATGATGACAATGCGGTCGGCCTGGTCGGCCAGCTCGGCGAGTGCGTGCGAGGACAGCAGAATCGCCGTGCCCTGCGCCGCCAGTTCGGCGAGGATGCGGTAAAAATCGGCACGCGAGGCGGGGTCAAGCCCGGTGGTCGGCTCGTCCAGCAAGAGGATTTTCGGCTGGCCGAGCAGGGCTTGTGCCAGCGCGAGGCGCTGCCGCATTCCTTTGGAATAGGTGCCGACGCGCTTGCCCGCCGCCTCCAGAATGCCGACGCGGGCGAGCAGGTCGCGGTTGCCCGCATTGCCCAACCCCTTGAGGCTGGCGAAAAAGGCGAGCGTCTCGAAGCCGGTCATGTTCGGATACAGCGCGACCGTCTCCGGCAAATAGCCGATGATTTGCCGCGCGGCGACGCTGCCCGCCGCATGGCCGTTGATGCTGATGCTGCCGCGCGTCGGCGTCAGCAGGCCGAGCAGCATTTTCATCAGGGTGGATTTGCCCGCGCCGTTATGCCCGGCGAGGGCGACCGTTTCCCCGGCGTCAATGTGGATGTCCACATCGCTGACGGCGGTGAATCCGGCGAAGGTTTTTTGCAACTGTTGGGCGGCGAGAATGGCGCTCATGGGGATTCCGGCGGTTAAAAGGCGGGCTTTTTACCACGCCCGCGCACAGGCGGCAACGGTCAATGTCAAAAGGCGTATCATGCCCGCCCCCGTTGGTTGGAGACCGTTATGAAACCGCACACCCGGCGCATTCACGCGCAACTGCTCGGCATGGCCGTTATCTGGGGCGCGGGCTGGACGTGGGGGCGCATCGTTGCCCAGGCGATGCCACCGCTGGTCGCCGCTACCCTGCGCTTTTTTATCACCGCCGCCGGGTTGATTGGCTGGTTGCATTATGGCGGCCGCCTGCACACGCTCGCCGCGCTCAACCGCCGCCAGTGGGCAGGGCTGACGCTGGCCGCCGCCTGCGGCGTCTGTGCTTTTGCCATTTTTTTCATGCTCGGCCTGCGCCATATTCACGCCGGACGCGCTGCCGTCATTTTTTCTGTCAATCCGGCGCTGACCATGCTCGGCGCGGCGTGGCTGTTCGGCGAACGGCTCAACCGTCGCATTCTCTGCGGCATGGCGCTGGCGGTCGGCGGCTCGCTCATCGTTGCCGCACGCGGCAATCCGCTGTTGCTGTTTGCCACTATCGGCGCGGGTGAATGGCTCATTTTCGGCTGCGTCGCCTGCTGGGTCAGCTACTCGCTGCTCGGCAGGCGCGTGCTGGCAGGCATTGACGCGCTCACCGCCACCACGGCCACCGCCCTCATCGGCGGCGCGATGCTCTTTGTCATCAGCCTTGCCAGCGAAGGCACGGCGGCATGGGCCAGCCTCGCACACGTCGCGCCCCCGGTTTGGGCAACGCTGCTGGCACTCGCCCTCGGCGCCACCCTGCTTTGCTATCTCTGGTATTTCGAGGGCATCGCCGCCCTCGGCACGGGCAATGCTGCCGCCTACATGACGCTCATTCCGTTCTTCGCCGTGCTGATTGCCGCCGGGTGGCTGGGCGAACCGCTAACCCTGTCGCTGGTCGGCGGCGGCGCGCTCACCATCGGCGGCATGGCGCTGATGCACAGCGGGCGGGGCAAATAGCCTGCGCCGTGCCATAATGCCCGCCCCTTTCCACCACAGGAGATTTCCATGAAAAGCACTACCTTTTGCTACCTCGCCGGCGGATTGTCGCTCCTCGGCGGCATTCTTGCACTGGCCAATCCCTTCGCGGCCAGCCTGACCGCGACCGTTCTCGCCGGCTGGAGCTTCATCGCCGTCGGTGCGCTGATGCTCGTCGCCGCCAACCACCCGCCTGGCTTCAATCTCGCCGTGTTCCTCCTCGGCCTGCTGGTGCTGGCACTCGGAGTGCATCTCGTCTTCGATCCGCTGCGCGGCATGGTCCCGCTTACCGCCGCCGTTGGTGCCCTGCTGCTGCTTGCCGCGCTGTTGCGCATCACAGCCGCCTTGCGCCTTTACGGCTATTTCCGCGGCACGCTGCTGGTTTCCGGCCTGCTCTCGTTTATCCTCGCCGTGCTGATTTTCGCCGACTTCCCGCAATCAGCGAACGTCATCCTCGGTCTGTTCCTCGCCATCGAACTCCTTTCCAACGGCGTCTCGCTTGTCGCCCTCGGCATGGCACAACGCCGCTATTGAGCTTCCATCAACACCAGGCCGGATTACCCCGGCCTTTCGCCTTCCCGCCACAAGCCATCGAACCACGCCGCCAGCGTCGCCGTCCGCAGCGTATCGCGTCCCCAGCGCGGATGGTGCAGCGCACGCATCCAGCGTAGCGGTCGCACCGCCGCCTCAATCGCCCCCAACACCTCCGGCGGCAGCGTGCCTGTATGGGCGCGCCAGCGGCGGGCGGCATCCGCCAGCGTACCCTGCGCCTGCAACAGCCACAGCGTCGAATGCAGATAGCAGAGATAATCGCGGCTGGCGCAGGCGGTAAATGACAGCACCTGACCGGGGTCTTCCTCAAAATCAATAAAGCCGACCGCGCCGTCATCACACAGCAACATATTGCGCGCAAACGCCTCGCTCAAATAACCGCCGCGCGCGTGTACCGCGCCGATGGCGTCCAGCCCCTGCTGCCAGCGCGCGATGCCGTCGCGTTCCATCGCGGTGAGCAGCGTCTCCTCGCCCAAATGCGAAAACATCAGCCCCTCCGCCGCCTGCGCCAACAGCCGCGGCACACGCACGCCCAATGCCGCCAGTGCCTGCAAACGCGCCGCCTCCGTCGCAATCACCGCGCGCCCGCCCGGATGCGGAACCGGCTCCAGCGCTTCCAGATGCAGCCCGTGTGCAAACAGCCCCAGCAGCGCATAGCGCCATTTGGCAATGCGTTTACCCGCCTTGCGTACCCAGACCCGCTCGCCGTTTTCCAGCCGATAAGCGGCAATATTGCCCGACTGTTGTGGCAATCGCGCCGCCAGCGCCTGCGCATAATCAAAAACCATCACGCCTGTCCGTAAAAAGAGAAATGCGCACCATAGCGCCGCCAGCGCCCGCACGCAAGGCGCCGCTTGACCCTGCCACGATGACAGGCCGCATACTCCGTCGCCCACACTCACGGAGCCTTCCATGACAAAAGCCATCATCCTCCACGGCTACGGCGCGACACCGGGCGATCACTGGTTTCCCTGGTTGCAACAACAATTGCAGGCGGCGGGCATCGCCACCACTGTCCCCGCCCTGCCCGATGCCGAACAGCCCGATTTCGAGCGCTGGCAACAGGCACTCGCCGCCGCCATCGGCACCGCGGACGCCGCCACCCTGCTCATCGCGCACAGCCTCGGCACGCTGTCGCTGCTGCATTACCTGAGCGCAACCCGTCCGGCGCAAGTCGGCGGCATCATCCTCGTCGCCGGCTTCGGCGCGCGCCTGCCCGAACTGCCGACCATCGGCGGTTTCAACATCGACGCCTATATTGACCGCGCCCGCCTCGACGACGCCGCGCTACGCGCGATGACGCCGCACATCCACCATCTCATCAGCGACAACGACTACGTCGTCGCCCCCGCCAACAGCGACGCGCTGGCGACGCGCCTCGGCGGCACCGTGCATCGCGTGGCAAACGCCGGACATTTCCTCGCCGCCGATGGCATCACCACCCTGCCCGCCGTCTGGCAAGCCGTTCAACAAACCCTGGGAGCATAAACCATGTTCAAAATCATCATGTTGGTCAAGAAAAAAGCGGGCATGAGCGACGCCGAATTTCGCAGCCGCTGGCACGCCCATTCCGAAAAAGTGCTGGCCCTGCAGGAAACCCTGCACATTCGCGGCTATGCGAAAACGCTGCCGCCGGCCGACCAGCCCGCGACGATGCGCGACACCCTGCCCTTTGCCTGGGACGCGCTGGGCGAACTCTGGTACGACAGCCGCGAGGCGTTCAACCAGGCACGCGCCACCGCCGCCGGACAGGCGGCGCTCGCCACCCTGCGCGCCGACGAGGCGACTTTCGTCGATCTGACGCAATCGGTGCTGTGGTTTGGCGAGGAGGAGCGGGTGATATAGCGATACAGCCAAGGTCTCGGACACGGTGCACCGCTGCAGACCGCACGCCGCGGTGCAACGCCGTGCGGGGCTTTGTGAGGATTGCCACAAATCCTGACGGTTTGCGTCCTCCCGACGGGGCATAAACCACTTTTTTATCCGCACAATATGCGGAAAAGTAGCACGCGCGCGACATGATATTTAGTCATCATCGCACCGGCTTTGCCAACGCCCCAGGATGAAGGCAATGGCATTGAACAGCACATGGCCGATGATCAAATTTTCCCCGAATTCGGGTCCACCCAGCCGGCGCACTATTGGAAATAACAGGGTCGGAATAAAAGCCACATTCACCCCTAACACCAGCCAGCCAAAGAGCGTTGCCCGAAAAAGAACGTCATCATCCGGTAATGCCAGCGGATGCCCCTCCAGCACTGCCGTTGCATAATCCGCCACGGAATAACCCATCTTGACGCCAAAATGCAGGACAACAACCCGATGGGTATCGCCCAGCCGATCGGTAAAAAGGAAATGATCTGGCGGGCCATGTTTTCTTGGTTTTGGCACGAAGCGGACAGCGCGCATATCTTCCCAGGGAATATTAGACTTCTTTCCAAACCAGGAAAATCGGATAATGATTCATGACATCACATTA
>ERZ772924.529-NODE-529-length-18391-cov-8.312118_pt1 | contig 18391 bp, 14 predicted proteins | sample MGYA00512116_ERZ772924 | MGnify/ENA primary metagenome ERZ772924 (study PRJEB29015, sample SAMEA2737920) | human oral metagenome | biome: human oral; feature: human-associated habitat; material: dental | place: China | collected 2134 ...
GAACCGGCGGCAAACCCTATCGCTTCTATCGCGTCGGGATGCGCGCTGGCTATCGCTTTTTGCGTTTCTTTGCCCCAATCGACAAAGGTGGCGGAAACGTCGGTGGCGATAATGAATAAATCCGCTTCGAGATTTTCGGCGAGCAGGGCGGAGCAAAGGTCTTTGTCAATAACCGCTTCCACGCCGTGCAAATTGTGCTGCTCGTCGTAATAGGTCGGAATGCCGCCACCCCCGGCGCAAATGACGATGCTGCCGTGTTCGAGCAACCATTTCACCGGACGGATTTCGAAGATGCGTTTTGGCAATGGACTCGGTACCACGCGGCGGTATTTATCGCCATCCTGCGCAATTGACCAGCCTTTTTCTTTTGCCAGTTGTTCCGCTTCTGCTTTGGTATAAACCGGGCCAATCGGTTTGGTCGGATGCTGGAAGGCCGGATCATTTCTGTCCACTTCCACTTGCGACAATAATGTGGCGAGCGGTACGTCAAACGGAACGAGATTGCCCAGTTCCTGCTGAATCATATAGCCAATCATGCTCACTGATTCTGCACCGAGGACATCCAGCGGATAGGTCGGTACGTCTTTGTACGTCGCCCCCTGCAAGGCCAGCAAACCGACTTGCGGGCCATTGCCGTGGGCAATAACCAGTTCGTTGTTGGGGAATACTTTGGCAATTTGTTCGCAGGCAATTTTGATATTCTGCCGCTGATTTTCAAAGGTCAGCGGCTCGCCGCGACGTAACAGGGCGTTGCCGCCCAATGCGATGACGATTCTCATGCAAGGCTCCTTAATCAGGTCAGGCTGGCGTACATCACCGCCTTGATGGTGTGCATCCGGTTTTCTGCCTGTTCAAAGGCGATATTCATCGGCGATTCAAAAACGTCTTCCGTGACTTCGATACCATTTTTCAGTTCGGGATATTTGACCGCGATTTCTTTGCCCACTTTGGTTTCGCTGTTGTGGAAGGCGGGCAGGCAGTGCATGAATTTGACGTGCGGATTGCCGCTGCGTTTCATCAGTTCGGGGGTCACCTGATAGGGCAGGAGGATTTTGATGCGTTCACCCCAGCTTTCCAGCGGTTCGCCCATCGAGACCCAAACGTCGGTATGGACAAAATCGACGTCTTTGACGGCCTTGTCAATGTCATCGGTGACGGTAATGCGCGCGCCGCTTTCTTTGGCGAATCCTTCGCACATTTTCACCAGTTTGTCTTCCGGCAATAAGGCTTTCGGCCCGCAGATGCGTACATCCATGCCCAGTTTGGCGCCAATCAGCAGCAGGGAATTGCCCATGTTGTTGCGCGCGTCACCGATATAGACGTATTTGATTTGTTTCAGCGGTTTGTCGCTGTATTCAATCATGGTCAATACGTCGGCGAGCATTTGCGTCGGGTGAAATTCGTCGGTGAGGCCATTAAAGACGGGAACGCCCGCGTATTCGGCCAATTCTTCAACAATGCTTTGGCTGAAGCCACGGTATTCGATGGCGTCATACATTCGTCCCAAAACACGCGCGGTGTCTTTCATGCTTTCCTTGTGGCCGATTTGGGAAGAGCCGGGGCCGATATAGGTGACGTTGGCGCCCTGGTCATATGCGGCGACTTCAAAGGCGCAGCGGGTACGGGTGGAGGTTTTTTCGAAAATAAGCGCTATGTTTTTGCCTTTGAGTTTGGGCTGCTCGGTACCGGCGTATTTGGCACGTTTCAGGTCGCGGGCAAGATCCAGCAGGTAATTGATTTCCCGTTCGGAGTGATGTACCAGACTCAGCAGGTGACGGTTTTTGAGGTTAAAGGCCATAACGGTTCTCCTGATTTGTGTTGATTGGGTTTGAAAGCGTGTTTTTGCCGTTCTTTCGCGGGGCATCTTATAGAATCTGCCTTGAAACATTTATCCTGATTCATCTTTTGTCAGGGTGAATGTCCGTATTTTATTGCGCGAATTGCCGCCTGCGTTGGAATTTTATTTCAATGTTGTGAGCGGGCGTGATTTTTGCCACGCCGTTTTGTGGTTTGTTGTGCAAGGGGTGTGGTTGGCCGGGATGTTTTCAAGCGCGGTGGGGCTGCGTTTACATACAGGGTAGCGGGGAAGGTGTCAGTAAATGGTATGTGGTGCTTGCCGCCAACGCGGATGGTTTGCTGCCCCCACCCCTCCTCTCCCCCACGGGGGCGGGCGCCATTTGGCGGAGGAATGGCTGCGCCAGCATCCGCGCTATGGAAGGAAGATGCCGCACCTTCGGAAAAACTGCGCCACACCGCCGGTTTTATCCACGCTGCCGCCCTTCGCCGCCGCCCGCCCGCCCTGTATAATGCGCGCCGTTATTTTTCCGCTAACATCTTGAATCATCATTGGGTATTTCATGAATTTCCTGCATAAACGGCTTCAGCGCGCGGCCAGTCCCGCCGGGTTTGAGCGGCTGTCGGCAAGGGTGCTGCCGTGGCTCGCGCCGCTGGCGTGGGCGCTGCTCGCGCTCGGCACCGTCTGGGGGCTGGCGTTTGCGCCGATGGATTATCAGCAGAAGAACAGTTTCCGCATCATTTATGTCCACGTCCCGGCGGCGATGCTGTCGATGAGTGTGTATGTGATGCTGGCTGGCGCCGCGCTGGTGTTTTTCGTCTGGCGCAGCCGCATCGCCGCGTTTTTTGCCCGCGCCGCCGCGCCTTATGGCGCGCTGATGACCGCCGTCGCCCTGGCAACCGGCGCGATTTGGGGCAAGCCGACCTGGGGCACGTTCTGGACGTGGGACGCCCGCCTCACTTCCGAGCTGATTCTGCTTTTTTTGTATCTCGCTTATATGTTGTTGCAGGCGAGTATTGAGGAGCGCGACCAGGCCGACCGCCTCGCCGCCATTCTTGCCATCGTCGGCGTGATTAATATCCCCATCATTCACTATTCGGTGCTGTGGTGGAATTCGCTGCATCAGGGCGCGACGCTCTTCCGCACCGGCGGCCCGTCCATTGACGGCACGATGCTCTGGCCGCTTATCGTCATGCTGCTCGCGTTTTATGCGCTGTTTGCGGTCTATATTCTGCGCGGCATCGGCAATTTGATTCTGGAAACCCGCATCCGGCGGCAGTTGGAGGGTTCATGAGTTTTGCCAGCCTGAGCGAGTTTTTCCGCATGGGGACGCACGGCGTGTACGTCTGGACGGCTTACGGTCTGACGCTCACCGCCCTCGTCGCCATTCACCTCTACACCGCCCGCCGCCAACGCCGCCTGCGCCACACCCTCGAAACCCTGCAACGCCACGATGACGCCCGCCAAACGTAAACGCCTCACCCTCATCAGCCTGATTTTCGCCAGCTTCGCCGCCGCCGTCGCGCTGCTGCTCTACGCGATGCAAAACGACCTCAACCACTACTATTCGCTGCAAAGCGTCGCCGAAAAAGCGGTGCCGCTGGAGCAGGCCGGCATCCGCGTCGGCGGCATGGTCGAGGAGCAGTCGCTCGTGCGCGAAGGCGACAGCCTCACCGTGCGCTTCCGCATTACTGACTTCCAGCACCCGTCGCTGACCGTTACCTACACCGGCATCCTGCCTGACCTTTTCCGCGAGAAACAGGGGGTGATTGCGCGCGGCACCCTCGGCGCGGACGGCGTTTTCCGTGCCGACGAAATCCTCGCCAAGCACGACGAAAACTACCTGCCGCCGGAAGTGAAGGCGGACATGGAACGCAGCGGCTATCAGCACCAGAGCCAGCAAAAATAGACTTTTCCAAAACCATGATTGATACCGAACGACAGGGGCAAACCACAGGGAAACAAAGCTTGTCTGTTCCTGGTTTGCTGCCCCCACCCCAACCCTCCCCCACGGGGGAGGGAGCCTTTCTGCTGTTCGACAGGCTTTTGCGATTGAATCGAACCGTAGTGAAAACGGCTGGGCGAAAAACGGGAACAAATGCGCGCACTCCCGCCGATCTACCCCCTCCCCCGTGGGGGAGGGGCGAGGGCACCCATGAAAAAGGCGGCCGCCTTTTTCATGGGAACCGGGGGGTGGGGGCAGGGATAAACCTTTCCGCCAAAGCCGCAACAGTCTGGAGCGTCGCCCGATGATCGTCGAAACCGGACACTACGCCCTCTGGCTCGCGGGCGCGATTGCCCTGTTGCAAGCCATCCTGCCGACCTTCTGCGCCGACTGCCGCAGCGCCTGCGCCATCGCCGTCAGCGCCGCGAAAACACAAAGCGTGCTGCTCACCTTCAGCTTTGCCGCCCTCGCCTACGGCTTCCTCGCGAACGACTTCGCGGTGCGCTACATCGCCGCACACAGCAACAGCCTGCTGCCGTGGTACTACCGCCTCACCGCCGTCTGGGGCGGACACGAAGGCTCGCTGCTGTTGTGGATAGAAATCCTGGGGCTATGGAGCGCGGCGCTGGCGATGCGCAGCAAAACCCTGCCGGACGACCTGCGCGCAAAAATCCTCGCCGTCCTCGGCTACATCAGCCTCGGCTTCATCAGCTTCATCGGCTTCACCTCCAACCCCTTCCGCCGCGCCATGCCCGCACCCTTCGACGGCGCCGACCTCAACCCGCTGCTGCAAGACCCCGGCCTCATCCTCCATCCGCCGCTGCTCTACACCGGCTACGTCGGCTTCGCCGTTGCCTTCGCCTTCGTCGTCGCCGGACTCTGGCAAGGGCGGCTTGACACCCTCTGGCTGCGCCGCGCCCGCCCGTGGACCCTTTCCGCCTGGCTCGCCTTGACGCTGGGCATCGCGCTGGGCAGCTACTGGGCGTACTACGAACTCGGCTGGGGCGGCTGGTGGTTCTGGGACCCGGTGGAAAACGCCTCGCTCATGCCGTGGCTGATTGGCACCGCGCTGCTGCACAGCCTCATCGTCAGCGAAAAACGCGGCGCCTTCCTCACCTGGACGGCACTGCTCGCCATCCTCGCCTTCAGCCTCAGCCTCATCGGCACCTTCCTCGTCCGCTCCGGCGTCCTCACCTCGGTACACGCCTTCGCCGCCGACCCGACGCGCGGCATCTACATCCTCGCCCTACTCGTCGCCATCACCCTGCCCGCCTTCATCCTCCTCATCCAGCGCGCGCCCGCACTCGCCAGCCGCGCCCCCTACGCCCTGCTCTCGCGCGAAACCGGCATCCTCGCCAACAACTGGCTGATGAGCGGCGCCTGCCTCATCGTCTTCACCGGCACCCTCTACCCGCTCGCCGCCGACAGCCTCAACCTCGGCAAAATCTCCGTCGGCGCGCCCTACTACAACCGCCTCATCGTCCCGCTCGCACTCGCAAGCCTCCTCCTCCTCGGCATCGGCCCGCTCCTGCGCTGGAAGAACGACCGCGCCCGCCGCCTCGCACCACGTCTCACCGCCGTATTTGCGCTTGCTGCCGTCGCCACCCTGCTCATCCTCACCCTCGCCGACATCTGGCAAACCCGCACCGCGCTTGCCGTCTTCGCCGCGACGGCCGCCGCCAGCGCCATCCTCGTTGATAACGCCGACCGCCTGCGCCACCGCATCCCCATCACCCGCGCCTACAGCGGCATGACCCTGGCACATCTCGGCTACCTCATCACCGCGCTCGGCATCACCGCCACCGGCCTCTACAGCAACGAACAAGACCACAGCCTGAAACGCGGCAGCACCCTCGACTTCGCCGGCTACCGCCTGACACTCGTCGCAATCGACACGCGCGAAGGGCCGAATTACACCGCCACCGTCGGCAAAATCCTCGTCCAAAAAAGCGACGGCACCCCCGTCACCATCCTCTTGCCCAGCAAACGCAGCTACCACAGCAGCACCATGCCGATGACCGAAAGCGCGCGCCACATCACGCCGACGCACGACCTCTACCTCGCCCTCGGCGAACCCATCAACGCCGACACCTGGGCAGTACGCCTGCAATACAAACCCTTCATCATCTGGATCTGGCTCGGCGCGCTCCTCATGGCACTCGGCGCCGCGCTTGCCGCCACCGCGCACCGAAATATCCCCTCCCCCGCAGGACGCGCAGCGTCCGCAGCGGGGGAGGGTTAGGGAGGGAGTAGCGCCCGCAAAACTACCGCTGATGCAAACCCGTCCTCTTGGGGCTGTTTACAAAAGCACCTGTTGCGGGAGCTGTTCCGCGGACACCCGCCGATCGACACCCTCCCCCTGTGGGGCGGGCACCCACGAAAATGCGGACGCATTTTCGTGGGAACCGGCGGAGGGCGGGGGTGGGGTTACTCGCGGCGGCCTCGCTGGTCGAATCGTCATCCGAACGCTCCTCCCCTGCAGGGCGAAGCCCGCAGCGGGGGAGGCCGGGAGGGGGTGAGCGATAGCGTTGATGAATCGGAATTCCGATTTTTCAATGGATTGCTGCCCCACCCCCAACCCTCCCCCACAGGGGGAGGGAGCATATCGGTGGCTTGCCTCGTTTCAGTTCGTTACGCAAATACGCCAGACAGGTTTGTTTCAAATTTATTCCCATCAACCTACAGCCACTCACAAAAACCGATCCCACAACCATGAACCGCAAAACCATCGCCATCACCCTCCTCACCGCCTTCGCCGCGCTCATCGCCCTCTTTGTCAGCGGCCTCGGCAAAGACCCGCAAGAACTGCCGTCGGTCACCACCGGCAAGGCACTGCCCGCGATTGACCTGCCTGCACTCGAGAGCGACAACACCCGCCACAGCAGCGCCGACCTGCCACAAGGCGAACCCTACCTGCTCAACATCTGGGGCAGCTGGTGCCCCGCCTGCCACGACGAACACCCCTACCTGCTGCAACTCGGCCAACAAATCCCCATCGTTGGTATCAACTGGCCGGCGGACAACACCAACGAAATCGCGGACGCCACCGCCTTCCTCGCCCGCCACGGCAACCCCTACCGCCTCAACCTGCGCGACGCAAACGGCACGCTGATTACCGATTTGGGCGTCTATGGCGCGCCGGAGACCTACCTCATCGACGCCGACGGCACCATCCGCTACCGCCACGCCGGCGCCTTAACCCCGCAAATCTGGCAAGAGCACTTCCAGCCGCGGCTGAAAAACCCGTAGGGTCTCGCCCCACTACTATCCCATCGCCCGCCCGCTTTGCCGCCACCGGGCGTTTCCGACTGCCGGGCGGGCGTGGACGCGGTAAAATTGCCGTCATCTTTTCATGGAGTCCGAATATGACAAGCGAAACACCGCCGCGGGCGGTGCATCTGGACGAAGCGGCGCAGCATGAGGTGACGCGGCTCTGCGTACTCTCGGCGCTGCTCCTCCTGCAATACGGCGCGGAGAGCAATCTGGTAGTCGGGGTCTCGACCCGGCTCGGTTATGCTCTCGGTGCCTCGCGGGTGGAATGTACGCTGACGGCCAATTCCATCGTGCTGACCACGGTGTTTGACGGCTATTGCATCACCACCGCGCGGCGCAATGTCGATCGCGGCGTCAATATGACGGTGGTGAGCGGGGTGCAGCGCATCATGCTCGCCGCCGAGGAAGGCAAGCTCGACCGCGTCGGCGTGCATGAGGCGATGGAGCGGGTGCAACAGCAGACGCGGGTTTATCATCCGTGGCTGGTATTGCTGCTGGTCGCCGTTTCTTGCGCCTGTTTTGCCCGTCTTTCCGGCGGCAGTTGGGCGGTATGCGCGCTCACTTTTGCCGCCAGTGTCTGCGGGATGCGGGTGCGGCAATGGCTCGGCGGGCTGCATTTCAATGCGATGCTGGTGTTTATGGCGACCGCGTTCGTCACCAGCCTGGTCGCCGGGCTGGGCTTGCGCGTCCAGATGGGTAACGACGCCCATATTGCGATGGCTTCCGCCGTGTTGATGCTCGTCCCCGGTTTTCCGCTGATCAATTCGCTCTCCGATGTGCTCAAGGGCTTCATGAACATGGGCATTGGCCGCTGGGCGCTGGCAACGGTGCTGACGCTCGGCTCGTCGCTCGGCATCGTCATGGCGCTCGCCGTGCTGGGCATTGATTCGTGGACGAACGCGGCGGCAGCACCGTCCGTACCGCCGCCGGACGCTTTGGCGCTGGTGTGGCTGCTGCTCAATGACGGGTTTTTCGCCGCCATTCCGGCGGTCGGCTTCGCGCTGCTGTTCAATGTGCCGCCGCGCGCGCTCAAGTTCTGCGCCGCCCTCGGCGCGCTCGGCCACGGCACGGCAACGGTGCTGAAGCTCGCCGGAATCACGCCGGTCTTTGCCACCTTTTTTGGTGCCGCCCTCATCGGCACGCTCGGCGTCTGGCTGGCGCAGCGCTATCACCGCGCACACCCGAAAGTGTTTACCGTCGCCGCCGTCATCCCGATGTTCCCCGGCATCCCCGCGTACAAGGCGATGCTGTCGCTGGTGCTGATTGAAAAGGAAGGCTATTCGCCCGAACGCTTCGCGGTGATGGTCGATCAGTTCGTGCAAACCGGCTTCCTGCTGTCGGCGCTGGTCTTCGGCCTCGCCCTGCCGGGGCTGCTGTTCTACCGGCAGAAGCCGGTGGTGTGATTTTTTCCCCAACGACAAAGTGAGGCAATCATGCAAGAGACCCAACCCGACCGCACCCCACGCTGGCGCGAATGCAGCAAAAAGGCTGTCCGCGCCGCGCAGGCATATATCGCCGCCACCTGGCGCGACCTCTCCCCGGAAAGCCGCAAGAAAAGCAAACAGGCGATTGCAGCGTTCATCATCTCCGTCATCCTCGCCGTGCTGGTCGCGGGCGAAGGCTTCAGCTACGCGCAATACTGCACGCTGTTCCTCCTCTTCTTCGCCATCCAGCTCTGGATTACCGAAGCCGCACCGCCGTTCGCGGTCGGCATCTTCATCGTCGGCTTCCTCGTCTATGCGCTCGGCAACGCGGACGGCATCGACGTTGGCAAATACGTCAAAACCTGGTCGGACGGCATCATCATCCTCTTCCTCGGCGGCTTCTTCCTCGCCGAAGGGATGCAGAAAACCCGCCTTGACTACAAACTGCTGCAAAAACTCCTGCCTTATTTTGGCCAGCAAGCGCGCTACATCCTCCTCGGCCTGATGCTCACCACCGCCTGCATCTCCATGCTGATGAGCAACACCGCCACCACCGCGATGATGATCGCAACCGCCGCGCCGCTCTACACCAACAGCAAAAGCAGCTTCGCCCGCGCGCTGCTGCTCGGCATCCCGGCGGCGGCCTCCATCGGCGGCATGGGAACCGTCATCGGCTCGCCGCCAAACGCCATCACCGTCGGCGCGCTGGCACAACGCGGCATCAACATCGGCTTCATCGACTGGATGATTGTCGGTATGCCGCTCGCCATCATCCTCACCCTCGCCTTCTGGCGCATCCTCGTCAGCGCCTACAAAATCGGCAAAGACCCGCTTGACACCAGCTTCCTCACCGCGCCCAGCGACGAACCGCCAGCAGTGAACGCCCTGCAAGAACAAATCATGATGGCCATCCTCGCCCTCACCCTCTTCTTCTGGATGGTGGGCAAACCGCTGTTTGGCATCCCGACCGCCGCCGTCTCCGGCATCCCGATTGCCGGACTGACACTCACCGGCATCCTCACCGGCAAAGACGTGCGCGCCCTACCGTGGGACACACTGATGCTGGTCGCAGGCGGCCTCGCCCTCGGCCTTGCCATCGAAGAACAGCACCTCGCCGAATACTACGTCGAAAAACTCAAACACGTCCAGATTGACTACCACACGCTGATCATCCTCTTCGCGCTGATTACCGTGACCCTGTCGAACTTCATGAGCAACACCGCCGCCACCGCCATCCTCATCCCGGTCGCGCTCTCGGTAACGGCGCTCATTGGCGACCACAACCCGGCCATCCTGCCGCTGATTATCGGCTTCTCCGCCTCCTGCGCGCTGTTCCTGCCGGTCTCCACCCCGCCGAACGCCATCGCCTACAGCACCGGCCTGCTCAAACAGTCCGAGTTCCGCCTCGGCGGCATCAGCGTCGGCCTGCTCGGCCCGGCACTCATCATCTTCTGGGTGCTGACCACCAGCCGCATCCTCGGCTGACCCCGCAAAACAAGAACCCCGCCACGGCGGGGTTTTGCTTTGGATTGCTGTCCTCAGCCAACCCCTCTCTTTTGCCGCGCCAACAATGCTTAATCCCACAGGGATGAGGAGGCATATCGGCAGATTTCCTCCTGATTCCGCTTACTGTCCCATTGTGCGGAAAAACCGGTTTTCCCGGACTTGAAACAGGTTCTAGGCGCCCGCCAAAAGTCCGGTCGGGCTGCGTGCAGGGCGTGTGCCGCAAACAGGATCGCGCTTGTCGCTGCCAAAATGCCCGCGGTGCGTGTCGGCTGCACCATCACCCCCCCGGCGCGGCAGGCGAAAAACCAGCGTAGGTCGGGCACTTGTGCCTGACATTTTTTGATGTCGGCCATGAATGGCCGACCTGCGTTTGCCAACCTCACCGACAGCGCCTCACGGTCAAATTATAGCCATCACCGGAGGCCTCATACGGCGTTGCCCGGCCGGCACGGGGATGTCAGGCATGGCGACCGCGTCGCAGCCAGTCGGGCTGAAGGACGCACATCCGTGTCACGTCGCGGTAAGCGCCATTGACGAAAAATTCGTGCCGCAGCACGCCTTCCGCCTGAAAGCCGAGTTTTTCGTACACATGGCGGGCGCTCGTGTTTTCGACATCGACGATGAGGTAAATCTTGTACAAATTCAGCGTGCTGAAGCCGTATTCCATTGCCAGCTCGGTGGCGCGGGTGGCGATGCCGCGTCCCTGATGATCGGGGGCGACGATAATCTGAAATTCGGCGCGGCGGTGGACGTGGTCGATTTCGACCAGCTCGACCAGCCCCGCCTTGTCGTCATTGGCCTCGATGACGAAGCGGCGCTCGCGCTGGTCGTGGATGTGTTCGTCGTAAAGGTGGGTCAGCTCGGTGAAGGTCTCGTACGGCTCCTCGAACCAGTAGCGCATGACGTTGGCGTTGTTATCGAGCTGGTGGACAAAGGTGAGGTCTTCGCGCTCAAGCGGGCGCAGGCGGATGGCGGTGTGCGGATTCATGGTGCGGGCAAGGTGGTTGCGGGAGGTGCAATTATAGCCGTCGGAGCGCCCGCGCGGCGGTGCATTCCCGTTCATGCTGCCGCCGTTGCGGGTCGCTATAATTCCCGCCGTATTTCCGTGGAGATTGCTGATGAATGATGCGATGAATGTACAGGCGGCGCAGGCGCGGCTGGACGAAGTGCAGGCGCTGTATCGCGAATGGCTGGCGCTTGCGCCCCGGCTGGAAGCGGCGCAGGAAGAATGGCGGCGGGCGGCGGCGCTCATGGCGCAGCTTGATGCCTTCTACGACCGCGAATACCTGCCGCTACGCGATGCGGTCGAGGCGGGGCTGCCGCTGGATGAGCGTACGCAGGGCGAGTACCGCGTTTTGAGCGAGGATGCACTGTTTGACGCCTTCAGCGATGCACACCGCTTCGCTTGGGGCTGGATGCGGCTGGCAATGGCATCGCTTGACCCGGGGCGCGACGACTGATGACCGGGACATGAAAAAACGGGCGCGAAGCCCGTTTTTTAATTGCGCCGGATTACGCGGCGGCTTTTTCCGACTTGCTGCCGGACATGCTCATAAAGAGCAGGCCAATCGCCAACAAACAGGCGGCAATCAGCGTATAGAAACCGCCATTCCAGCCGTAATTGTCAACGACGGCGCCAAGCACCACACCGGCAAAAGACGAACCAATCAAATAGCCAAGCAAACCTGTCAATCCGGTAGCGCTGCCGGTCGCCTTTTTCGGCACCAAATCGGCGGCGTGCAGACCAATCATCATTACCGGGCCATAAATGAGGAAGCCAATGGCTACCAAAGTAATATTGTCAATCAGCGGATGGCCGGGCGGATTTTTCCAATAGACGAAAATGGCGAGCAAAACCCCAAACATAAAGAGAATGGTGGCCGGAGCGCGGCGCCCTTTGAAAGCCTTGTCGCTCAAATAACCACTGACCAGCATTCCCAGAATGCCTGCCCATTCATAAAGAAAATAGGCGACGCGTGAACTTTCCTTGGAAAACCCCTTGGTCTGGCTCAAATAGGTTGGCGCCCAGTCCACCACGCCATAGCGGATGAAATAGACAAATATATTGGCAACGGCGATATACCACAACACGCGATTGTTCAAAACATATTTGAACAGGATTTCCTTCGCCGTCATTTCCCGCTCAATCACTTCCGATGAGGCTTCTTTCGGATAATCATTGCGCCATTCTTCAATGGAAGGCAGACCGCAGGATTGCGGCGTATCCTGCATCAAATAGAAAGTAATCACGGCAAGGACGATGGCAATCATCGCCGGGAAGAAGAAGATGCTATGCCAGGTGCCAAAAATGGCGATACCCAGCGTCGCCAGCGGCGCAATCAGGCCGCCGCCCAGATTGTGCGAGACATTCCACCACGACCATTTCTGCCCGCGTTCATTGGTGGAAAACCAGTGCACCATCGTGCGCGCATAGGGCGGATAACCCATACCCTGAAACCAGCCGTTGGCAAAGCTCAAAATGCACATAATCGGAATGCTGGTCATCACGCCCGGCACCAAACCGAATACCAGACAGGTAAAGGCGCTCAATAACAGACCGACGGTGGCAAAGTATTTCGGATTGCTGCGGTCAGAAACATTGCCCATCACGAACTTACTGACGCCATAGGCAATGGAAAGCAGCGTCAGCACAATACCCAGTTGTGCCTTGCTGTAACCGCTTTCTTCGCTGATATAGGGCATCGCCAGCGAGAAATTCTTGCGGATGAGATAGAACGTGGCGTAACCCAAAAACGTTCCCCAAAATACCTGCATCCGCAATCTGCGGTATTAGGCGTCAATTTGCTCTGCCGGCAAGCGTTTGATATGCGGTGCAGGCTTCATAAGGGCGAGGAGGCTCATAATAATTCCTTTGTTTTTCTGAATCAGGCGAACCGTGAAATCCAACGGTCTGCCGCCAACGCAGGCATGAACAGGAATCCTGTCGTGCACCGTCGTTTCGTGCGGGCAATAATTACCCTGCGACAGGAATGCCACCGCTATTGCACGGAATAAAATGGACGGTATGCTTTGCGTCGCGCGCAAAATACTATCTGCACAAAAAAATGTAAAATTTTTTACGAAAAAAGAGACGAGACAGCTTTTCAAGCGTTATAAAAAATTGTATCGTCTCAAAAAGAGACGCAAGAACTGTTAAACAGCGATGAAATCCGTTGATCATGCGTTTTTATTCTGGGGATTTCCGCGGAAAACACGGTGTTGAAAAGTGCACACCCACGGTTGATACGGCTATGGCGATACTCACAAGGCTCTGTATGGCGACGCAAAGCGCTGTATCACGGGCAGCGACGAAAACAGTACACTTTGTACGGCGAGAAGCTGCGACACCCTGCAGGGCTTTGTCAGGATTGCCATATGGGCGGAGTGTTTACCTGCCTCTCCTGCGCAAGAGGCTTAATGGCTGTTTACAAACGGAACCTTCCGCTCCTGCGAAACGGGGAAGGGATGGGGAACAATACCGCTGTTACAGGCCAGTCATCCCTGCAGCAATGTATCTTTCAGGGCATCGCTGCTCAATCAAACAGCCAGGGAATCATCCAGAAATCCTCATCCGCATTCCGCACCCAATAACGCTGCGATACGGGAATCAAATGCACAAAATCTCCTTGCGCACCCTGCCAGCCATCCGGCACCACACTTTCATAAACACGTCCGGCTACCCGGTGCAGAAAAATCCTGCGCTCAAAATTGACATAAAAACCGGGCAACAGCGACAGCAAGCGCCAGCCAAGTTCCTGCAAATCTTCATCAATAGTCGCATCGAAGGACTGCGCGTCCTCCAACTGACGCAAAAGCATACGGTATTGCCCACGGTCATCGCTGAAAAAAGCCGTGCGCAACGCATCAACACTCATTATTTTGGTATCCGTTCCCTGCAAATAATCCATAAACCGTTCCGCCGTCAAATTCACAATACCGCCGCGAAACGTACGCAATGCCTGCGCATATTCCGCCTGTGACATGGGGAAATATTTATGACGCAAATGCGCGTCAAAATTCCGCTTTTGATCCAGATTGAAATGTGCCTCCCAATCAATCACCCAATAAAAACGGCGCGCAAAAACAAAAAAACCAATACGCTCCACCCCTGCCAACAGCGCCTCCTGCAATACCGCATCTATCGCAAAAATCTCCATCTCCCCCGCCCTGACAATCACAGACCTGCCGCTATAATACGCGCCCCTCGCACCACCCCCATTCCCAAAAATGCACCTCACCGCCATCCGCCTCGCCGGATTCAAATCCTTCGCCGACAACACCACCTTCCCCGTCGATGCACCGCTGACCGGCATCATCGGCCCGAACGGCTGCGGCAAATCCAACATCATCGACGCCGTGCGCTGGGTACTCGGCGAAACCGCCGCCAAACAACTGCGCGGCCAGGCGATGACCGACGTCATCTTCGCCGGCTCCAAAAACCGCCGCGCCGGCGCACAGGCGAGCGTCACCCTCAACTTCGACAACAGCGACGGCAAGGCGGGCGGGGCATTTGCCGAATACGCCGAACTCAACATCACCCGCAAAGTACAGAGCGACGGCCAGTCGCAATACAGCATCAACGGCAAGCGCGTCCGCCGCCGCGACATCGTCGAACTGCTGCAAGGCACCGGCGTCGGCGCGCGCAGCTACGCCGTCATCGAACAGGGCATGATTAGCCGCATCATCGAAGCCAAGCCGGAAGAACTGCGCACCTTCATCGAAGAAGCGGCGGGCATCGCCCTCTACAAAACACGGCGCAAAGAAAGCGAAGCGCGCATGGCGGAAGTACGCGAGCACCTCACCCGCCACGACGACCGCCTGCACCAACTCGGCAAACAGCGCGACAAACTCGCGCAAGAAGCCGAGACCGCCAAAGCGTGGCGGGCGCTGCAAGCCCAAGTGCAAGCCGCCAGCCACCAACTGCAAAGCTGGCAATACCACCAACTGCACCGCCAGCACGAAGCCGCACAAGAACAATACAGCCGCGACCGCGCCGCGCTGAACGACCTCTTTGCCCACAGCGGCATCGACGAAGCACACCTCGCCGCGCTCGAAGAGAACCTCGCCGCCGCCAAAGCCGCGCACCACGCCGCCGAAAACGAAGCACTACAAAGCGCTGCCCGCCTCGCCCAATTGCGGCGCGAACTCGAACAAGGCCGCCAACAACAACAACACCTCGCCCAAAACGCGCGCGAACAACAAACCCGCCTCGCCCGCCTCAGCCAACAACACCACGAAGACCACGAACAGGCGCAGCAGCACCAAGCCGAAATCAGCCGCCTACAAGCCGAACTCGCCGAACGCGCGCCTGCGCTCGAAGCCGCCCGCCTCGCCGCCGAACAAGCACGCGCCGCCGCAGACCAACAGCGCCACCAACTCGACGCCCAACGCGAACACCGCCACCACGCCGAAAACCGCCACTACAGCGCCACGCACCGCCTCAGCGAAGCCCAAACCCAACTCGACCGCCTCGAACAGCGCCTCGCCGCCACCGCAGCGCCTGCCGACGACAGCGACGACCTCGAACAAGAGACCCTGCAAGCCCAGCACGACACCCTCGCCGAAACCCTGCTTGCCCTCGAAGACAGCGTCGCGCAAACCGCCGCCGCCCTCGCCACCGCGCAAAAACAACACGACCAACTACAAGAGCAAACCCGCGCCGCACAAACCCGCGCCGCCGGACAACAAGCCGCCCTCGCTGCCCTACAAAAACACCAAAACGCGCCGCCCGAACAACCGCCCGAACTCGCCGCCGCGCCGCAACTGCTTGACCATTTGCACGTCGCGCCAGAGTGGCAAACCGCCCTCAGCCGCTACCTCGGCGCGCGCCTGCACGCCGCCCTCGGCGAAGAACACTGGCAAACCGCACTCGCCCACCAAAGCGCGCAACTGGCACGCGGCAGCGTCCCCGCCGCCTGGCAGGCGCACATCCAGAGCGACGCCGACCTCCACCCCTGGCTCGGCGCGCTGCAACCACTCGCCGCGCACGACGCCGACATCGCCCGCGACCAACTCGCCCCCGGCGTGCAATACCTCACTCTTGACGGCAGCCTCATCAGCCAAAACAGCATCCAGCCTGCGGCGAGTGGCGACAACCCGCTGGCGCGACAACAACAAATCCACGACCTCGCAGCCGAACTGGCAGAAAACGAAAGCGCACTACAAACCCTCGAAATCGCGCTGGAAACCGCCGCCGACACCCTCGCCCGCGCCCGCGACGACCACGCCGCCGCCCAACGCCAACACCAACAAACCGCGCAACAACAACGCGAGCTCGCGCACCGCCTCGCCCTCGCCGCCCAACAACAAACGCACCGCGCCCAACTGCGCGCGCAACAACAACGCACCTTGGAGACCCTCGCCGAAGACATCGCCGCCGCCCGCCGCCAACAACAACAAGCCCAAACAGAAGCCGAACAGGCCGCCGCCGCGCTGGCCGCCTTACCGCCCGTGACCGCGCTGGAAACCGCCTTCCGCGCTGCGCACGACGCCTACCAACAAGCCGACCACCAATACCAACAAATCCAGAGCGACCGCCGCGCCGCCGAGAGCGCGCTCGAACAACACCGCGCCCACCTCGCCGCCGGCGACAAACAGGCGCAGCGCCTCGCCGCCGAACGCGCAGACGCCGAAGAAACCCTCGCCGCCCTGCAAGAACAAAGCGAAGCCCTCGCCCTCGAACTCGAAGAAAAACACATCAGCCACGAAACCCACGAAGAAAACCACCAACAACACGAACAGCGTCGCGCCCAAACCGCACGCGCCGTCGAAGAACAGGCGCACCACCTGCACCGCGAACAAGAAACCCTGCGCGAACGCCAGCACCAGCGGGCGCTTGCCGAAGAACGCCTCAACCACCACCAGGAAAACCTCGCCCGCATCCAGCAACAACTGCAGCGCATCACCGCCGAACTCCTCGCCGACAACCGCGAACCGCTCGACATCGACGAAGACAACCCGCCGGACGAAGCCGCGCTCACTGCCGCCATCCGCCAGCATAAACAGGCGATGGAGGCGCTTGGCGCGGTCAACCTCGCCGCCATCGCCGACTACGACAGCGCGGAAGCCGAATACCGCACCCTGGACGAACAATGCCGCGACCTGCGCCACACCCTCGAACTGCTCGAAGAAGCCATCGCCAAACTGGACAACGAAACGCGCAGCCGCCTGCAAGACACCCTCGAAATCGTCAACCGCCACTTCGCCAGCCTCTTCCCGCTCCTGTTCCGGGGCGGCGAAGCCGCGCTCGCCTGGACCGAAGGCGACATCCTCGAAGCCGGCATCACCATCGCCGTGCGCCCGCCGGGGAAAAAAGTCAAAAACCTGAGCGTCCTCTCCGGCGGCGAAAAAGCACTGACCGCCCTCGCGCTCGTCTTCGCCCTCTTCCGCCTCAATCCCGCGCCGTTCTGCCTCCTGGACGAAGTGGACGCCCCGCTTGATGACGCCAACGTCGGCCGCCTCAGCGCGCTCCTGCGGGAAATGGCGGGACAAACACAGTTCATCGTCATCACCCACCGCAAACGCACCATGCAAACCTGCGACCAACTCATCGGCGTCACCATGAGCGAACCCGGCGTCTCCCGCCTCGTCGCCGTACAATTTGGCGAATAAAACGACAACCAAACCAAAACGCATAAACACCCAACCAAAAGCGATTTCCCTTCCCGTACGCTGCCACCGACAATACCGGCAACCACCAGAAGGAGAAACGCATGATTACCCCCCTCAACATCGCCCCGCTTGCCGCAGAGCGCCCCGCGACAACCCGCACCCCGCTCGATGCCTGGCTTGACAGCGAAAGCCGCATGAGCGCACTCATCCTGCCACTCACCCGCAAACCCGCCACATCCGCGCGTCTGCGCCCCTCATAACCCCGCCGTAGTCCATGCAAACTCAAAGAAGAAGGTTTATCATTAACAGGACATTGCAAACCTTTGAGGAAACCCAACATGAAACTGCCCTACCTGCTCCCGCTGCTCGCCGTTGCCGCCGCACACGCCGAAGAAAAAACCGACCTCGCGACGGCGGACGCCTACCGTCCGCAATACGACTTCTCCCCGCCGCCAGTCATCACCCCGCAAACCCCCTTCGGCCAGCCGCTGGAAAACCAGTTTGACTACCAGCGCCCGTGGGTGAACCCCTCAGTCGCGCAAAACGTCAGCACCAACACCACCCGCCCGCTACAAATAGAGGCCAGCATCGGCAACCTCGGCGACCAAGAGCGCCTGCTCTACCGCCAGCGCGGCAGCAACCTCTACGGCGCGGTACAAGCCTACCGCCTCCACCTTGACGACTACAAAGACGGCAGCGGCCAGCGCGTCCATGCCGGCTACACGCGCGACGGCGAAATGGCGATGCTCGGCTTTGTGCCGGACGCGCGGCAAGAATACCGCCTGGGCGTCGTGCGCGACCACATCGCCGACGACAAACAACCGCAGCACCAAATGG
>ERZ772924.535-NODE-535-length-18252-cov-4.970545_pt1 | contig 18252 bp, 14 predicted proteins | sample MGYA00512116_ERZ772924 | MGnify/ENA primary metagenome ERZ772924 (study PRJEB29015, sample SAMEA2737920) | human oral metagenome | biome: human oral; feature: human-associated habitat; material: dental | place: China | collected 2134 ...
GGGAACTGGCGCTTGACCATGAAGACCTCTTCCTCGGGGCTGGTTGCTCTATCGCTTGCGGCAACGTCCGCTCGACGTCACCGCCAGTATTTATGATACTAAGACATAGCGTAATTTACCGAGGAGGAACTACGTGATTCGGCTACCCCATGCCGAGTGCACTTACGACATGACGGGTCCGGAGGCCCTCTCGCTCACGGACATGGCCCAGATCATCGGTGAGGCCCAGGGACGGGAGGTCACCTACCGGGAGGAAACCGTGGAGGAGGCCTACGCCTCGCGCGCCCACTACGGAGCCCCGGCCTGGGAGGTCGACGCCTGGGTGTCCACCTACACCGCGATCGCCTCCGGGGAGCTGGACGTGGTCTCCGACAACGTCCGGGCCCTGACCGGGCGGTCTCCCATGAGCATGGCGGATCTTCTCGGGCAGGGCTGACCCGATTGGGCCCAGCTCCCGTGAAGCGGAGCCGGGGGCTGTGAAACAGTGGGGCCATGCAGAACCCACTGATCACTGTTTCCCAGCTGGTCACCCTGCGTCAGCAACGAGACGTCACCCTCCTCGACGTCCGGTTCGGAGGGCCGGGAAGTTCGGGCGGCCGGGAGCAATACCTTGAAGGACACATCCCCGGGGCGGTTCTGGTGGACATGGACACGGCACTGGCCTCCCCGAGCATTGGTCTTGGCGGACGGCATCCGCTCCCCCACCCCGAGGCCTTCGAGGCCGCGATGCGGGCCGCGGGGGTCAGCAACGACCGGCCCGTCGTGGTCTACGACAACTGGAGGTCCATTGCCGCTGCCCGGGCATGGTGGCTTCTGCAGCACCACGGGCACAGTGACGCGTTCGTCCTCGACGGCGGTCTCGGGGCCTGGCAGTCCGCCGGTCTTCCGGTGGAACAGGGGAACATTTCTCCGGCACCGGGGGATTTCCGGCTGGGAAACAATCCCTCCTCCGCGGTGCTGGATGCCGATGGGGCGGCTGGGTTGGCCTCGGCCGGGGTGCTCCTGGACGCCCGCCCCGGAGACCGCTTCCGGGGCGTTGGTGAAACCGTCGATCCCGTGGCAGGGCACATTCCCGGGGCCCGCTCGCTGCCCGCGTTCGAACTCGCCGACGAGCACGGATTCCTGCTGCCGGCCGACGAGTTGCGGGAGAGGTTCGAGGCCGTCGGCGCCGGTGAGGGCAGGGTCGGGGTCTACTGCGGCTCCGGCATCCAGGCGGCACACGTCGCGCTGGCGGCGGTGGTCGCAGGGCTGCCGCTCCCGGCCCTCTACCCGGGGTCGTGGAGCGACTGGATCACCGATCCGACACGCCCCATCGCCACCGGGCCGTGAACCCCAACAATGCGTCCCGCGGCAATTGGCCGACAGAATCGCAGCCGGCGACGACAGCGCACAGCGTTGGCGCGCCCCGGGTCCTTTCCGGCCCGACCGCCTCGGCGCGACTCCGGGGTTCCGATCGAGTGGTTTACTGCCGATTCCTGTGTTTTTCCCTGGCCCGGATCTCCATGTGGATGGGTGAACCGACGAAACCGAATTCCTCGCGGAGCCGGCGCTCGATGAAACGCACATAGGTGGCGTCGAACTGGCCGCTGGTGAACAACGCGAAGGTGGGCGGGCAGTTGTGCGCCTGCGTGCCGAAAAGGATGCGCGGCTGTTTGCCGCCGCGCACCGGGTGCGGGTGGGAGGCGGCCAGGCGCCCCAGGAAGGAGTTCAACCTGCCGGTGGAAACACGCGTTTCCCAGCCCTTTGCCGCAGCCTCGATGGCCCTGCTCAGCTTGTCGACGTTGCGTCCGGTCAGCGCCGAGATGTTGACCGTGGGCGCCCACCGGAAGGCCACCAGATCGCGTTCCATCTCGCGTTCCAGGTAGCGGCGGCGTTCCTCGTCGGTGAGATCCCACTTGTTGAAGGCGATCACCAGGGCCCGGCCCGTTTCCTCGACGTTCGTGAGGATCCTCAGGTCCTGGTCGGTGACCGGGGTCGAGGCGTCGATCACCACCACGCAGACCTCAGCGCGTTCGATTGCGGTCTGGGTGCGCAGGCTGGCGTAGAACTCGTGTCCCGAGGCTTCCCTGACACGCTTGCGGATACCCGCGGTGTCAATGAGCCGGTACACCGTCCCGCCGACCTCGACGATCTCGTCGACGGGATCGACGGTGGTTCCTGAGACATCGGAGACCACCACCCGCTGCTGCTGGGCCAGCTTGTTCAGCAGCGAGGACTTGCCCACGTTCGGTTTCCCGACGATCGCGACCCGGCGCGGCCCGCCGATCTCGTCGAAACTCTCCCGGGGAGCCTCCGGCAGGACAGCGAGCACCGCGTCCAGGAGATCACCGGAGCCCCGGCCGTGCATGGCGGAGACGGGGTACGGCTCCCCCAGCCCCAGGTTCCACATGGTGGCGGCCATGGCCTCGTGGCGTTGGTCGTCCACCTTGTTCGCGGCCAGCACCACGGGTTTCCTGGAACGCCTGAGCACCTTGACCACGGCCTCGTCCTCGTCGAGGGTGCCCACGGTGGCGTCGACGACGAACAGCACCGCATCGGCCATCGAGATCGCGAGCTCCGCCTGCTCCGCTATCTGCTGCGCCATGCCCTTGGCGTCCGAGACCCAGCCGCCGGTGTCCACCAGCACGAACTCGCGACCATTCCAGTTCGCGTCGTACGAGACACGGTCACGGGTGACGCCCGGAACATCCTGCACCACGGCCTCCCTGCGGCCCAGGATGCGGTTGACCAGCGTGGATTTGCCGACGTTCGGACGACCCACCACCGCCACCACGGGCTTGATCGTGGATTCCTCGCTCATGCTTCGCCTCCTATCGCTGACCGACGCATCATCGTAGCCGCCCACCCCCAACTTCCAGTGTTCCGCTACACTGGCGGCGTCCTGTTCCCGACGAAAGGCCCGGAAATGACAGGCTCGCAGCACCGCTGACCCCGCGCTGCACCGTAGAGCCAGTTCCGCGCTCCGGTCCGGCGCATCCAGCCGTTCCCAGGAGCCTCCATGCCCTCGTCCATCGTTTTCTCCGGCGTTTCCTACGCCTTCGACCACTCCCCCGCGCCCCTGCTGCGCGACCTTGACCTGACCATCCCAGCGGCCCGGGTCGGTGTCGTCGGACGCAACGGCTCCGGCAAATCGACCCTGCTGCGGTTGCTCGCGGGGGATCTGCAACCGACCGCGGGCACCGTCACGCTTCCCGGCAGGACCGCCCGGCTACCACAGGATCTCCTGCAACGCGGCGAACACACCGTCGCCCAGCTCCTCGGGGTCGATGCCAGGCTCCGCGCCCTGCGCGCCATCGAGGCCGGGAGCATCGCGGAATCCGACTTCGAGATCGTGGGGAACGACTGGGACATCGAGGCCCGTTCGCTGGCCCTGCTCGCTGCCAGGGTTCCCGGCCTGTGCGGCGAGAACCTGCTCTCCCGCAGGGCCGAGACCCTCTCGGGAGGGGAACTGGTGCTGGTAGCCCTGGCCGGGCTGGAACTGGACGGGGCACGCACCCTGCTTCTCGACGAGCCGACCAACAATCTCGACGCCACCGCCCGGGCAAGGCTGTACGACTGGATCCGGGGATGGCGCGGCGGGTTGGTGGTGGTCAGCCACGACGTCTCCCTGCTCCGCCTGATGGAGATGATCGTGGAGATCCACGACGGCACCGCGACAGTTCACGGCGGCAATTTCGATGCCTACCGGGATCAGCTGCGAACCCAGCAGGAGGCCACCGAGCGGGCCGTCAGAACCGCCGAGCAGAAGCTGCGGGTCGAGCAGCGGGAGCGGATGCGGGTGCAGGTGGCCACCTCCCGCCAGGACCGCAAGGACCGGCAACGGTTCACCACCATCCGGCAGGGGCCGCGGCTGTCCGATCCCGAGTCCAAGTCGAGTGCCGAGGGGCGCCGGGGTCGGGCGAACAAGCTGGCGGCCCGGAAGGTCGACGAGGCCCGGGACGCGCTTCGAACCGCGGAGAAATCCGTTCGCCGCGAGCAACGGATCAGCGTCGATCTCCCGGAGCTGAGATCGACACGGGGCAGGGGGCTAGCGGAACTCGTCGGCTCCAACCAGAGCATCCACGTCACCGGTGGGATGCGCCTGGGGCTGGTCGGTGACAACGGGGTGGGAAAATCAACCCTGCTCGGCCGAATGGTGCGGGACGCGACCTCCGGCCGGATCGGTTTCCTGGACCAACGCCTCGAGCTGGAAGATGACCTCCCGGTGATCGAATGCATCAAACGGGGCTGCCCGTCGGCCCCACCCCACGAGATCCGCGCCCGGCTGGCCCGGTTCCTGCTGCGCGGAGATGTGACGGAACGTCTCGTCGGCGCCCTGTCCGGGGGCGAACGGTTCCGGGTGGCGCTGGCCCGGGTGCTGCTCGCCGATCCCCCGGTGGAGTTGCTGGTGCTGGACGAACCCACCAACAACCTGGACCTCGAGAGCGTCGATGCCCTGGTGGATGGCCTCACCACCTATGCGGGGGCGCTGGTGGTCGTGAGTCACGACACCGATCTGCTGGGGCGCCTCCGCCTGGACCGGGTGGTGGAGTTGTCGCGGGACGGTGAACTGCACGACCGGGATGGTGCGGTCTCATGACCGCGACCGCACCCGAGCTCCAACCCTGGTGGGTCTGTGCGCGATCGATCCGCGATGACGTCGCCGAGTGCCTGGAACGTGGCGACACCGACGGCACTGCGATTGCTCATCGACGGCGTCAAACGCAGCCCGGAAGAAGCCGACGACGCCCGCTCACCAGAGTCCCCGGAGCAGGCTGCCGCGATTCACGACCGGCTGTTTGACGAGAGCGCCATCGGATACCTGCCCGAGAACGAGGTGCGGTACGCGGCGGAACTGGTGCTGGCCCGGATTCAACAGTCCTGAGCCGCGTTCTCCACGACGTGAAAAGCCGGTTCCTCGTAGGGGTGCGCCCGCCGCAGGGCGGCGACGACGGTGGCGCGCAGGCTTCTTGGGAAGGTGACCTCCACCCGGTTCTCCGCCACCATCTCCAGGTCACCCACCTTCCCGATGGCGGGATTTGCCCCCTCCAGGGGCCGGAACCGGCCCATCCCTGAGGCCACGAAGGCGCAGGAGTCGTAGTTTCCGATGTGTCCGGCCCCGACCGTGAAAAGGGCGTCCAGCACGTGGTCGGTGTCCGGGACGGGCACGTAGAACACGAGAACGTCGAGGGGCTCACGCATCGGGCACCAACTTCAGGATCTCCGCCACGACGTCGTCGAGGCCCAGGTGCGTGGAATCGATGACGCTCACCCCGTCCGCCGCTTCGGTGAAATTGGAGACCGTGGAGTCGTCGCGGTCCCGCCTGAGAATCGAATCCGTCACCGTGACCTGATCGGCCCGTTCCCCCAGCTCCGCGGCCCGCCTCCCGACGCGCGCCTCCGCATCGGCGGTGAGCAGCACCCGCACCTCGGCATCGGGGGCCACCACCGTGGTGATGTCGCGTCCCTCCACGACCATGCGGCGGTCGTGTTCCGCGATGATCCGGCGCATGCGCTCGGTCAGCACCCGGCGCACCTCCGGGATGACGGCCACCGCCGAGACGATCGCGGAGATCTCCGGTTTCCGGATCTCCTCGGTGACGTCGCGGCCATTGATGCACACGCGGGGCGCATCCGGGTTCGTGGTCATCCGCAGGTCTGCTGTTCTGGCCAGTTCCCCGATCCCGGTTTCGTCGGTGCGTTCCAGACCCCGCCGGGCGAACTCGCAGGCCACGGCCCGGTACATGGCTCCCGTGTCGAGGTAGGCGAGCCGGAGCTTTTGTGCCACCAGTTTCGCGGTCGAGGATTTCCCGACCCCGCTCGGCCCGTCCAATGCGATCACCAGTTCATCCATCAGATTCCCTCCCGGTCCAGCCAGGCCCGCCAGCCGCGCGATTCCAGGTCTTCCCGGAACCGTTCCGCCTGGGGGCGTTCCACGGAGATGGACAGGTAGCCCACCTCTCGGACTGCGTCGTGGGTCAGTTCGAAATCCTCCACGTTGAACCCGAAGTCACCGACGTCGCCGAACAACCTGGTCAGTGCGCGCGGCTCGTCGGGGATCTCGACGGTGACCGCCGCGAGTTCCTTCGGCGCCTGCCCGTGTTTGCCGCGCAACGCCATGGCGCCGTGCTGCCCGAGGGTCAGGAAGGCCTCGAGGGGTTCGGCCTGGTCGAGCACCCCGATCAGGTACTCGAGGTCGGCGGCCACCTCGTTCAGTTCCCTCCGGATGGCCGCGGAGTTGGTCGTGATGATCTGCCGCCACAGTCCCGGGTCGGAACCGGCGATGCGCGTCACGTCCCGGATGCCCTGCCCCGCCAGGATCAGGTTCTCCCCCGGCACCCCGCGCAGATGCGAGGCGGTGAGGATGCTCATCAGGTGTGGCACGTGACTGACCTGGGCGACGGCCTCGTCGTGGAGGTCCGCGTCGAGTTCCACCACGCGCGCCCCACAGAGACGGGCCAGCCGGTGGACCAGGTCAACGTCCTCGGGGCTGTTGCCGGCCTGCGGGGTGATCACCCAGGTGCGATCCGTGAACAGGTCGGCGGAGGCGGTCAGGGGCCCGGTGAGCTGGGAACCGGCCATCGGATGGCCGGGAACGTACCGTTCGGGACGGTCGCTGGCCGCGGTCACCGCCCGGATGATGGAGGATTTCACCGATCCGACGTCGGTGATCACGGCCTCCGGGTGGCGTTCCAGCATCCGCGTCACGACCCCTGCGATCGCCGCCGGGGGCGAGGCCACCACGACGGCGTCGACCGGTTCGTCGTCCGTGGCCACCCGTCCCGCCCCCAGCCCGGCGGCGACCCTGGCGTGCGAGGAGTTCAGGTCCTCCAGCAGGACATCGGCCCCGGCCCTCGTCAGGGCCATCCCGAGCGAGGAACCGACCAGGCCGGTCCCGACGATCCTCACCCTCATCGGTCCGACTCCGGCATGTTCAGCGGGCGCGGCCCCTGGTAGTCGGGCCCGTAGGCCCCAGGTGCGGGGCGTCGTTTGCGGATCGGTGCGCTGACCCCGGGGGCGAGTCGGCGGGAGAGCACCAGGAAACCGGTGTGGGCGGAGGTGCCGTGGCCGGGGCGGATCGCCAGACCTTCGGCGTGCCAGTCGCGCACCGTCGTCTCGGTCGCGGTCGGTTCGGTGAAACCACCGTGGGCACGGAAGGTGTCCATCACCCGGCCGAGCTGCGTGGTCGTCGCGACGTAGCAGCAGATCACCCCACCCGGGATGAGCCGCTCCCCCACCGCGTCCACGCACTCCCAGGGGGCCAGCATGTCCAGGATGGCACGATCGATGGGTTCGTCCGCTATCACCTCCACCAGGTCACCCACGGTCAGTTTCCACGCGGGGTGTTCCCCGCCGATGAAGTTCCCGACGTTCCTGCGGGCGACGTCGGCGAACTGCTGCCTGCGTTCGTAGGAGTGCAGTTTCCCGCCGGGACCGATGGCCCGCAGCAACGCCAACGACAGGGCTCCTGAACCGACCCCCGCCTCCAGGACCCTGGCCCCGGGAAAAATGTCGGTCCACATCACGATCTGCGCGGCATCCTTCGGGTAGACCACCGCCGCTTCCCGGGGCATCGCCACCATGTATTCGTTCAGCAGGGGCCGCAGCGCCAGGTATTCGGTGCCGCCCGCGGAGCGCACCGTCACGCCCTCGGGGCCGCCGATCAGGTCGTCGTGCCTGACCGCCCCCTTGGTGGTGTGCCAGACGGCCCCCTCCTTCAGAACCACTGATTTCCTGCGTCCCTTGGGGTCGGTCAGCGTCACCCGCTCCCCCACCACGAGCGGTCCGGTCCGGACCCCCGACAGATTCACCACTGGTTCCTCCAGATCTTCTCCAGGCCCGCGAAATCCAGACCCGTCAGGCCGCCCTCGCGCAACACCCTTCGCGGCGCCGCCCCGGGACGACCCAGCAACGGCACGGCCAGAACCACCGCCCCCGTGGCGGATGCCGCATCGGTTCCCGGCACCGAGTCCTCGATGATGACCACCTCCTCCGGTCCCACCCCCAGACGCCGCATGGCCTGGAGGTATCCCTCCGGATCCGGTTTGGGATGTTTCACGTCATCCCCGTCGACGATGAACTCGAACTCGGGCACCACCCTCGCGATCACCGACATGATCCGTTTGTTGCTGGAGGTGCACATGGCGCAAGGCACCCCGTGGGCGCGAATGTCGGTCAGCAGTTCGCGGGCGCCGGGCAGGAACGGGATCTCACCCGCCTCGAAGCGGGCGCAGATCCGTGCATGCAGTTCCTCGTAGGCCTGGGCGACGGTGATTGCGCCCGCGCAGGACTCGGAGATCCGCTGCGCCGTGACGGCCGCGGGCTCCCCGATCTGGGCCTTGAACTGCTCCTCGGGCCACGATGCGCCGTGCCGGGCGAGCATGTCCTTCTCGTGTTCGATCCACATCGGTTCCGAATTGACCAGGGTGCCGTCGAAGTCCCACAGCACCGCACGCAGTCGTCGCTGTTCCATGATCCCTCAATTGGCGTTGAAGTACTTGGCCTGCGGATGGTGCACCACCATCGCGTCGGTGGACTGTTCGGGATGCAACTGCAACTCCTCGGAGAGCTCCACCCCGATGCGTTCGGGTTTCAGCAGAGTCACGAGCTTCCTCCGGTCCTCCATGTTCGGGCACGCCGGATAGCCGAACGAGTACCGCGACCCGCGGTAGGCCTGGTCGCGGATGGCCGCATCCACCGTGGATTCCTCGGAGACGAAACCCAGCTCCATGCGCACCCGGTGGTGCCAGAACTCGGCCAGGGCCTCGGTCAGCTGCACGGAGAGGCCGTGCAGTTCCAGGTATTCGCGGTAGCGGTTGGACTCGAACAGCCGCTGGGTACCCCTGGCGACCTCGGCGCCCATGGTCACGAGCTGCATCTCCAGCACGTCGGGGCCGAGCTCCCGGGTTTCGTCCGCGTCGCGGAAGAAATCTGCCAGGCAGAGCCGGGAATCGCGGCGCTGCCTGGGAAAATCAAAACGCGTCAGCTCCCGGGACGGATCGTCCGGATCCCCGACGACGAGGGTGTTTGTCTCGCTGTGGACGGGGAAATAGCCGTACACCACGGAGAAGTTCGCCAGCTGCTCAGTGGTGATGCGATCCAGCCACATCCGCAGACGCGGCATACCCTCCGTCGCGACGAGTTCCTCGTAGTCCGGGCCGTCCTTGACGGGTTTGAGCCCCCACCTGCCCAGGAAAGTGGCGCGGTGATCCAGCCACTGGGCCACGTCCGCGACGGGCAGTCCCTTGACCACCCGGGTGCCCCAGAACGGCGGGGTCGGCACGTCGATGCGGCGCTCCACGTCGTCGGAGCGGCGGGTGTCGATCTCCCGCTGCTCAACCACCTCGGTCTTCTTGTAGCGGCGTTTCTTGGGTTCCGGGAGTTTCGCGCCCGGCACTCCCTGTTTCACCGCCATGACGGCGTCCATCAGGGCGAGCCCCTCGAAGGCGTCCTTCGCGTAGCGAACCTCCCCGTCGAACATGTCGTTGAGGTCGTGTTCCACGAAGGCTCGGGTCAGCGCGGCCCCGCCCAGCAGCACCGGGTACTTCTCCGCCAGGCCGAGGCGGTTCAGTTCGGCGAGGTTGTCCTTCATCACGAGCGTGGACTTCACCAGCAGACCCGACATGCCGATGGCATCCGCCCCGCTGGTCTCGGCGGCGTCGATGATGGCCTGGATCGGTTGTTTGATACCGATGTTGATGACGGTGTAGCCGTTGTTGCTGACGATGATGTCGACGAGATTCTTGCCGATGTCGTGGACATCCCCCCGCACCGTGGCGAGCACCAGGGTGCCCTTCCCACTGCTGCCCTCCACCTTGTCGATGTGTGGTTCGAGGTGGGAGACGGCGGTTTTCATGACCTCGGCGGACTGGAGCACGAACGGGAGCTGCATCTGTCCGGAACCAAAGAGTTCGCCGACCACCTTCATGCCGGCCAGCAGGTCCTCGTTGATGATCTCGAGGGCGGCCTTCCCGGTCAGGGCCTCGTCCAGGTCGGCCTCGAGCCCCTTGGCCTCCCCGTCGATGATGCGGCGCCGCAGCCGCTCCGCCAGGGGCAGGGCGGCCAGTTCGGCGGCCCGGGATGCCCGCACGGAGGCGGCGGTGACCCCTTCGAACAGTTCCAGGAAGCGGGTCAGCGGGTCGTAGCCGTCGCGGCGGCGGTCCCAGACCAGGTCGAGGGCCACCTCCCGCTGCTCCTCGGGGATGCGTTCCATCGGGATGATCTTCGCCGAGTGCACGATGGCCGAGTCCAGTCCGGCGGCGACGCATTCGTGCAGGAACACCGAGTTCAGCACCATCCGGGCCGCGGGGTTGAGCCCGAAGGAGACATTCGAGACCCCGAGGGTGGTTCGCACCCCCGGGTAGCGGCGTTTCAGCTCGCGGATCGCCTCGATGGTCTCGATGCCGTCACGGCGGGTTTCCTCCTGCCCGGTGGCGATCGGGAAGGTCAGGCAGTCGACGAGGATGTCGCCGATGTCCATGCCCCAGGTTCCGGTCAACTCGTCGATCAGGCGCGAGGCGACCCGCAGCTTCCAGTCGGCGGTGCGGGCCTGCCCCTCCTCGTCGATGGTCAGGGCGACCACGGCGGCGCCGTGCTCCGCCACCAGCGGCATGACGCGGGCGAAACGGGATGCGGGACCGTCGCCGTCCTCGTAGTTGACCGAATTGATCACGCAGCGCCCGGCGAGCTTCTCCAGACCGGCCTGGAGAACCTGCGGTTCGGTGGAGTCCAGCACGATCGGCAGGGTCACGGCCGTGGACAGCCTCCCGGCCAGCTCCTCCATGTCGCTGATGCCATCGCGGCCGACGTAGTCGACGCACAGGTCCAGCACGTGTGCGCCGTCGCGCGCCTGCCCCTTGGCGATCTCCACACAGTCGTCGGTGTTCCCGGCCAGCATCGCCTCCCGAAACGCCTTGGAACCGTTCGCGTTGGTGCGTTCCCCGATGTTGAGGTAGCTGAGGTCCTGGTGGAACGGCACCTCCACGTACAGCGACGAGCAGGTTCGCTCCGTCGTGATCTCGCGGGGACGCACCTCACGGCCCCCGAACCGTTCCGCGAGCAGCCGGATGTGGGCCGGGGTGGTTCCACAGCACCCACCGATCACGCACAACCCGTAGTCGTCCAGGAAGGTCGCCAGGGCGTCCGCCAGCGCACCGGGGCCGAGCGGGTAGACCGCGCCTTCCGGGGTCAGTTCGGGCAGGCCCGCGTTGGGCATGGCGCCGATGCCGCAGGACGCGTTGCGGGACAGGTACCTGAGGTGTTCGCTCATCTCGGCCGGCCCGGTGGCGCAGTTCAATCCGATCACGTCGACGCCGAGGGCCTCCAGGGTGGAGCGGGCCGCCCCGATCTCGGAGCCGAGCAGCATGGTGCCGGTGGTCTCGACGGTGACGTTGACCAGGATCGGCAGATCCACCCCGAGCCTGGCCCGGGCGCGTTTCGTGGCGATCACCGCGGCCTTGGCCTGCAGGAGGTCCTGGCAGGTCTCGATCTGCACGGCGTCGATGCCGCCCGCGATCATGGCCTCCACCTGGGCCTGGTAGGCGTCGCGGATGTCGGCGAAGGCGATGTGCCCCAGGCTGGGGAGTTTCGTCCCGGGACCCACCGAGCCGAGGACGAAACGCGGTTTGTCAGTGAATCCGTCGGCGGTTTCCCGCGCGATGCGGGCCCCGGCACCGGCCAGTTCCGCCAGGCGATCCACGATGCCGTACTCGGCGAGCGCAGCCAGGTTGGTGCCGAAGGTGTTGGTCTCCACGCAGTCGGAACCCGCCTCCAGGTAGGCGCGGTGAACCGCCGAGACCACATCGGGCCGGGTGAGGTTCAGGACCTCGTTGCATCCCTCGAGGCCCTGGAAGTCGCGTTCGAGGTCGAGATCACCCTGGGCCTGCAGCATGGTGCCCATGGCCCCGTCGGCCACGAGGACACGGGAGTTCAGCAGGTCACGAAGTTTGGTCACGGCGGGTCATCCTACCCGCCGCGCGCCAGCCAGGCCTCGATCAACTGGCGCGCCAGCGAGACGGGTCCGGGAAGGGTGAGTTCTCCTTCCGCCACGGCCCGCCGCAGTTCCTTTCTCGTGTGGAAGGAACCCCAGGAGAGTTCCTTGCCGTCGAGGTTCGGTTCCGTGCCGTCGGTTCTCGCCTCGAAACCCAGCATCAGGGATCGCGGGAACGGCCAGGGTTGGGATCCGAAGAACCCGAGACTCCGGATGGCCAGACCGGTTTCCTCCCATATCTCCCTGTGGCAGGCCTGTTCCGCTGATTCCCCCGCCTCGATGAACCCGGCCTGCACGGAGACGCGGTTGCCCGGCCAGCCCCGGGCGTGCGTGAGCAGCAGGCGGTCGGCAGGGTCGGTCACGGCAAGGATGACCGCGGGGTCGGTGCGCGGGAAGAGTTCCCGGCCGCATTTCGGGCAGCGGCGTGCGGTTCCGGCCCGGTCGGGTGTGGTCCGCTCCCCGCACCGGGGACAGACGGGATTGCTGCGGTGCCATTCGTAGAGGGCCGTCGCCATCATGGCGAGCTGTGTCTGGCCCGGGGGGAGGTCGAGGGTCCGCAGGTCCGTCCCTCCCTCACCGTCGCTGCGCGCCCACCAGATGTGACCGTCCATCCGGCCCAGCAGCAGGTCGTCCGGTCTCCGGTCGCCGTCGAAGATCTCGGAGACCAGCTCGCCGTCCGCCGCGGGGATCTCCAGCCCGGGGCCGAGCCTGAGGCATCTGGACAGCGGGTCGTGGGCCAGTTGCGTCAACGCCCGTTCGTGGCCGCGCGTTTCCTCGAGCCGGTCCAGGGCTGCCCGGGTGTTCCAGTGGTTCACCCTTCGAGGTTATCCGCTTGCCCGGTCGGTTCCCCGTCATCCCGGCCGCCCGTGGAATCCTCGTCCTGTGCGGGGTTTTCCCGATCGTCGACGATTATTTCCTCGTGCCCCGCTGCCGGGTGTTCGTCCCCGGGCGTGTCGGTGGTCTCCGAGCCGGCGGGTTCCTCCGTCTTTTCCGTCCCCGCCGCGATCGCGGCTTGGTGGAGCCGGGCATCGCGGCGTCCGGCCAGCCAGAGATAACCGATCACGGTGACGACACCGCCACCGGAGAGGAAGAGCCACCACGGGAAACGCGGCAGGTCGGAATCCCGCAACGCCTTGTCCACCTCCTCCTGGGGGGTCGGGATCACCCGTTCCCCGGTGACGAGGATCCGGTGGGTGTTGACCCCGAGCGGGGTGCAGGTAACCAGGGTCAACAGGTCGCGGCCCTCCTGCGGGTACAGGGCCTCCTGCTCCTCGGGCGCCACCACCTGCGTCTGGCGCACCTCGTAGACCAGCACCTCACCCATCACCTCGATGGTGAAGGTGTCCCCGGCGCGCATCCTGTCCAGATCGGTGAACATGGTGGCCTCGGCAAGGCCACGGTGGGCGGTGATGACGGAGTGGGTGGATTCACCGCCCACCGGGAGAGACGTGCCCTGCAGGTGCCCGGCGCCGCGGAGCAGCGTCAGGTCGGAGGTGCCGTGATAGATGGGAAGATCGACGTCGATGTCCGGGATCCGGATCCGGGCCATGATCTCCGCCGGGCCCTTGAGCAGTTCGTGGTATTCATTTCCGGCGGTCTCCCGGGCGCTCCGGGGAATGTTGGTGTTCGGGGCGAGGATCGCCCCGGACCTGAGTTTTTCGTTGTAGGCCCGGGCATCCGCCAGGGCTTCCCCGGCCGCCGCCTGCCCGGTTTCGTTCCCGGTTTTCTGCCCCTCCCTGCGCAGCGAGTCGTTGTAGGTGTCGATCAGCCGCGACTGCTGGTACTGGGAAAGCCACGAAGCGGCCGGGGTGTAACTGAGAAGCACGATCCCCGTCAGCGCACACGACGCGGCCAGCCATGTCGTGAGGCCAGGTCTCCAACGTCGTGTGCGCTGACGGGAACGTGATGTCACGGTTCGTCAGTCCTACTCAGCTCTGCTTACGTTTGACGGCAGTCCGGCTGAGGATCATCACCGCGCCACCGATCACCAGCAGCCCGATGCCACCGGCTGCCAGGGCGACCTGGCCGATGCCACCGGTCAGGGGCAGCTGCGGAACGGTCTGCTTGGTGTTCGCGACCGGCTTGTAGTTGTCCTCACTGGATGTGAGCTGTGCCGGAGCGACGGTCGTACCGGCCTTGACCTCGACCTGCTGGGCCCCAACTTTGATGTAACCCGCCGGGGCCTCCTCCTCGACCAGGTAGTAGGTGCCCGGCCGCACCACGGGGAAGAGGACCTTGCCGTCGGCTCCGGTGGTCAGTCCCGCGAGGGCAACGTCCTGGTTCGGGCAGGCCTCGCTGGTGCAGAGCTTGAACTTGGCCCCGCTCAGGAAACCCTCGTTGCTCCCGTCGTACTTGTAGACGGTGAGCTGACCCCACGTGGTGGTGGCACTCTTCTCGGCGGAGTCGATCCCGTTGATGGTCACCTTGGCCTTGTTGGTGAAAACCCCGTTGGCGGCCTGCGACACATCCGTGACGTCGGTCACCAGGGTCAGGACCACTTTCTGTCCGCCGTTGGCCTTAAGCTTCGCGATGCCGTCCGGGGTGAAGGTGCAGGTCAGGTTGCCCGTACAGGAGTAGTCGTCGTTGTTCACGAAGTTGATGCCGTCCTTGACGCCGAGCGTGACCTGGCTGTTGTCGAGGGTGAGGCCCGCCGGCAGGGTGTCGGTGATGACGTAGCTCGTGATCTCGGTGCCCTGACCGCTGCGCGGGATGTCGGCGGTGATGGTCCACTTCACGTCGTCGCCGTTGTACTTCGCCTGAACGATCGAGTCGTCGACGGTTTTCTCGATGCCCGCCACCGAGTTCTTCGGGTACACGTGGACGTCGTAGTTCCACTGGTTGTCGTCGGTGTAGTAGGGCAGGGTGACCAGGAACGGTTTGCTGCCGAGCACGACCTTGGTGTCGGGGGAACCGGTGTCGGTCTCGATCACCAGGTAGAGCCCGAGATCGAGGCCCTGCCAGCTCGCGATGCCCCCGCCGGTCGTGGTGGTGGCCGAGATCTCGGTGGAGGTGTGCCCATCGACGACGGTTCCCGATTCCGGGGCCGTCAGGCCCTTGGCCGCTTCCCAACCGCCCGGGGTGGTCAGGTCGATGTCGTCCACCTTGTAGAGCGTGAACGTGACCCCGTCGATCGGGGTGCATCCGATTCCCGCCTGTTCCTTGCCGTTCGCCGGCGTCCCCGGGGTGTCGGGTTGGACGCACTTGTGCAGCGTCAGGTTCGCCTTCTGGTTCGGATTGATGTTGGCCGAGTCGGCGTGCGCCGGGGTCGTGAGCCCCAGCAGGCCGACGGCCAGGGCCGCGGCCAGCGACAACAATCGCCCGCCGGGCTTGTTCCGAGTGGTCATCTGATTCCCTCCATCTGTTTTGTCGAGTTCATCGACGGTTTCGCGTGTGATTCCGTTCGGGCTGCGGGATCACGAGTGCTTGTTCCTCCGGCAACGTTTGAGGAGGACCAGCGCGGCTGCGACGATCAACAGGCCGCCCCCCGAGTAGTGGTAGATGTCGCTCGGTGTGCCCCCGGTCAGCGGCAGCACCGGGACCGGGGCACGGGTGTTCTCGAACGGTTCCTTCACTGTCTGATGCACGGCCTGCGAGCCGATCTGGAGGGTTTCCTCCCGTGTGGTCAGCAGGTAGCCCAGCGGCGCACCGGTCTCCGTGAGTGTCCAGGTGCCCCACGGCAACCTCTCGACCCGGAACGACCCGGGGGCGGGATCCTGGTCGGGTCCCGAGCAGCTGCCCGGAGCGACGCAGTCCGTGATGTCGGTGATGGTCACCCCAGAGGCGTTCGTCAGTTTCCAGACGGAACCGGCCAGTGGGTTCGTCGTTCCCGATTCCGTCTTCCGCCAGGAGATGGATCCCGGCAGGCGATCGTTGGGGATCGCGCCGATCTCGAAAGGTTCGGAACCGGTGTCGGTGCTGCTGAGCCGGACGATCTGCTCGGAGAAGTTCGGCAACACGTACCCGGGTGGTGGTGTGACCTCGGTCAGTGTGTGCTCCCCCCATTTCAGTTCCTCCAGCAGGAAGGAACCCGCTCCGGGATCCTTGTCCGGTCCCGTGCACAGGCTGCGGTCGGCGGCGATGCAGTCGGTGATCGCCAGTCCGCCGGGGGCGGTGGGACCTTTCAGTGTCCACTCGGATTCCCCGATCAGCTCGCCGGTTTCGCTGTCGGTCTTGGTCCACTTGGCGGAGGCGGGTTTGTCCCTGTTGACGAGCTCCACCTGGTTCCCACCTACGGCGGTCACTCCGGGGTTCAGGAACTCGTATCCCTTCATGACCTCCGGAGCCGCCTTTTCCTTGAACTGGAAGGACTCCCCTACTGGCACCACGAAGGTGTTCGCGTTGGTGACGGCGGTGTTCCCCGGGACGACGCGTTCGGTGTCGCCGGTTTCGCCACCGAAGTTTCCGGTAGCGGTCAGTGTCCAGTCCGCGGCTTTCGGGGCCGGGTCGTAGTTGTTCTGGAAGGTCTTCAGCAGCGACATCAGCTGATACCGCTCGGCGGCGCAGGGGTGGTTCGTCAATCCGTCACGTCCCTCGGCTGTGCGATTCTCGCAGGTCACGTTCGTCGCCGGGATGGCAACACCCGCCTGTCCCCAGGCGACGTTGCGCAGGTCACGGTCTCCCCCGACCTTGAGGCGCACCCGATAGGTCAGGGTGAGCGTCTCGTCGGGGGCCAGCGTGCCCCGCCAGGCGATCCTGCTCGTGCTTGAGTCGAAGACCACGTCACCGCGGCTGCTGTTCCCGACGGTGGCCTGCAGGGAGCCCGTGATCACGGTGGCGTCGTCGACCACTCCTCTCAGGTCGTCGAAGACGTAGGCCGGGCTGGTGTTGGTGAAAGGGGTTCTGCTCGGGTTCTTCGCTGTGACGGTGTAGGTCACCTCGTCGCCCGCGAATTTCTTCCCGGCCAGGGCGTCGGAGGTCTTGGAGATCTCGAGTTCGTAGGTGCTGATCTGCACCTTGTGGTCCTCGACCTCCCCGGTGACGGTCAATCCCGTGGGGCTTGTCAGGGAATCCGCCGTGGCGGCGGCACGCAGCCGCAGGTAGCTGTTCCCGGTGACCGCATCCTGCGGGATGGACCAGGTGAGGGTGGCTCTGCCCCCGGCGCACTGCACCGTGTCGGATGCCTCCGCCCCGTCGAAGACCCCGTTGCGATTCCAGTCCACCCAGCCGCGGTTGTGACCTCGGCCCGTGCAGACAATCTCCTGGGTGGCGGTTCCCCCGCCCCGTATCACGTGGTAGAGCGGTGTTTCCGATATGGCGTCCTCGTCATTCGGGCTGGCGGGGTTCTTGTCGTCCTGGGTACCGTCACCGTTCACGGGGTTGACCGGTTCGGGATCTATGCGTCTGCCCAGCATCACGTCGGGATTCCTGGGTGGCCATGCCAGTCTGGTGCTGAAGGCATCGGTGGTGCCGTCGGGAAGTGATGAACCGTTCCAGCCCGTCAGGTATTGCGCGGCTGCGGCTCCGTAGCTGATGGGGGCATCGCCGTAGTCGAGGTTGATGACGGCGCCCACAGCTGCTGCCGCCTGTCCCTGACCGAACATCGTGATGGTTGCCTCGGAGACATTGCTGGCGACCATGGCGACGGTGGGGCCGGTGTTGGGACAGGTTACGCCGCCCGGGAGAAGCGTCAGGGTTCGTGATCCTCCCGATGTGCTCTGCTGGGCCAGCGTCGTCGATGTGCAACCGGTGTCGCGAATCCGGTCCAGGACCCGCCACTGGGCATTGCTGCTGGTTTCCACCTTGATGTATTCGTCGGGATTCGGATCGCTGGACTCGGCATCGGCCACAACCATTCCGTCCACCGGAACACGCTGCCCTCCTGCTGGGAAACCCGGGCCGGAAACGATGGCCGAGCAGGAAACCTTGAAGCTGACCGTGGTCCTGGCATATTTGGTGTGAATGGCGTTGGTCATCCGATTGTTGGTGCCCGTGCCGCCACGGTTGTAGAGGTCGTCCAAACCGTCCTTCCGCCAGCTTCCCGCGGTCCAGACATCCAGCGTGGTGTTCTGATTGTATCCGTACCCACCGCCGGAATCCGGTTGTGACAAAGTGCATTCGAGGGCGAGCGTCGTGCTGCCGACCTGCGTGTACTGGGTTTTCGTGAGCCCCGAGGCGGGAATGATGTCGCCCTTGTTCCCCCACTCGGCCCAGACCACGGACTTGACGAAATAACCCCGGCCGCCGGTGGCATAGTCGGCCTGCGCCGGCCGCGGGATGAGAACAATGCCACTGACGGCCGCGACAAGGGCGGCGAGCATGCCGAACACGATGCGTTTCAGCAATTT
>ERZ772924.542-NODE-542-length-18119-cov-109.040080_pt1 | contig 18119 bp, 15 predicted proteins | sample MGYA00512116_ERZ772924 | MGnify/ENA primary metagenome ERZ772924 (study PRJEB29015, sample SAMEA2737920) | human oral metagenome | biome: human oral; feature: human-associated habitat; material: dental | place: China | collected 2134 ...
GCCGCCCTGGCCGCCGCCGGAGCCACTCGTCTGCTGGAGGCCGATCTGGGCGGGGAGCGTACGCAGGCCGGCGTTGCAGCCGACGCCCTCGCCGCCGCCGTCACCCTGGTCGTCCCCGGGGCGGTGCTGGTGACCAGCGATTACCGCGGCAAGGAGGTCGCCGCCCGCACTGCCGTTCTTCTGGACTCGGCCTGCACCGGTGACGTCGCCGACCTGCACGTGGCGGGCGGCCATCTGCGTGCCTCCAAGCTGGTTCTGTCCGGCTCCTGGTCGACCACCGTGAGCGTGGCCGCGGACGTCGAGCATCCGCCGGTCGTGGCCGTGCGGCCCGGGTCCGTTGAGGTCGCCGTCGGAGGCGCCGCACCCCTGCCGGTCGAGACTCTTGAGGTCTCGGTGAGCGAGGAGGCGGCCGCCGTACGGCTGGTCTCTCGGGAGCGCACCGCCGCGGCCGCCGGGCCGGATCTGGCCGAGGCGCGCATCGTCGTAGTGGGCGGGCGCGGTGTGGACGGCGACTTCGAGCTGGTGCATTCGCTGGCCGACCCGCTGGGCGCGGCCGTGGGCGCCACGCGAGTGGCCTGCGACGAGGGGTGGATCGGACGGTCCGCCCAGATCGGGCAGACCGGTGTTTCGATTGCTCCGCGCCTGTACATCGGATTGGGCGTGTCCGGGGCGGTCCACCACACCAGCGGCATCCAGGGCGCCGGTACCGTCGTGGCCGTGTGCGACGACTCCGAGGCTCCGATCTTCGAGATGGCTGATTTCGGGGTCGTCGGTGATGTCGTCGAGGTCGTTCCCCAACTGGTCGATGAGCTGAAGCGGCTGCGCGCTTAACCGAGCGTGACCCGTGCCGGGCCCGCTTATACGCCCCTGCGACGGGACGGCGTCCGGTGGGCGGCCGACTGTTCGCTTGGAGGGGCTGACGAGGCTAGCCTTACCCTCAACAGTCCCAACGACCGGGAATTGAGGAACCGTGACGTCCATCAGCGGGGACCGCACGCCGCAGACCACCATCGCGTCGCGTCGCATGGCGCGACGCCTCCTATCCGGAGCGGGCTGCGCCACTCTGACCGCCTACCGGCTCGACGCCGGTGCGCCCTCTCAGCTCGTCCTCCACGCGCTCGACGTGACCGGCAGCATCATTGTGGCCGCCCATCCGGCAGTCGGGCATCCGATGGTCTCCGTGCCGAATGAGTCCCCGGTGGAGGTGCGCCTCGACGTCACCCTTGAGGCGGCCGAGCCCGGCCTGCGCATCACCACTGCGACCGTCCACCTCCTGGGCATGCTCACCTGGCTCGACGATGTCCAGTGCGACGCCGTCCTGTCCGGATCCGTGGCCGGCTGCCACTGCTCGATCACCGGCGAGGATCCGTTGACGGATCTGGCCGCTCTCGCCAGCGCCCCGGGCGGACGTCTGGGCGTCATCGAGAGCGGTCGGATCATGGTCCATGACGCCATGGGCATCAGCGGTCACACGATCGAGGAGGTGCTCGACCCCGACGCCAAGGGCGTTCGCCCCCTGCTGTGGTCCGCCTTCGAGACCTTCAGTGCCCAGGACGAGGTCAAGGCCCTTGGCGAGGAGGCGCTCGGGGTGCTGTGCGAGGGGGTCGAGCAGGGCACCATCCCCGGTGTCGTCTGCTCCAGGCGGTCGACCGAGGGACTGTGCACCGCTCTGCTGGGGCGGGTGCTGTGCGTGGACGTCTCCCCGCATGCCGTCACTCTCCTGCGGTTGCAACGCGAGGGCGCCGACACCATCCAGATCCTCCTGCCTCCGGGAACGACCTGCGCTCATGAGGCCGGACGGCGGCTGCGCAGCCTGGTTCAAGATGCCCTAGTCGGCGGTCTGCTCCCGTAGCGGAGCCCGGGCGGTGGACACGACGGTGGGCAGACCCGTCACGGGTCTGCCCACCGTCGTCTTATTGCTCCTCGGGTGCCCCGGGGAATCGGATATCCGGTGTCAGCGAGCCTTATAGGACTGGCAGGTGGCGGTGTCGGCGCCAATGGTGATGGCGTCGGCGGTGCACATGAGATCGGTGTTGTGGATGCACTCCAGGCGCTGGCAGGCGCCTACGTGACCCTCAGCCACCGGCAGGCCGCCGCGGGCGTCGAGGCTGACGAAGGTGGAGCAGGCCGGGTCGGTGGAGTCGCCGCCGACCGTAATGGCGAAGGCGGTGCAGCCTCCGTGGTTGTAGGCGCAGGCGGTGGTGGCGCAGGACTTGATGGCGGTGACGGTCGACATAATGGGTCCTCCCCTGAGGCGATCGGTGGTGCTCGGTTGATGACGTAATTCAAGGTAGAGGTGTGTCCGGCGGTCGGCAACGTCATCGTGGGACGTTCCGTGAACGGTTTTTCAGAACGTTGGTATCCCGGGGATTACTAAGGGTGTCGACGAGTGATCGGGTACGGCGCTCGGGCGGGGCCGGGCGCGTTCTTGTGCACGTTCGGAATTCGCATAACAGGTGAGTCTTTCCTGGTTTCGGCCTCCGCGACTCTTCCGCGGACGGGGGAGATGACGTGAGTGTCCGAACACGTCGAACCGATGGTGCAGGGCGTTCCGGGGGTGGGGCGGGGCGACTTCGCAGGCAGGTGCAGGCGGCGGCCGGACGGGTTGACGGCCCTGCTCGTCTGTGTCACTATATTAATGCAGTCATACAGATGGTCTGACGAGGCCGTCCGGCTGTGCTCATGAGCCGTGTCCTATCCATCCGACCCGAGGAGGGCCCGTGCCGATCGACGATTCCCGTCCGATCTGGATTCAGCTGGTCGACGACTTCCGCCTGCGAATCGTCACCGGCGCATGGGTCCCCGGGACCCGGATCCCCAGTGTGCGTGACCTCGCTGCGGATACCGGAGTCAATCCCAACACCGTCCAGCGAGCCCTGGCCGAGCTCGACCGCTCCGGCCTGACGACGGCCGAGCGTACGGCCGGGCGCTTCGTCACCGCGGATACCGGGGTGCTCGATGCCACCCGCCGCGAGCTCGCCGTCGGCGCCGCGGACACCTTCATCACCGCTGTCACCGCCATCGGTATGGATCTCGCTCAGGCGGGCGAGGTGCTGACCGAACGGTGGCCGGATCATCCCATTCAGGAATCAGGAGAGACCTCATGAGTACGTCACCGACGGCCGCGTCGCTGGATGCCGAGCGCCCCGATGCCCCTCCCGGTGTCATCGCCTCCTTGGACGGGGCCCCGCCGCTGGTCACCGTGCGTCGCCTGACCAAGACCTACCGCGGACGGTCCGCCCTGAACGATCTGAGCCTGGCCCTGCCTGCCGGACGCATCGTCGGTCTCATGGGTCCCAACGGCTGCGGCAAGACCACCCTGCTCAAGATCCTCGCCGGGGTTCTGGCCGACTACGAGGGCGAGGTGCTTCTCGGCGGACACGCCCCGGGACCGCAGTCCAAGGATTTCGTGTCCTTCCTGCCTGATGCTGAGTTCTTGCCCACGCGCATGATGCCGCCGCGGGCGATCGCCCAGTTCTCCCGCCTGTTCGCCGACTTCGATGCCGATAAGGCCCATCGTCTTGTCGACTTCTTCGCATTGCCCGTCGATCGTTCCATCAAGGAGATGAGCAAGGGCATGGGGGAGAAGCTGCGCATCGCCCTGGCCATGAGCCGGCGTGCCCGCGTCTACCTGCTCGACGAACCCATCTCCGGTGTGGATCCCACCGCCCGCGAGATCGTCCTCGACGGCGTCCTGCGTGATTTCGACCCGCATGCTCTCATGCTCATCTCCACTCATCTGATCGCCGACGTCGAGCCGATCGTCGACTCGGTCGTCTTCCTCAAGGACGGGCACCTGCTGCTGGCCGGCGACGCCGACGACCTGCGTCAGGCTCACTCCATGAGCCTGGACGCCCTGTTCCGGAAGGAGTACCGCTGATGCTTCGCACGCTCTTCGCCGAGGAGATCCGCACCCAAGTGGGGCGCAATGCGGCCACGCTCGGGGTCTGTATCGTCGTTCTGCTCGGGTTCCTCGGGCTGTGGTGGTTGCTGGCCGATGTCGACAGCCTGGCGGCGCTCATGCAGATTGCCGCCTCCCTGGTGCTCGTGGCGATGCCGGTCGTCGTTCTGGTTCAGATCGCGGTCGAGTACTGGCAGTCCATGTACGGTCAGCGCGGTTATCTCACCCAGGCGGTACCGGTGCGCGGCCGGGTGCACGTGACCGCCAAGCTCCTCTACGCCTGCCTCATGGGGCTGATGTCGGTTGCGTTCGCCCTGGTCGGTCTCGTCGGCTGGTGCGCCGCGCTGGCGCACAGTAAGGGGGTCGGTCTTAACGAGATCCTGGAGTCGGTGCGCACGGCTGCCGATGCTGCGGGTCCGGGCCTGACGACGTTCCTCATCGTCTCCGTTCTGATCGGTTTCGCGGCGTTCATCGTTGAGGTCGCCGCTGTTATGAGCATCGGTGCCCAGGGGCGTTACAGCCATGCCGGTTTCGGGGCGCCGCTGATCGGTTTCGTCGTGCTGTACGTGGTCAACCAGCTGCTCGGTCTGGTGTCGACCCTTTTCCTGCCCCTCAGCATCGACGTGGGCACCGGAGATCTCACGACCCGCATGATGTGGCCCGAGTTCCTTGAATCGGTTGGCGGGGACACTGATCCCGCGATCGTGGGTGCGGGAAGTGTCATCGTGAGCCCGCTGCTCGCCGCGGTGCTGGTCTGGTGGGCGGTGCGTGCGATCGAGCGGCACATGTCCTTGCGCTGACCGCCCTCCGGTCTGCCGTGTCAGCGAGATTGGGAGACGGTGGCCTGGGCGAGCGCCCGTTCGCCGCCCGAGCCGGCGTCCGCGGTGCCGTAGATGACGATGGACTGCCCCGCCGCCAGTCCCCGCAGTGGCTGGCGCAGATCCGCCCGCAGGGTTCGAGCCACCGGGTCGACGGCGACGTCGGCCGGTACGGACCGTCCGTGAGCGCGCACCTGCACGGTCACGTCCCGCCAGCCGACGGCGCCCTCGCCGAGCGGGTTCGGCTCAGCCAGCAGGACGAGCTCCTGGCCGTCGACGGCGCTGCGGTGCAGGAGTTCTGCAGGACCGACGACCACCTCGTTGGTGGCGGGTCGAGTTTCGATGACGTAGCGGGGGCGTCCGTCCGGGGCCGGGCGGGTCAACCCCAGCCCTCGACGCTGACCGACAGTGAAGCCGAAGTATCCGGAGTGCGTACCCAGAATCTTGCCGTCGGGGGAGACGAGGGCCCCCTTGCTCGTGCCGAGGCTGCGGGTGAGAAATCCGCGAGTGTCGCCATCGGCGATGAAGCAGATGTCGTAGGAGTCGGGTTTGGCGGCCACCGGCAGGCCGCGGCGCTCGGCCTCGGCGCGCACAGCCGCTTTGGAGGGGGCATCGCCGAGGGGGAAGAGAGCGCGGGATAGTCCTTCGCGTCCGGAGATGGCGAGCACGTAGGACTGGTCCTTAGCAGCGTCGACGGCGCGGCGCAGCTCCAGGCCAGCGGTCCTGCCGGGGTGGCCGGTGGCGGCGCCCCCGGTCAGTCGGGCGTAGTGGCCGGTGGCGACGGCGTCGAAGCCGAGGGCGAGGGCCCGTTCGAGCAGGGCGTCGAACTTGACGCGCTCGTTGCAGCGCACGCAGGGGTTGGGAGTGCGGCCCGCACGGTACTCGGCGAGGAAATCGGCGACGACCCGCTCCTCGAACTGCTCGGACAAGTCCCACACGTAGAAGGGGATGCCGAGGATCTCGGCTGCCCAGCGGGCATCGGAGGCGTCCTCGATGGAGCAGCAGCCGCGCGAGCCCGAGCGGGTGGCGGCGCGGTTGCGGGTCAGGGCCATGTGCACTCCGACGACGTCGTGCCCGGCGTCCAGAACGCGGGCAGCGGCCACAGCGGAGTCGACTCCGCCGGACAGTGCCGCGAGTACGCGCATGGGGTCTCCTGTGGTCGGGTGATAGCGGTTGGTGGTGCGTCGAGGGCGGTAGCCAGGCTACTGCGTGCAGTAGGTGGTCGTGAGGTTCGGGATCTGAGGGGGCTGCGCCGTCGTGCTGTGGAAGAGGGGCGGGAAGGCCTCGGGCGGAGCATCGCCTGAAGAGCGATGCTCCGCGGAGGCGCAGGCTGCCGTCTTGCCCGTATTTCTTGCTGCGGATGATGCCCGAGAAGAAATGGAGCACATGGGGCATTGAGTTCGGGAGCCGAGCGGTGACGTGGTTGTCGACGGCGCGCGTCGGTTCGTCGCCGCGGCGTCTGTTGGCCGGGCCGACTCTGCTGGTATCCGGGACCCGGCAGGGCCTGCGCACGCACGAGAAGAGATCATGAGGCGAGAGGCGTGCTCGTGTGGTTCGCGTTGATCGGGAAGAATAATCACTGGTGTGATTGTGGGGAGGCTGAGATGGTCGGGCGAGGGCTGAGGGGTGATGAGTAATTGCCCCGCTCGCGCGGGGTTTACCGGCGGCTTCGACCCGCAGCGATGACCTGTTGGGGATCATCCCCGCTCGCGCGGGGTTTACCACCTCCGACAGGAGCGGGTGGGCACGCAACTGGGATCATCCCCGCTCGCGCGGGGTTTACAGCGCGACAGCCTTCGCGTTGTCGCCAGAGCCCGGATCATCCCCGCTCGCGCGGAGTTTACCGCTACAGGGGGCGGTCAGGCCTTGTGCTTGCCGGATCATCCCCGCTCGCGCGGGGTTTACAACCTGAGGTCAGCGAAGACTGCCGGCAGCCGGGGATCATCCCCGCTCGCGCGGGGTTTACTCGAAGATTGTCGAGCAGGCGAACAACGACGCGGGATCATCCCCGCTCGCGCGGGGTTTACCTAAGGCTGCCGCCGCCAGGTACAGGAGGCGCGGGATCATCCCCGCTCGCGCGGGGTTTACGGCCGGCTTCTTCACGACCTCCAGGATGTTGCCGGATCATCCCCGCTCGCGCGGGGTTTACGGCTCAGGCAAGTCCTCGCTCGCCGCAACCGCGGATCATCCCCGCTCGCGCGGGGTTTACCAGCCGCCGTCTGTGGAGATCATGCCTGGCATGGGATCATCCCCGCTCGCGCGGGGTTTACTCCCACGCCGTCCTAACACCGTCTTTCATCGTGGGATCATCCCCGCTCGCGCGGGGTTTACATTCCGAGCTGCATTCCCGGCGTGAAAACGTCGGGATCATCCCCGCTCGCGCGGGGTTTACATTTTTTCTTTACGGCGATTTTATCAGGCGGCCGGATCATCCCCGCTCGCGCGGGGTTTACAGCGAAGACCCATTTTCGATCTGACCTTTCAAGGGATCATCCCCGCTCGCGCGGGGTTTACATCAAAACGGCGGTTGGTGCTGTTGCCGATTGGGGATCATCCCCGCTCGCGCGGGGTTTACGACTTTGTATTCACACTGCCTGGGTGCGTCTACGGATCATCCCCGCTCGCGCGGGGTTTACATTGCGAGTCCTCCAAGCGCGGCGCCGGCGACTGGATCATCCCCGCTCGCGCGGGGTTTACCCTAGACGACATGCAACTGAGAACCGAGGCCGCGGATCATCCCCGCTCGCGCGGGGTTTACACGGGCGCGAAAATTCTGGGCGGAATCATCGCGGGATCATCCCCGCTCGCGCGGGGTTTACTAACGCGGCCGCCGAGCACGGCATCAGTGCCGAGGATCATCCCCGCTCGCGCGGGGTTTACGCGCGTTCAACGCCATTAAAGACACGGCGTCTAGGATCATCCCCGCTCGCGCGGGGTTTACGCACAATCTACGAGCTCGACGATATCCAGTCCAGGATCATCCCCGCTCGCGCGGGGTTTACCGGACGAGGATTCCACGGCGTCGACATGATCCTAGGATCATCCCCGCTCGCGCGGGGTTTACCGCCGATGAGTGCCATTACCCGCCTTGGGGTTAGGATCATCCCCGCTCGCGCGGGGTTTACATATTCGGATGAGATAGGCGGGTATGTGCTCACGGATCATCCCCGCTCGCGCGGGGTTTACCTCGCATTTCCGACCACGCCGGAGTTACTACCGGGATCATCCCCGCTCGCGCGGGGTTTACTTTTTAGTCGCCGGCGAAAACGTTCCGAGCGAAGGATCATCCCCGCTCGCGCGGGGTTTACCCAAACGTCATCCTCCAATTTCACTCGCACATAGGATCATCCCCGCTCGCGCGGGGTTTACACGTCGTTCCGAGTGCTGCGACGAGCGGAGATGGGATCATCCCCGCTCGCGCGGGGTTTACGAATTCAACCCATCGGTTGTATTCGAATGGAAGGGATCATCCCCGCTCGCGCGGGGTTTACCTTGGACCACTTCGAGATCTTCCCGGCCTGGCCGGATCATCCCCGCTCGCGCGGGGTTTACTAGAGTCACTCATTGCCGGCCGCCTTCCCGCAGGGATCATCCCCGCTCGCGCGGGGTTTACGTGTTCGGCGCCATTGGCTTGCCTCGACCCTTTGGATCATCCCCGCTCGCGCGGGGTTTACCGCTTCTGCAAGATCTCCCAAACATTATTAACGGGATCATCCCCGCTCGCGCGGGGTTTACACTTGGCGATCGGCGTGATTCCAACGGTGGGCCACCCTACCAGGGGGCGTTCGCCTTCACTGGTGACCTAGGGACCGCTCGGCTGAGTTGCGGAAGCGTCGTCGCCGGGCAGCGATCGACCACGACTCCTTCGCCGGTTTAACGGCGCCGGGTAGGGCCTGCGACGACGACCCTTCGATCTGCCGGTAGGGGGTACGCATGACGAGGCAGCCTTCGACGTCCAGTGGCTCCCGGTCGTATCCCAGCGAGGCCACGGTGAAGTGCTGCTCGGAGCGCACCGACCAGATCAGGAGCGCGCGCCCGTCGCCTATGTACGCTCGGACCAGTTCCCACAGTTGCTCGCGGACGCGAGCCGAGAGGTGGCCGACGAAGACTCCGGGGGAGACCTCGAGCAGCCATCGCGTCATGGCCCCGCGCAGTGAGGCCGGGGCTGCTGACAGAATCAGCACTACCATCCTCCCGCGTCCTCTCCGGCGTAGTTCGATCCACCGGTGACGGCACGCCGCTGGTAGTCCCATAGCGAGACGACGTTGATGCTCATATCCTCCTGCTCGTCGACTCCGAGCAGTTGATAGATGTCCCTGACCGTTCGCTCTATGACCTTCAGCTCGAAGATCCTGTCTCGAACGCGCCGTCGAGTCGTGCCGGTGAGGTCGTCCATTCCCTCGGCGACCACGTCGAAGGAGATCGGGATCGTCGTCTCGGCCTTATACAGGTCTGCGACGTCGTACACGAAGGATCGTTCGTGTCCGGTGTGGACAAAACCGAGCCCCGGTGAGCAGCCCAGTGACACGATGACGCCGTGAACGACTCCGTACAGCGCGGCGTGCGCCGCTGAGAGGGCCTGATTGATCGGGTCCGATGCCTCGAAATCGTCGGGCCGATACTCCCTGCGGGTCCATGGCACACCGGTTCGTCGCGAGTTCTCCCGATACACCTCACGGATCCGGGCGCCTTCGCGACCTCGCAGTTGCTGCATGGTGAGACCGTCGACGTCCTCGCCGTGAAAACGCATGCAGTACATTTCACGCGCTACACGCAGACGTTTTTGAGGCGAGGAAACGCGGGTCGCCTGCTCCATCAGAAGCCGGGTGGACGTCGCCAGCGAGCGACCGTGCGCATAATAGCGAACTCCGCGCTCACCGACCCAGACCGCCGTCGTTCCGCATTCACCGAGCAGACTCATCGCCTGATGACTGACCGACGTTCCCGGGCCGAAGAGGACAGCCACCAGGGAGGCGGCGGGGACATGGATGGTGCCCTGGTCGTTACGGGCGGTCAGGGCACCATCCTGCCGGTGCACGACGCAGTGCTCCAGGTAGAGGAAAGACATCCGATCCTGCACACGGGGGAGCGCCGTCACGGGAACCGGCAGCATCCTGGCCATTCCTCAGCCTCGTCTCACTCGTGCGAGAGTCAGGAGCCCGCACCCGTAGGCCTTGGAGCGACCGATCCCTGTTACGAGGACATGACGCAGAGCCTGCGGATCGGTGACGTGCATAATTCCCTCGTAGACGGTCCGGTTGATCGTGACGCGGTCATGCGTCTTTGAGCCCGGCCGTCGTCGTGAGAAAATGGGCCTCTCCCGGCGCACGACCACAAGGTTCGCCGATTCGTCAGCGTCCTCGACCCGCTCAGCGCTCTCCCTCCCGGCGACCGCGGGCACGAGTTCGAAACCGTATCCCGGGGCGCGTGAGAGGAGCCATTGCCTCTGCTGCTCGACGGTGACATGCCCGAACCGCTTCCCGCGCATGCCCGGCCCCCGAGAGGCCGAGTAGGACGGGTTCGCCGCCAGACGGAAGGCCCATAGCTGGTCGGCGTCGAGGCGCTCCAGGAACGGGGAGTAGTCGAGGGTCCGGGCCGGCACGCCTGCCGCCCCTGCTTCGGTCACGATCTGCGAGCAGTCGGGCTCCGAGGGCGAGAGCAGGTACAACGTCGTCATCGCGCCCCGGTCCACCCGCCACAGAACACGGCCGGATCCGTCGTCCGTCTCGCCCCCGCCACTGTCTCCGGCGGCGCCCAGAACGACGGCGTGCATGACCTGCGGCGAGCCCAGGTACTTGCGTGCCAGCCGTCGTGTCGGATCCAGCTCGATCTTCGTCAGGAACACCGTCCCGCCTCCTCCACATCGATCATGGGGTCGTGCAGGTCCACCGCGGGGGCTTCCACAGTCACCAGCAGTCGTTCGACCTGGCGGAGCCCGTAGTCGCGACGCCGCGGATCGAAGGAGATGGGCACATCGCGGCTGCTTCGGACAGTGCCTCGCTCCACGGCGGGCACGGCCTCCTGGTCGACGAGCAGCTCCGCGTCGAAGGGGGTGCGACGCCGGCGGAACCGCTGTTGGAACCACTCGGAGGCCTGCCATCGCTCCTTTCTGAGAGCGTCGAGCAGCGGTGCCTCGCGCAGACCCAACGAGATCGGGGGCGTCGGCGGACATGATCGCCTCCCGAGGTACAGCGGGAACACCGGGTGCCCGAGCGCTTCGTCAATGCCCTCCAGGAGCGCCCCGTCCCCCTCGATGCCCGCCAGGAAGATGGCGTCGGCGAGGTAGTAGCGGTTCGATAGGGGCATGGAGTCCCCGCCGTCGAGGGGTCTCGCCGTGTGGAAGTCGCGGATCACGGTGCCCGGCTGGTCTTTGCGCACGCCGAAACGCAGCGAGAGAAAGTCCTCGATCGGATCCGTTCGGCGCCGTCCGACAGCGGCCGCCAGCATGCCGATGATCCCGCTCTTGGTCGGGGCGAGCTCCGTGGCGCGGATCGTGAAGCGGGATTTCACCCCCCATGCCTGCAACGGGCCCGCGAGTCGTAGGAGGAGAACGGTCATCAGGCCCGCTCCTGACCGGGTACGCGCGGGGCCACGATGTCGCGGACCCGTCCGGGCAGGTCCGCGAAGGACACGCGTTCCCCGACAGACGAGACGGCCTCGGAATCCTGGAGGGCGACGACGAGACTGGCAAGCGGCCGCAGCCCGTAGTTCTCCTCGATCGTCGAGGAGTACCGGACCAGACTCTCCACCGAGCGGTCGACGTAGCCGCGATCGGCGTCCTGCGGAATCGGCTTCTCGAACGCTCCCACGAGGGAGACCGGCTGGTCCTCGCGGACTGAGACGACCACCGTCTCGGGCACGGTCCGGTTGGCGAAGGTGTTCTGCTTGCCGGTCGGCATGGACAGGCAGAATCCCTTGATGAAAACCTCCAGCGCCCGCAGCGCCGCCTCACCGTCCCCGAGATTCTTAACCAGCATGTCGAGGTTGACGGTAGCGTAGCGGTACATCGTGGCCGAGGAGAACTCGACCGTCCCCATCATACCCGCTCCCGCATCCTCCTCCTCTTCCGAACGGCTCTTCTCATCGTCGACGGCGGTGAAGAAGTCGTACTCGTTCTCCGCGGCGTGCGTGGAGATGGCGTGAGCCACCTGGCAGGCGGCGTCGACGTTGAGATCGGTGTCATCGGCGACCATGCGGCCGAAGAGCGCGATATCGACGGCGTGAGCCTCCTTGAAGATCTTCTTGATCGTCCGAGCGTCGAGCGCCTCGCCACCGCGGGCCGAGGTAATAGCGAGCTCAGCGAGGCGTCCGATCTGTCCGGCGGACAGGAACATCAGGTATCCCGATTCCTGAGGCGCATTCTTCTTACCGCGCGGAGGCGAGAGCTTGATCTTGGCCGTCTTGAAAACCCCCTCCGCCAAGGAGAGGGCGCTCTCCGTGAGTTCCGGTGCGTCCTCGGCGATTTTCGCGGCGAGCACCCCGGCGACCCGCTTGGTGCGCACACCGACGTCGGAGGCGTCCAGCAGGTCGTCGAAGTACAGACGCGCCGCCCGCTTCCAGGACTGGCTGGAGACACGCAGCCGCCTCACCCCGCCGTAGATGGCGGACTTCGGCGATCCCGAGTCGTCCCGATTGACGCAGGACGGCGGAAGATTCTGGATGATGTGGATGTCGACGTAGGTGCTCATTGATCAGTTCTCCAAGGTGGATGCGTGGTTGGTGGAGGTGGTGTCGTGGTCGATGCCGGGGGCCGAGACGGCGCCGTCGGCGGGCAGTGAGTAGTACTGGCGGGCCCAGGCCAGGCGGACGCTCTTAGCTCCGCCCGGGCGCTGGAAGCGGACGATATCGTCGGCGAGCATGGCGTGGTCCAACGCAATACCTCGGGATCTCAGCAGCGAGACGAGGTTCCGCAGGTGGTGGCGCAGCTCCGCCACGGTCGTCGAGGTGACCAGGGCGTTGAAGCGGGCCCGGGCGGAGGGATTCTCCTCGTCCGTGCCCACCAGCTCGTGAGCGGCGCGTCCGAGGCCTCTTCCGGGCACGAACATGCACTCGGACCGCGACTGCTGGTGGACGGCGTAGAGCGTCATAGCCGTGTGAACGGCGATCTCCTCCCGGGTCGGAGCGTCGCCGGCGCCGTCGGGGACCTCGACGCGGGTGAGCTCCCAGATCTCGGGCAGCTCACCGGGAGCCCTGTTCGCGCCCTTGCGCAGGGCGGCAACCTCGGCGCGCCCCAGTGACTCGTTGTCGAGGTAGCGTTTCTGCAAGCCGTGCGCGCCGCCGATGCGCTGGTTCACCAGGAGGCCGATCCTCCCGAGGCGGCGGGCTCGTCGGGCATCGGGCGGGGCCCCGCCCGACACCTCTGCGGGTGTGCTGGTATCCGACACTGTCATGCCGGTGTCCTTTCTGCGTTCTTACTGTTCTCACTTGTTCTCACTGGGCGTCCTGCCGGGCGGGTGCGGGCACCGCCGCGTTCAGAGCGCGGCGGAAGAAGAACAGCGCCTTGCCGACGTCCATCCGTCCCTTTCCCTCCCCGCGTCCGGCGAAGGTAGTGCCGGGCACGGCGGAGGCGAGCTCCTCCTGCTGCCTCCAGGCCTCGGTGCGCAAGAGGCCGCGCCACTGGTCGCGGGCGACGTGCGGGTCTGCTCCGTCGAGGGAGGCGAGCCAGCGGGGGAAGCGCTCATCGATGACCTGGTAGAAGTCCGCGCCGGCGCGCGTGCGCGCGGCCGAGGCGGTCTCCGGGCTCCCGCCGTGAGCCCGGTCCAGATTCCCGGCCAGGCTTCTCAGCGCCGCAGCCACCTGCTCGGTCTGCTCCATTGTGTCGTGGACGACGGCGACCAGGCGCTTGCTCTCAGGATTGAGCAGGCCGGCGGGCAGCGTCAGGACGTCGTCGACGAGTTCGGTGACTGTCGCCTCCTGAGACCCGTATTCGAGGCCGACGGCGTGCAGGGGGATGAGGCCGCCCGCGGGCACGATCCTGCGGCGCATGAGTTCCTGGTAGAAGGAGACGACGCCGGGGGAACGGTATCGGGTCACATCCCCGGCGTCCTTGACCGTGATCTTCGGGCTCAACTGAGCCACGAGGGTCGACAGCCCCCGCCAGAACGCCCGGTCCGCCGGCAGCTTGCGCGGCATGTAGACGGGCGACTTCAGCTTCTTGCTCTGAGGCTCGGAGAAGCGCCATGCGGTCATGGGCTCCACCAGATAGCGGTTCTGGGGCGTCGTCTTGTCACCGTTGCCGAGGAACAGTCCGGTGACGCGCTCGTCGTCGCCGTGGAGGAGGATGCGGCGCGTCTGCCACGTGTAGCAGGACACGGGCCCCGTGGGCTCCAGGGCGGGCGAGCCCGCCGGACCGTCGGCCTCACGCTCCCACGGGGCGAGATCGCGTGCAGGATCAACACCGTCGAGGCCGGCTGTCTTCCCGTCGCAGACCACGGTGTTGAGGAGCAGCGTTCGCTCCAGCGTTCCGCCCACCACGCTCACGGTGCCGATCCGCCCCGTCCACCCCGGCCCGATCGGATAGCCTCTTCCTCCCTTGACCTGCGGGTCGCCGACGGCGCCGGTGCGGATGCCGGAGGGGTCGAAGGCATGGGCGTGCACCAGCCACCGGGCCGCTTCCGCCCAGCCAATGGAATTCAAGCCCTCGGCGATGCGGGTGGTGAAGAACTGGTTGCCGTTGGGAACGTCCACGATGAGGGATTCCAGGTCCGAGATCTTCCCCGACGCCGCATGAATCCCCGCCACCTGGAAGAAGGGACGCTCCGGGTCGCGCAGATCGAAACGGTCGCGGTGCCTCTCCAGGTAGGCGGCGGCGTCCCGCCCCAGGAGCTCGGGTTTCTGCCAGTATTCCCTCCACCTGTCCAGATCCTCCGGCCCGTCCATGGTCCGGTGGCAGATCGCCAGGAGCAGGCGCAGGACGGCGATGTCCTGGCTGGCGACCTCGCCGTAGATGCTCTTAATATCCGTGGCATCCTGGAAAAGAGTGAGAAGAGAGACCTCGTTGGCCTCGCCGTTAAGCCGGATCACTCGGATCCACGGCTCGTCGAGAAGATTGAAAGTCGAAGTCATTCGGGACGGACCTCCTTCAGTCCGGTGGATGGGGAGTACTCGAGCGTTGCACCGGCCAGCTGTGCCCGGCTTTCCTTCAGGAGGAGGAACAGCTGCCCGCGCAGCTGCGGATCGTCCTGCCAGGGGGGCACGACGCGTTTCTCGAGCTCGTCGATGGCGTCGTCGAGCCTGCTGCCCTTCGTCATGCCGGCGGGCAGTCTCACGGCGGACAGGGCCATGGCGCGCACGACCTTCCGGTCCGGAACGCGATCGGTGGGGATCAGGGCTCCCGGGGACTCCGGTGCGTGCGGCAGGGTGCGTATTTCCTCCTGGCCGCCGATCCAGCGCCGGTCCAGGAGAATGACCTCCAGGGAGTCCTCGCCGTCGCGCACCTGGGCGTGCCCCTTATCCTCGTCGTCGGAGGCCGTCGTATGCAGCCAGCCGACCAGGGAGGAGCTCGCCCCGCTCCGCTCGGGCTCGCTCAGCAGGAAGCCCTGAGCGGAGTCGTGCTTCGCGCGGTTCTTCCGCGCATACGCCTCACGGGCGTGCTCCACGGCCTCGTGCCACAGCGGTGGCCCTTGGACGTCGGCCCCGTAGACCGCCTCGATGAGCTCGTGCACGTCGTCGGGGATCGTGATCGTGCCCGAGTCGTCGACGACCCGGTTCAGGGCGGCCGCGCTCAGGAGCATGTCCTGCTCGCCGTAGATCGCCTTGGCGCCCGGCTCCAGCGAAGGGTCGGGGGATGACGTCGACGGCAACCAATCGATGTAGCAGGTGGGGGCGGACACCCAGGGCGGCCGCGGCCGCTCATGGCGGTGCAGACGGCCCATCCGCTGAAGAATCAGGTCGATGGGCGCCAGGTCCGTCACCAGCAGGTCGAAATCGACGTCCAGGGACTGCTCGACCACCTGCGTGGCCACGACAATGGCCCGGTGCGGGCGCGTCGGGCCGCTGCGCGGAGGTCCGAAGCGGCGCAGAAGATCCTCGTCCTTCGCCAACCGGTCGCCGATGGTGAAGCGGGCGTGGGTGAGGCTCACCTCCTGGCCGAATCGCTCCCGCAGCAGCTCATAGGTCTTCTGTGCGCGTCGCACCGTGTTGCGGACGATGAGCGCACAGCCGCCATCGGTCAGCCTCTCCTCCAGCAGCGGGACCAGGGCGTCCTTCATGAGCCGCTTGAGGCGGATCGTGCTACGTCGCCCCGCCGACGTCGGGACGACCTCGATCCGCTCTCCGCCGGCGGTGACCAGGCAGGGGAAGGGGGTGCGCACGGTCTCGAGGTCGGGGCGTGTGGGGACTCGTTCTCCAGCCGACAGACGCAGGCCCCGTCGATAGGCGTCGACCATGGCGGTGCACCGCGCCTCGGACAGCGTCGCCGACAGGAGCACCACCGGCACTCCGTAGGCGGCGAGCCAGGTCAGGATCCGATCCAGGTAGACATTCATATAGGTGGAGTAGGAGTGCACCTCGTCGACGATGACGACTTTGCGGGACAGTCCCAGGTGCCGCATGGCCAGGTGCGGGGAGCGCATCGCCCCGAAGAGCAGGTGGTCCACGGTGGTGACGACGAAGTCCGACAGCATCGACTTCTTGCGTCCGCTGAACCAGGCCAGGATCGCCAGGTCGGCCTGACGGCGGGCCGCATCGCCTAAGGTCGCATGCGCTGATGCTGCACTGCGCGGGTTCCCAGCCGCTCTGACGGCGTCCTCGTCGCGGCCGATGTCTCCCGGGCGCGGAGTGCGCCGGGCCTCCTCGTCCTCGCCGCCGAGAGCGCCGAGGAGCCGGTCTCGGATCTCGTAGCCGCGGCGCCGCAGTCGCTGAGCCTCCTTGTTCAGCCGCGAGCGTCCGTGCAGAAGTTGAGCGGCGAAGTCCGACGGCGCGCCCTCGCCGGCGTACGCCTCCTCGATCCGCTTCAGCCAGTCGAGCTCGCGGGAGAACATGGCGTCCGTTGTCGCCTGGGTGGGCAGGGCGAAGAGCACCCCGGAGCGGCCGGTTCGGGCGGCGAGCACCTCGGCGGCCATGAGGGCCGCTTCGGTTTTACCGCCTCCCGTCGACTCCTCGACGACGAGGAGCCCCGGCAGATCCATGGTGCGGGCCGCTTGAAGCGTGCGCGTTTGAACATCGGTGGCGCGGGCGCCGGCAGGAAGACCGAAGCGCCGGGCGAGCAGGGAGTCGGGATCGGCGCCGTCGTCGCGGGGCCGCCATGGAGAGGGGACTTCCAGACGCCTCAGCCCGGCGTCGGCGCGCTCGGCGTGCGCTTCGGTGACGAGCAGGCTCGTACCGGCCTCGTCGAGGCCGAGCAGGGGGAAGTAGTCTTCGGCCGAGGAGATCCAGTCCGCTACGATGACCAGTCCCGACAGCTCGACGAGGAAGGACTGGGACCACCGTCGTTGCGCCCAGCGGGGGAGCAGAGGCTCAGCGCCGGTGCGCTGCGTGACGAGGTCGAGCAACTCGCGGCGGGCGGTATCCCACGCCTCGTCGCCGAGAAGATGCTCGTGCCCGTAGTAGTCGGTGGTGAGAGCCGCCGTCGTCGGCGGTATACCGTGATGGGCGCCGACGACGGAGGCTAGGGCTTCGGCGGATTCGAAGTCCCACCCATGATCGTTCATGAGCCAGTTCTCCAGGATCAGGTGCCCCGCCAGAGCATGAGGGACCTTGCGCCGCTCGAGGGGGTCGACCGGCTCGTGGGTCAGACCCGCCTCCTTCATCCTGTCGTCGAGCCCATCGACCTGGACGGAGAAGGCCGGCGTGCACTTGCCGATGTCGTGGACGCCGGCGATCCAGGAGGCGAGGAGCCCGAACTCGTCCGTCGGAGCCAGCCCCGACGTCGAATCCGCGAATTCGCGTTCAATGAGGTCGCGAGTAGTGGGCGCCAGCCAATGCGTGGCGAGGTGCTCGGCCACCGCGGCGGCGTCGAGCAGGTGCAGCCAGAGCGGAAGCCAGCGGCGCCGCTCCGGGTCATAGCCGGACTTGGCCCACGCGGAGCGCGCGCGTGGTGAGAGCTCCATCGACACTCTTTCTTCGGATTCCTCGGGGACCGGGATAGGTTATTGCTCTCGTCACATTGGCGGGCCCGCCGTAACTGAATCGTTAGGCTTACAGGGCGATGGCCGGCTGCGAGGATCATCCCTGCTCAGCCCGCTCGGGCCGCCCGCCGCGCCGTCTCGAGGGCCCCGGGCAGGGCCGCGAGCAGTCGATCGACGTCGTCGGCGGTGGTGCCTCGCCCCATGGAGCACCGCAGCGTCGAGCGCGCCGGACCCTCCGCGTAGCCCATCGCCAGCATGACGTGGCTGGGCCCCGCCACCCCGGCGTGGCAGGCCGACCCGGCCGAGATGTCGATGCCCGCCATGTCGAGGCCC
>ERZ772924.546-NODE-546-length-18100-cov-11.948130_pt1 | contig 18100 bp, 14 predicted proteins | sample MGYA00512116_ERZ772924 | MGnify/ENA primary metagenome ERZ772924 (study PRJEB29015, sample SAMEA2737920) | human oral metagenome | biome: human oral; feature: human-associated habitat; material: dental | place: China | collected 2134 ...
TCCTTCCTTCCTTCCTTCCTTCCTTCCTTCCTTCCTTCCTTCCTTCCTTCCTTCCAGACCGAAGTGCGGCTGTAGGAATTGGTCGCGGTCGTTGAGCCATGTGGGTTTGATGACGCGGCGCACGGCAAAGACAACGGCGGCTTTTTCCAAGTTGTCGGGCGTAACATATATGCCATGCCCTTTTCCGTTTACAGAAGATGTGAGCAATGTATATTTGGCTGAATTTTGTAAGTCATTGCTGTTGATGACCATATAAGCCAGCGCACCATCGCTCCACTTGGTTAGAGGATTTACGCCGGTATAAATGGAAATGCAATTTTTCAAAGGGATGGCCTCGGTTTTTGGATTGGCACGCGGCCTGTCTATCCACACATTCAGCATTCTGTCTTTTTTCACGGCTGCAAATATTTTGCAGCCTGCATTTTCCAAACGGTGCGTATAAGCAGGCAAGGCGTATTCCTGTTGTGCAGGCTGCTTTTCGGATAAATCCCAAATCAGAAAGCCAATCGGGAAATTGCCTTTCAGCCCGTCAAAACTTTTGCTGTGTACGACAAAGCCGCCTTTAAATTCGGGCTGCCACTGTTGGCGGAATTCTTCGAAATTTGGAGCGTTAATGTATTTCAAGGTGCTGAACATAGCCACAACCGCGTTCGGCAGTTCTTTTTGGATGCGTGCCAAAAACTGGGTAAAGAGCTCGTTGCTGGCTTTTCCGTAACCGCCCATCATGTGTTCGCCGACTTTGGTTTTCGCCACACCTGTTTTGTTTTTTCCCTTTCCGCTCACGGTATCCGCACTCGTCGCCTCGGCATACGGCGGGTTAATCAGCACCAAAATCTTTTTCTTTTTATCGGTGCAGGCTGCCTGAATATGGGCGCGCAATTCGTGCGGCATTTTGCCGGTCAGCGTGTAGTCGATTGTGCCGTCTGCGGCGATGTCGTCGTTCAGGTAGTCGTATTGGAAGCGGGTGGCGGCGGGGAATTGGCCGCCGGTCTGCATGACGTTGATGTCGTCGGTATCCAGCGTGCTCATGAAGACGTTGCGCAGGTTGCCGTGTTTGGTTTCGAGGTTGCCCACGCCGCAGCACATGTCCCAGACGATGTAGTTTTTCTGCCAGTTTCTGCCGAGCGTTTCGCTTAATAATCCGTAGGCTTTTTCCACGACTTTGAGCGGGGTGTAATACGCGCCTTTGAATTGGCGTTCGTCCAGCGGGATGAGTTGGTCGCGGCGTTCGAGCAGGTAGTTGCGGTGTTCTGCGGCGGGCGGCCGGTGGTAGATGTTCCAAAATTCGCGGTAGCCTTTTTCGCTGGCGAGTTCGAGAATCCGGCCGCGCAGGGAGAAGGCGGGTTTGCCGTTGTAATTGGGGATGAGGCAGGTGTCCAGGCCGTTGTCGATAACGGGTTTATTGCCGTCGTGCATGATGTCGGCGTAAAACAGCAGGGCGTAGTCGGCGGGGGTCGGCAAATCGCCTAGTTCCGCGCCGATGAGCTCCACCCAGCGGTCGAAGACGGGTTTCAGGTTATTCGGGGTGATTTGGGTGCGGACGATGCCGCCGTTTTTGATGCTGTCGCGCACGGCCTGCAAAAAGGCGGCTTCGTCTTCGGCTATGCGGTAAACGATGAAGTGGTCGTTGATGTAGGGCGAGACTTGGGTGATGAGTTCGCGGCTGACTTGGCTGGCGGATTTGCCCCATGCGATTTTTTTGTCGCTGAAGATGGGGGTAATGCTTGCAGTGGACATGAGCGCGGCTTTTTCGTTGTCGATAACGCAGAGCAGCGGCGGCAAAAACAGGGATTTCATGTTTTTGCCTTCGTGATAAGCGTGGCAGACGTAATATAAAAGTTGTGTAAACATGGTGTACACGTCTGTGGGCTTGTGTTTGGCTTCAAACCAGATTTCTTCGGTTTGGATGTCTATCAGGCCTTTGGTAACTTTTTTCAGTTTCAGCGCGCTGATATAGGCATCTTTTACATCTTCTTCGCTTTGGGCGGTTTGGAGTTTTTGGTACAGGTTCATGGGATATTCCTGTGATCGTAAAATGGGAAAGGCCGTCTGAACGCTTTTTCAGACGGCCTTTTGGCATTATGCCAAGCCTTTTTTCGCCAAATAGCTCTCGTAATCGCCCAGATAATATTCATAGCCGCCTTTGCCATCCAGCTCAATAATCTGCGTGGCGAGAGAAGACACAAACTGCCGGTCGTGCGACACGAAAATCAGCGTGCCTTTGTATTTTTCCAGCGCCATGTTCAGCGATTCGATGCTTTCCATGTCCATGTGGTTGGTCGGTTCGTCCATAATCAGCACGTTGGGTTTCAACAGCAGCAGTTTGCCGTAGAGCATGCGGCCTTTTTCGCCGCCGGAGAGCACTTTCACTTTTTTCACCACGTCGTTGCTGCCGAACAGCAGGCGGCCGAGCGTGCCGCGAATCACTTGTTCGTCGTCGCCTTCCTGCCCCCATTGGCGCATCCATTCGGTCAGGTCCATGTCCACATCGAAGTCGTTTTCATGGTCTTGCGGATAGTAGCCGATGGTGGCTTTTTCCGCCCATTTGATGCAGCCTGCATCGGGTTTGATGTCGGACAGTTTTTCGTCAAACGCGCCGGCCAGAAGTTTCAGCAGGGTGGATTTGCCCGCGCCGTTCGGGCCGATGATGGCGAGGCGCTGTCCGGCTTCCAAAATATAAGACAGTTTTTCAAACAGGGTTTTGTCGAACGATTTGGCCAGGTTTTCCACTTCCACGGCTTGGCGGTGCAGCTTGTTTTTCTCGTCGGTTTCAAAGCGGATATACGGGTTTTGGCGGGTGGACGGTTTCACTTCCACCATTTCGGCTTTGATTTTGTCGGCCTGTTTCAAGCGGCTGGTGGCTTGGCGGGCTTTGGATTTATTGGCAGAGAAACGGGCGACGAACTCTTGCAATTCCTGCAATTTTTCTTTGGCTTTGGCGTTGTCTTTCAGCGCGCGTTCGCGGGATTGGGCGGAGGCGAGCATGTAGTCGTCGTAATTGCCGGGGTAAACCGTGATGGTGTTGTAGTCCAAATCCGCCATGTGGGTGCAGACTTCGTTCAGGAAGTGGCGGTCGTGGCTGATGATAATCATGGTGCTGTCGTATTGGTTCAGCACGCCTTCCAGCCAGCGGATGGTGTTGATGTCCAAGTTGTTGGTCGGCTCGTCCAAGAGCAGCACGTCGGGTTTGGAAAACAGGGCTTGTGCCAGCAGCACGCGCAGCTTGAAGCCGGGCGCGACTTCCGCCATGGTGGCGTTGTGCAGTTCTTCGGCAATACCCACGCCGCTCAATAATTCGGCGGCGCGCGCTTCGGCGGTGTAGCCGTCGTATTCGGCGAACTTGGCTTCCAGTTCGGCGGCGTGCATATAGTCTTCTTCGGTGGCTTCAGGGTTGGCGTAAATCGCGTCGCGTTCGGTCATCGCCGCCCACATTTCGGTGTGCCCCATCATCACCACATCCAGCACGCGCATGTTTTCGTAGGCAAACTGGTCTTGGCGCAGTTTGCCCAAGCGCACGCCGTGTTCAATCGCCACTTCGCCGCTGGTCTGCTCCAAATCGCCACCCAAAATCTTCATGAAGGTGGACTTGCCCGAACCGTTCGCACCGATGAGGCCGTAGCGGTTGCCTTCGCCGAATTTGACGGAGACGTTTTCAAACAGCGGCTTCGCGCCGAACTGCATGGTGATGTTATTGGTGGAAATCATGGAATTGCTCTTTCAAATAGGGAAATCAAAAATCGGCGGATTGTAGCATAAGAGGGCATACGCCCGATAACGTGCCGGATTTGGAATTTTTCAGACGGCCTTAAAACAGGCTGTAAAGCCATACGCCCAACAGGGTCAGGAGAATGGCGACGGCACAGCCGACTTTCGCTACTACGCCCAAGATGAAGCCGATAAAGGCTCCGATGCCGACTTTCCCTGCCAGCCAGGCATCTTTGCGGGCGAGGAATTCTCCGATTGCGGCACCGAGCAGAGGGCCGAGCAGCAGGCCGGGAATGCCGAAAAAGGCACCGGCAATGCCGCCGAAAAACGATCCCCAGACGGCCTCTTTACTTGCGCCGGTGAATTTTGCGCCGAGCATACCCGCTACGAAGTCGGTTGCCGTGCCGACGGCGGTAAAGATGCCGATGACAATCAGGGTGCCGCTGCCGATGGTGGCGTAGTCGTCGGCATATCCGAGCAGCCAGGCTCCGACGAACATGAGGATCAGTCCGGGAAGGGCAGGGTATATCGTGCCGAGGAGGCCGATAACTAAGGCGATCAGTCCGAGGATGATGAGCAGGGTGGGTGCCATGATGCGGGTACTTTCTAAACGGCTGGTGGGGAAATATGTTTTTCAGACGGCCTGGATAGTGTGCGAAGCAGGGAAACCATGTCAAGGCCGTCTGAAAGATTCGGGAGAAGATTGATTGTAAGGGCGGTTTTACGGCCTAACGCCGTTTGTCTTTCTGATTGGCGATGCCCATCAAGAGGGCGAGGATGATCATAATGGACAACGTGGATGTGCCGCCGTAGCTGACCAGCGGCAGCGGTACGCCGACCACGGGCAGGATGCCGCTGACCATGCCCATATTGACAAAGGCATAGCAGAAGAAAGTCATGGTCAGCGCGCCGGCCAGCGTTCGGCTATAGAGGTTGTGTGCCTGCGAGGCGATATAGAGCCCGCGGCCGAGGATGACCAGGTAAATCAACAGCAGAAGGAGGTTGCCGATCAGGCCGAATTCTTCGCCATATACCGCGAAGATGAAGTCGGTGGTGGACTCGGGGATGTAATCGAGATGGGTTTGCGTACCGTTGAGCCAGCCTTTGCCCCAAACGCCACCCGAACCGATGGCAATCATCGATTGGATAATGTGGTATCCGTCGCCGAGCGGGTCTTTTGTCGGATCGAGCAGGGTGAGGACGCGGGTTTTTTGATAGTCGTGCATGCCGTAGTTCCACATCAACGGCAGGGCGCAGATGAAGAGGACGACGGAGGCGAAAATGACTTTCCACGGTAGTCCGGCGAAGAAGACGACGAACAGGCCGGAAGCCATAATCAGGGTAGCCGTGCCGAGGTCGGGCTGTTTGAGGATCAGCATGACCGGCACCATGACCAATATCAGTGCGATCAGGTAGTGATGCCAGCGCAGGTTGCCGCTATGGCGTTGGAAATACCAGGCCACCATCATCGGCAGGGCTATTTTCATGATTTCGGAAGGTTGGATGCGGATGCCGAGGTTCAGCCAGCGGGTGGAGCCGTTTACGGTAATGCCGAAAAAATGCACGCCCAACAGCAGCAGTACGCCGAGAATGTAGGCGGGCGGTGCAAAGGCAGCCAGTGTTTGCGGCTTGATGCGGGCAATAATCCACAGCAGGACAAAGCCGATGATGGTGTGTATGGTCTTGCTTTCCAGCCGGCCGATGTCTTGGCCGTCGGCCGAGTAGAGCAAGAACAGGCTCATGATGTAGATGATCAGCATGGCGTAAAAGAGCCAGGCATCCATCGGATCCCAAATCAGGCGTTTGAGTTTCAATAGGATGTTTTCTTCGGTCATGGTGCGGCTTCCGAGGCGGCCGAATGTGCGGCTTCAGGGTTGTGGATGGTGCGGAAGGCTTCGGTGATTTTGTTTTCAGACGGCCTCACGGTGCCGCTGCCTGCCAGCAGGGGGTTTTCCACGCCTGTTTTGTTGCGGTTGTCCACCGGGATGTCGTGGTCGCTGCCCGATTTGAGTTTGAGCAGGTAATAATCGCTCAGCCCGCGGGCCAGGGGGGCGGCATTGGCACCCCAGCCGCCGTTTTCCAAAATCACGGCAATGGCGATTTGCGGTTTTTCCATGGGCGCGAAGGCAATGAACCAGGCATGGTCGCGGTGTTGTTCGGCCAGTGCGGCGGCATTGTAGTTTTTACCTTGGGCGATTTGCACCACTTGGGCAGTACCGGTTTTGCCGCCCATGCTGTATTTCAGACCCACACCGATTTTTCGTGCGGTTCCGCCCGGCTGCAGTACTTTGGCCATTGCCGCTTTGACGTAGTTGAAATTACTTTGCTTGAACGGCAGGACGCGCTGCGGTTTAGGGTCGATCAGGGTGATTTGCTGTTTATTGTGATCCAGCAGCTCTTTGACCAAGTGCGGACGGTAAACCACGCCATTATTGGCCAAGGTGGCGGTGGCGTGGGCCATTTGCAGCGGGGTATAGGCGTTATAGCCCTGGCCGATGCTGATCGGCACCATTTCGGCCGTGTTCCAGCGGCGCCGTTCGGGCGGCAACTTGGAAAACCGTTTTTCTTTCCATTCTGGCGAGGGGAGTACGCCGCGGTATTCGTTCGGCAAATCGATACCGGTTTGTTGGCCGAAATCGAATTCCGCCAAATACGGACGGATTTTCTCAATGCCCATTTCAAATCCGAGGCGGTAGAAAAAGGTATCCGAGGAAACTTGGATGGCTTTGCTTAAGTTAGCCGAACCGTGGCCGCTGCGGACAGAGTCGCGGAATATATGTTTGGTTCCCGGAATGTTCCATGCGCCGGGGGCGGGGATCACCGATGATTGGGTAATTTTGCCGCTTTCGAGCAGGGCCATGGCCATAAATGGTTTGAAAGTGGAGCCCGGCGGATACAGGCCTTGGGTAACACGGTTGATGAGCGGCCTTTGCCAGTTTTCGTTCAATGCCTTCCAATTCTCGCTGTCGATGCCGTCGATGAAGAGGTTGGGGTTGAAAGATGGGTTGGATACAAAAGCCAGTACGCCGCCTGTTTGCGGGTTGATGGCCACCATGGCCCCGCGTTTGCCGCGCATCAGGCGGACGGCTTCTTGTTGCAGGCGGATGTCCATTGCCAGCTTCAGGGTTTGGCCGTTTTGCGGCGGGACGGTGCGCAGGGTGCGGATGATGTTGCCGTAGGCGTCTTTTTCCACTTCGCGGTAGCCGGGCAAGCCATGCAGCTGGCGTTCGTAAAAACTTTCCAAGCCGGATTTGCCGATGTGAGTGCTACCTCGATACAGTGAGCCCAGTTTTTCTTCAGCCAGTTTGGCTTGGTCTTTGTCGCTGATGCGGCCGATGTAACCCAAGAAATGTGCGGTCAATTCCCCATAAGGGTATTCGCGGAAGGTTCGGGCGTTAATTTCCACGCCGGGCAGCGCATATAGGCGGGCGGCGATACGTGATGCCTCGTCCGGCGTGAGTTTCAGCTTGAGTGGGATTTTTTCGTAGGAACGGAATTCGGTGCGGAATTTCTGAAAACGGTTTAAATCGGATTCGGTAATGTCGGCCAGTGTTTTTAGGACGGCGATGGTGTCGTCCAGTTTGCCTTTGATTTGGCTGGGTATGATTTCCAATGAGTAGGCAGGATAGTTGCGCGCCAGCACAACGCCGTTCGCGTCAACGATTTCTCCACGTATCGGTGCCGTAGGAATTAAGGAAATGCGGTTAGAGGCTGCTTGGGCGGTAAATTCGTCCCGTTTGTAGATTTGAAGATGGACAAAGCGTGCTGCCAATATACTGAATAACAGGAAGATAAACAGAAAGGCTGCAAGCAATCTGATACGGAAGTCGCGTTGGATGGAGGCATTGTCATTGCCGGAACGCGAGGTATGGCGGAGTGTTTTCATCGGCGGCGACGGTACAGGTTGAGGGCGGCCAGCATCAATTTGTTCAGCATCGGCCAGGCCAATGCACCTACAACGGGGGCTAAAAGTCCGGATAGGCCGACGAGGCGGTGTTCACTTATCAGGCGGATAATCAGCAGTGTAAGCTGACTGCCGGTTAGTGCGATAAGGACGGCAACCGCTTGAAAGGCATAGCTTTGCAGGATAATGCGCCGTTGGTATTTTTGAATGAAGAAGACCATCATGACATAGGCCAGCGCATGTTGTCCGAGTGGTAGGGCGATACCGGTATCCAGAAATAGGCCGCAGGCGAACGCGGTAAACAGGCCGACCGATTGCGGACGGTTAAGCCCCCAATACAGCAGGCTCAGGGCAGTCATTTCGGGCAGCCAGAAAGACAATGCGGTAGGAAACGGAATCAGGTCAAACAGCAGGGAAGCAGCAAAAGTGGCGGCAATCAGACGTTTGGGAATCCGGTTGTGAAAGTCGTCAAAATCAGTCATGGGTTCTTATTGGGGAGAGGATGCCGCAACGGAAGAGGCCGTCTGAATCGACAGTTCTTCAATTTGCGGCAATACCAAAACATATTTGCTGCTGCGAATGGCGGCAGGAATGGATAAGGTTGTGCGGTAGTAAGGCGTTCCGGAAGAACGCAGGGCACTTTCGACTTTGGCCACGGGAATGCCGGCAGGGTAGACAGAATCCATTCCTGATGTAACCAGTAAATCGCCAGGCTGCAAATCGGCATCTAATGGGAAATAGCGCAGGGAAACCTGGTTGCTGTCGCCATAGACCAAACTGCGTACGCCGGTACGCGCCACCATCACGGGAACGACTGTCTGACTGCTGGTGAGTACGGTTAATTCGGCATTAAAAGGCTGCACTGCCGAGATTTGGCCGATTAGGCCGTATTGGTCGATTACCGCATCGCCGGCTTTCAGTCCGTCGTTGCTGCCTTTGTTTAACAATAATTTGTCAGACAAGGGATTTTTGCCGTTTGAAACAATTTGTGCCGCCGTGCTGTTGCCGATACCGCTGCCGGCTAAAAGGTTGAGTTTTTTCAATTCTGCCAGCTGAAGCTGCTGTACGTCGTTTTGCCGGATGGCGGTGCTCAGGCGCATATTTTCGGTTTGCAGTCTTTGATTTTCCTGAATGAGCGTTTGCTGTGATTGCAGGAATGTACTGCCGTAGTCATACAGTGCGACAGGCTGGTCGGCCAGCCATTGCAAAGGTTGCAGTGCGGTGGCCAAGTAAGCCTTGAGTTGGCGGACGGCTGCATAGCGGTTGTCCAATACCATCAACAGGATGCTGATTATCGACAGGATAATCAGCCGATTGATGGGACGATCGCGATAACTGCGGGTAAAACTAAGCGATTTGGACATAGCGGGTAACGGCGGAAATTAGGGGTTCGGAGCAAAAATCGAATTCAGACGGCCTATCAAGTCCAATGCGCGGCCTGTGCCGCGTGCCACGCAGGTCAGCGGATCTTCGGCAATCATAACGGGCAATCCGGTTTCTTCAGCCAAAAGCCGATCCAATCCTTTCAATAATGCTCCGCCACCGGTCAGTACCAAGCCGCGTTCGGCAATGTCGGCACCCAGTTCGGGCGGGGTTTTTTCCAGTGCGGTTTTTACAGATTGTACGATTTGATTGATCGGCTCTGTAATGGCTTCAAGTATTTCGTTGGAGGAAATGGTAAACGAACGCGGGATGCCTTCGGCAACATTGTGGCCTTTGACTTCGATTTCTTTGACTTCCATGCCCGGGAATGCCGTGCCGATTTCTTTTTTGATGCTTTCGGCAGTCGCTTCGCCAATCAGCATTCCGTAATTGCGGCGGACATAGTTGATAATCGCTTCGTCAAACGCATCTCCGCCGACACGTACCGAATGGGAATATACCATGCCGGATAAAGACATTACGCCCACCTCGGTTGTACCGCCGCCGATATCGACCACCATTGAGCCGGTCGGCTCGTCAATCGGCAGACCTGCACCTATGGCTGCAGCCATAGGTTCTTGAATCAGATAGACAGCTGATGCACCGGCTTCTTCAGCCGAGTTTTGAATCGCTTTTCTTTCTACCTGGGTAGAACCGCAGGGAACACAGATGACGATACGCGGGGTGGCGGCAAAACGGCTATTGGTTACTTTTTTAATGAAATGCTTCAGCATATCAGAGGTTACGGTAAACTCAGCAATAACGCCGTCCTTCATGGGGCGGATGGCTTTGATACTGCCCGGCGTGCGGCCGAGCATTTTTTTTGCATCAGTGCCGACGGCCAAAACCGAACGTTGTCCTGTGTCGGGGTGAATCTGCATGGCCACCACTGAAGGTTCGTCCAAAACGATGCCTTTGCCTTTGGAATAAATCAAAGTGTTGGCGGTGCCCAAGTCGATAGCCAAATCATTGGAGAAATAACGTGTAATGAAACGCAGAAACATGAGTAATCCTGAATGGTAACAATGTATTGAACACATTTTCAGACGGCTTGAATCAAGCGCAACAGGCCGTTTGAAAAGCGGAAATCTTTAATGGCAGGAAAGGTTTCGGTTATAATCCCGCGCCCGAAGTAGTTCGGAAAACGCGCTATCATACCTTAATTCGCCAATATTGCTAATTATCTTTAAGGAATTTTTCATGGCCTTGAATTTGTCTGATGTGGAAAAAATTGCCAAGCTTTCGCGCTTGAGTCTGACTGAAAACGAGAAAACGAAAACTTTGTCCGAGTTGAATGACATTTTCACTATGGTTGAGAAAATGCAGTCTGTGAATACAGACGGAGTAGAGCCTATGCCGCATCCGCATGAAACAGCGCTGCGCCTGCGTGAAGATGCCGTAACTGAAACCGATCACGCTGCCGAATATCAAGCTGTCGCCCCCGAAGTTCGCAATCGTCTGTATATCGTGCCTCAGGTGATTGAAGAATAAGTTAAATTTAATTTTTTAGGGAGTATAATGATGAACAAAATCTTAACAGCATTACTGCTCGGCGCATTTGCCGTTAGTGCCCATGCCGCACCGAAACAGGGTGGTAACGACAAATCCGCCGCCCTGCTTGCCGGCCGTTCCGGTAAAACCGTGCATTTGTATGACTACGAAACCCCGGATGGCACATACAGTGCATCGCTCTATCCGTCCAGTGTAAAAAATCTTGGTAACGGTTGGTATTCGACCGTCACATTGCATCAGCCTGCCCGTGCAGGCAAACATGCCCATATGCTGATTTTGGATTGGGTGCACTGCCAAGAGCCCAAGCAGTCTGTCATGAGTGCGATTGCACTGTTCGGAAAAAACGGCAAACTTGAAGAGCGCGCCGATATCCACGATTACGATAGTCCTGAAAAAATGCCGCAGGAAGTCATTGAGCAGGTGCAAAAAGAAGATTCCGAAGAAGCAATGCACAGCAGCAAAATGGTGGAAACCGTGTGCCGTCGCGTGAAATAAACAAGCATCAGATGTTTTGCTTTGCCTAAGCAGGCCGTCTGTAAAGCAATATCTACTCTTTCAGACGGCCTGAAAGGCATTTCTATGAAGCAGGCTTTCATATATACCGACGATAAATCTCAAAAATTTTGGATTATTGATTCTGCTGGCAATGACATCATGGTTAATTTCGGCAAACTCGGTACAAACGGACGTTTCCAAATTACCGAATACGCCGATGAAACCGAGTGTCAAAAAGCTGCTGACAAACTCATCCTACAAAAGACTAAAAAAGGCTACAAACCTGCATCCGATTTTAATTTCATCGACCGATTTTATTTTGACAATGAAGAATACGGTCTGCACTGTAAAACCTCACACCCACACTTCGTCCGATACTTAACCGATGATTTCTACTATGATTGCGGTGATGAAGAAGCTCCGTTCGGCAGTGACGAAGGCAGCGATGTGTTGTATGAGCTTGAGCAAGCCTTCCGCAAAAATGCCGATCTGGATACATTGACTTTTCCACAGAAATTGATTTGTGAATATTGGAGTATGGACTACCTGCCTCCCCAGGCAGACCAAACTGCCGAAAGTATTGCGGAACTATGCAAACAGCAGGAAACCGAAGTTTACCAATCCGATAAAGTGATTATTGCCACTGCATTTGGCAGCATTAAAATTACAGGCCGTCTGAAACCTGAATTGCAACAGCTCGCCCTGCTTGCTATACAGAGGCTTGACGTGCTGGCACAATTATTCGGTTGGTGTGCTGTGAATACACGGTCTGAAATCAGTCGCCAAATGGCAGATGATTTGCAACGCTTCGCCACTGAAACTACAGCTTTCAGCTAGTCTGAAAACAACGGATTGGCCAAAGGATGGTACGTCAGCCCACTGCGCCCACAGGATACGGATTAGTACAAGTCCCGAAGCAGGCCGGATTTCGGCTACCACCCATCTACGGAAGAAGATTGGGTAGAGGGTGGCAAACCGCAGGGTTGCCTTGCCGGTATTTCCTGTTTTCAGGCAGCCTATTTGCAAACCGCCGTCGGCAGGGTTTTCAGACGGCCTGAAACAAACAATACGGGTTTCTGCGAAACCCAACCGCAGCTTCGACAAACAAAACCAAAGGAATCCTAATGAAAGGAAAAATCGTTCAATGGCACGATGAGAAAGGCTACGGCTTCATTCAGATAGAAGATGGTAACAGAAAAATTTTCTGCCACATTTCCGATTTCGTGCAACGGCAGCCGCGCCCGCAGGAAGGTGAAGCGGTTTCATTTGATGTCGTTAGCAACGAGCAGGGGAAATTTGCTGCCAAAAGAATCCGTTACATTGGTCGAACCGCACCGGATAAATCGCACGCTCGCCGCCGACAAAATACACACGGCAGACACGGTGAAAACCGCTCATCACTCGGCAGCCTGTTGGCAAGCGGCTTAACGTTGGCATTTCTCGGCTTCATCGGTTATCAGATTTACCAGTTTGCCGCCGCCAAATTTACGCCCAAACAGCCGAACACGCCGAAAGCCGCACCATTTCCCGCAACATCCAATGCGTCCAAATACCGCTGCGACGGCAGAACGCATTGTTCGCAAATGACTTCTTGCGAAGAAGCGACATGGTTTCTGCGAAACTGCGCCGGAACAAAAATGGACGGCAACGGCGACGGCGTACCGTGCGAACAGCAACTGTGCCGATAAATTTTCAGGTAGCCCGAACTCCCACAGAAAAGCAGCCTGCACCTCATCCCCCCTTTAAATTCCCAATCATTTTCAACCGAAAGACCCTCATGACCCAATACACCCTCACCCAAGCCAGTCAACTGCTCCAATCCAAACAAATCTCCGCCGTCGAACTGGCCACCGAATATCTTGCCGCCATTGCTGCGCAAAACCCGGCAATCAACGGCTACATCACCCTCGACCAAGATAAGACCCTCGCCGAAGCCCGTGCCGCCGACGCGCGTATTGCGCAAGGCAACGCTACCGCGCTCACCGGCGTACCCATCGCCTACAAAGATATTTTCTGTCAAACAGGCTGGCGCAGCGCGTGCAGCTCCAAAATGCTGGACAACTTCGTCTCCCCCTACACTGCCACCGTCGTTCAAAACCTGCTCGATGAAGGCATGGTAACGCTCGGCCGTACCAATATGGACGAGTTTGCCATGGGCTCGACCAACGAAACCTCGTTCTACGGCGCGACCAAAAACCCATGGAATCCCGAACACGTTCCCGGCGGTTCGTCCGGCGGTTCCGCAGCTGTCGTTGCCGCACGCCTTGCCCCTGCCGCGCTCGGTTCAGATACCGGCGGCTCTATCCGCCAGCCTGCGTCCCACTGCGGTATCACAGGCATCAAACCCACCTACGGCACGGTTTCCCGCTTCGGCATGGTTGCCTACGCTTCCAGTTTCGACCAAGCCGGTCCGATGGCGCAAACCGCTGAAGACTGCGCGATTTTGCTTAATGCAATGGCGAGCTTCGATGAGCGCGATTCCACCTGCTTGGAACGCAGCAAGGAAGACTACACCCGCGATTTGGACAAACCGCTCAAAGGCATGAAAATCGGCCTGCCTAAGGAGTATTTCGGCGAAGGCGCGGATGCCGATGTGCAGGCTGCTTTGCAAAACATCATCGACCTTTTAAAAGCACAAGGCGCGGAAACCATTGAAGTTTCCCTGCCGCAAACCGCCCTGTCCATCCCCGCTTACTACGTCCTCGCTTCCGCCGAAGCCAGCACCAACCTTTCCCGTTACGACGGCGTACGCTACGGTCACCGCGCCGCCCAATTCGGCGACCTAGAAGAAATGTACAGCAACACCCGCGCCGAAGGCTTCGGCAGCGAAGTCAAACGCCGCATCATGATCGGTACTTATGTATTGTCGCACGGCTACTACGATGCCTATTACCTGAAAGCCCAAAAACTGCGCCGCCTCGTTGCCAACGATTTTCAGACGGCCTTTGCGCAATGCGACTTCATCCTCGCCCCGACTGCACCCACCGCCGCCCCGAAACTCGGCAGCGACATCCACGATCCCGTGCAGATGTACCTTTCCGACATCTACACCATCGCTGTAAATTTGGCAGGTTTGCCAGCCTTGACATTGCCCGCAGGTTTCAGCGGCAACGAACTGCCCATCGGCGTGCAATTTATCGGCAACCACTTCTCCGAAGCCAAAATCCTTGGCGCAGCGCATCAAGTGCAGTTGGTGAGTGATTGGCATACGAAAGCACCGGCATGAAAGTTTTCAGGTAGCCTTTGAGGCCGTCTGAAAAAGGCTACCTGTAAATAGTGGAATACGTAGCATTATTGTTTTGAATCATCTTTTTCAGGTAGCCTGAAGTAATGCACCAACCCAAAATCCCAGAAAACTACGCCAAACTACTCAAAAAATATGAAGGTCTAGATGGCACACTCAAACAGGAGCAAGACCAATTCGGCTACGAGCTATTTACCGAAACCCATATTTTTTACAACTCAGACGAAATCCTAAAATATAGCCGCGAGCTACCCAAGGATTTCCCTGCAGAAGAAGCAAAAGAGTATGTCGATTACCAAAAGCAAAACGAATACGATTTAGGCTATATCACCAATTTCTCGCAAATCCTCTTATTCGGTGTTGATGGAAGCGATTGCCCGTTTTGTATGGATTTCACAGAAAACAAAGAAATGCCTCGTGTGATTTATTGGGATGATGGTGAATTGACATGGCGTGTTATTGCCGATTCGTTGGAAAATTTCTTTGACTTATTTGAATGGGAATAGCTTGTAAATTAGGCAGTTGTAACCCATACCGCTTCCCTACTCATGAGGCTGCCTGAAATATTTAAAACGGAAAACAAAGATTAAAGATTAAGGAGAAAAACATCAATGCCGCAGTTTATCCCTGAACTGAGCGAGCACATCCGCAAAGCCATGACCGCAGGTGAGCGTAAAACTGCCGATTTCCTGCGCGAATATTTGGCCGAAGACTGCATCGTTTGGTACAACGTGCCGATGGGTAAGAAACGGCTGTATGCCGATTTCCTCGTACTGTTTCCAAACAGGGGGTTGTTGTGCTTGGAAGTAAAGGATTGGGCGGGCAACAGCTTTAGGCGCATGACCCAGACCGAATGCGAAATGGTGTTCGTGCACACCGCGAAAACAGTCAAACACCCGTTGGAGCAGGCGCGCGGCTATATGTTCCAAATCATAGACTTGTTATCAAAAGAAACCCGCCTGCAGCACACCGAGGGCGAATACAAAGGCAGGCTGCGCATCCCCTACGCGCACGGCGTGGTGTTTACCCGTTTCAACCGCAGCGACATCGCCAAAATTACCGACATTGCCAAATTCGACCATCTGATGCCGCACACGCAAACGCTGTATAAAGACGATTTGAAAAGCGGGCAGGACAACGCGCACATCGCCGACAGGCTGGCCGCCATGTTCCCCTACCGTATCGAATGCAGCCTGAGCCGCAGTGAAACCGACCTCATCCGCTGGCATTTGTTTCCTGAAGTTCGCATCAACCCGCCCGAGCAACAGGAACTCTTCTCTGCCGACCAGGCCGACGGCAAAATGGAACAGCAGCCTGAGCACCCAGCTGCCGATACCTTGCCGCACCCCATCGCCGCGCCCGACATCATCAAAATTATGGACATCCAACAGGAACAGCTTGCCCGCAGCATCGGCGGCGGTCACCGCGTCATCCACGGCGTAGCAGGCAGCGGCAAGACCCTGATTTTGCTGATGCGCTGCCAATACCTAGCCGAACAGTCCGACAAACCCGTTTTGGTGCTGTGCTACAACCGCGTATTGGCCGATAAATTACGTACCGCCGTGGCCGACAAAGGCTTGGCGGAAAAAGTGGAGGTGTGCAGCTTCCACCAATGGTGCGGCAAACTGCAAAAAGCATACGGGCTGGACACGCCCGAGCGCTACCGCCACCTGCCCGGTTACGAACACGCGCCGCTGACCGTACTGCAAGCCATGCACGACGGCACACTGCCCGGCGGCCGTTACGGCGCGGTGCTGATCGATGAAGGGCATGACTTCGAAGCCGACTGGCTGCGCCTGAGCGTGCATATGCTCGACGCCGGCAACGGCCATTTGCTGCTGCTCTACGACGATGCCCAGTCCATCTACAAAAAAAGCGGCGCAGGCTTGGGCTTCACCCTATCCAGCGTCGGCATCAAAGCCCAAGGCCGCACCACCATCCTGCGCCTGAACTACCGCAATACCAAAGAAATCATCGGCTTCGCCTACCTGTTTGCCCAAAACAAAATGCAGCCGCACGAAAGCAGCGAAGACGGCGTGCCGCTGGTCGAGCCCGAAGCCGCAGGCGTAAACGGCATTTCGCCCTACATCAAAGAATGCCCCGACTGGCAGGGCGAGCTCGACTACCTTGCCCGCTGCCTCGACAAATGGCTAAAAGACCGCATTCCGCCGCAAGACATCGCCGTCATCTGCTACAACAAAGAACAATGCAACGACGTTGCCAAACTGTTGAAACAAAAAGGCATCCGCCACTCCCTGCACTACGGCGGCAGCAAAAAGGCCTACAATCCGCACGATAACGCCGTTGCCGTCTTTACTATGCACAGCAGCAAAGGCCTCGAATTCCAGCGTGTGATGTTGATGGGCATCTGCACCTTGAAGCATAAAGACGCAAACCAGGAAACCGACAGCACCCGCCTGCTCTACGTTGCCATGACCCGTGCCCAAAGCTACCTGATGATTACCCTTTCCGGCAGCGGCCTCTACCAAAGCCGCCTGCTCGACAGTTATCGGCAGTTCAAGCAGTTAAACGACAACAATGCAGATAAGGCTACCTGAAAGCAATTTAAGATTACTAACCAGCATGAATGCCCAACCTATGAAACTTTTCAGGTAGCTTCTAAGGCCGTCTGAAAACCTATTTAACCACCTAACACTGCCTGCAAGGCTACCTGAAACCATGACCACCACCGACTTCATCCAAATCATCGGCACCGCCGCCTTCGCCGTGTCCGGTTACCTCGTCGGCTACAGCAAACGGCTGGACGTGCTCGGCGTGGTCATCACCGCCTTACTCACCGCCGTGGGCGGCGGCATGATGCGCGATGCGCTGGTGGGGCGCATACCGCAGGTATTCCTGCGTAACGACGCACTTACCGTTGTGTTTGCGACCCTCGTTATTGCTTGGCTGCTGCGTGTGCAACGCTATCGCCGCACCCATCTTGCCGCTGCCTTCCTAATTGCCGATGCCGTTGGTCTGGCCGCCTTCAGCATCACCGGTGCACAAATCGGCATCGGTCTGCAGCTCAACCTGTTCGGCGTGATTGTGCTCGCTTTCGTCACCGCCGTGGGCGGCGGCATTGCCCGCGATATTTTGGTGAACGACGTGCCCATCGTATTGCGCGCCGATCTCTACGGCAGCGTTGCCATCTTCATCGGCGGGCTGATGTATTTCCTTGCGCGGATCGGCTGGATAAACGCCTTTACCCTGCATCTGCTGTTTGCCGCCGGCCTGTTTCTGCGGTTGGCTGCCTACCGCTTCCACTGGCAGCTTCCCGGCTTCCAGCCGCGCAGAAAATAGCGGCAAAAGGCCGTCTGAAAGATAGAATCTAGGTTTTCAGGTAGCCTCAGCCCACCCGGAAACCCTTATAGTGGATTAACAAAAATCAGGACAAGGCGGCGAGCCGCAGACAGTACACACGTTACGGCAAAGCGAGCCAACGCTGTACTGGTTTTTGTTAATTCACTATACAAACCGATTAACCCTTCTTCAACAGAAAGACCCCTTATGACCTGGGAAACCGTAATCGGACTGGAAATCCACGTCCAACTCAATACCAAATCCAAAATCTTCAGCGGCGCATCGACCGCATTCGGAGCGGAACCCAATGCGCACGCCAGCGTGGTGGAATGCGCGCTGCCGGGCGTACTGCCGGTAATGAACCGCGAAGTCGTTGAAAAAGCCATCAAATTAGGCTTGGCGTTGGATGCGAAAATCAATCAGAAAAACGTGTTCGATCGCAAAAACTACTTCTATCCTGATTTGCCCAAAGGCTATCAAATCAGCCAGTTGGATTTGCCGATTGTTGAACACGGCAA
>ERZ772924.549-NODE-549-length-18069-cov-18.071944_pt1 | contig 18069 bp, 14 predicted proteins | sample MGYA00512116_ERZ772924 | MGnify/ENA primary metagenome ERZ772924 (study PRJEB29015, sample SAMEA2737920) | human oral metagenome | biome: human oral; feature: human-associated habitat; material: dental | place: China | collected 2134 ...
TCGTCTCCTCCACCTCCTCCTTTGGTGGATTAGCCCGCACGCTTATCCGTGCGGGCTTTTTTCTTTGTGCGGTCGCTTTTCTTGTCCGGTTCAGTTGGTGCAGTACTTGCCGGGTCTCCTCTCACTGCCGCCGGGTGTCTCCATGTCCGGCTGGCCTAGACCGCATGGCTGCATTGTCTTGCTTTGCACGCAGGCATTCCATTGGGGGCAACCCTAAGCATCCCGAACCGGCTGGCTTCCTAAAATGAAGCGATGAACGAAGCGGCCAGGACCCCGACCCCCCTCCCCCCATTTCCCTGCCCAGCCGATGCCGGGCAGTTGCCCGATGCAGAGCCTTTCTGCCGCATGGCCCACCTCGCCGAGTACCTGTACGACCATGCGGCCGGGCAGTCCGACCTGGCCGAGCTGGCGACACGCGAAGGCATGAGCGTCGAATGCCTGCAACGCCGGTTCCGTGCCTGGGCCGGCATCGGACCTGAGGAGATGTTGCGGCGGATCAGCCCATCCCGCATCCGGCAAGCCCTGCGCACACGGCGGAGCACACCGGATGCCGCATCGGACGCCCCTCTGGGCAGCAGTGCCCGGCCAGACCGCGTGCTCGTCCACATCGAGGCGATGACTCCGGACGAATACCGACAAGGCGCCCGTGGACTGCTGATTCACTACCGGCGTGCCGACACCCCGCTGGGTGAAGCCCTGGTGGCCAGCACCGAACGGGGCCTCTGCTTCCTGGCCTTCGTGGACGGTGCCGACGGAGCCTCGTTGGCCGAAGCCCGCCAGCAGGCATGGGCTGACCTGCGCGCCGAGTATCCGTCCGCCACGCTGCGCGAGGAAGCGCATCCATTGCAGCAACAGGCACTGGATGCGCTGGCCGCCCTGTATCAACCGCCATCGGATGATCCCTTCCACGGCCACGATGGCAACGAGCATCGGGCGACGCATGCCCATCACGTCACCCTCCATCTGCGCGGAACACCATTCCAGCTGAAGGTATGGCGGGCGCTGCTGGACATCGCTCCCGGCCAGCTGGACAGCTATGGCCGCATCGCCGGCGACCTGGGCATGCCCACCGGCGCGCGTGCGGTGGGTAGCGCCATCAGCAGCAATCCGGTGGCCTGTTTTGTCCCCTGCCACCGCGTGATCCGTGAAAGCGGCGTGCTGGGCGGCTATCGCTGGGGGCGCGCCCGCAAGATGCTGCTGCTGGCCCATGAGCTGGGAGCGGCCGGCCCGCAGGCGCCGGACACGAGAGAGCCTGATACGGGAACATCTGACACGGACGCAGAGATGCCCGACACGGGCGATGCGCGATGACCGCCTCGCTGTTCGAAGAACAGGCCGACCCCGTGGTCAATCTGTTGCCGTGCGACGGCATCGTCAACGACTACGGCAACGCGTTCACCGACGAAGCCGACGCGCTGCTGGCCTGGCTGCTGGCCGAGATACCCTGGCAACATGACGAGATCCGGCTCTACGGCAAGCGGATCGTCACGGCCCGGCGCATTGCCTGGTACGGTGACGATGCCTTCGACTATCGCTACTCAGGCGCGAGCCACCGGGCACGCCTCTGGGCCCCTCCCCTTCGGGCACTGCGCGACCGGGTGAGTGCCCTGGTGGGGGTGTCCTTCAATTCCTGCCTGCTGAACCGCTATGACAACGGCAGCCAGGGCATGGCCTGGCACAGCGACGACGAAGCCGAGCTGGGACCGGAAACGGTGATCGCCTCGGTGAGCTTCGGGGCCACCCGCAAGTTCGCGTTCCGCCACCGGCAGACCCGCCAGAAGGTCGAGATGCTGCTGCACCACGGCCAGCTGATCGTGATGCGCGGCCAGACGCAGACCCACTGGCAGCATGCGCTGATGAAGAGCACGCGCGTCACCCAGCCGCGTGTGAACCTGACGTTCCGGACCATCCGGGCGAGAGGGTGAGATCCCTCGACCTTCCCCGAAAGCGCTATGCCCTCCCCATTGGCTCACCACGCCGCAGCCGTCTCCTTGACATCCGCGCTGCGCACGGTCATGGCCGCTCCCAGCAGCAAGGTGCGCATCAGACGCTCCGTAGCCTCCACCAGCAGCCGCTCACCCGCCTCGATGGCCTGCTCAAGACTCATCGGAATGGGCACGATCGACGCGATGGCATCGATGCCGATGTCATAGACATCCTGGGCCCCCTTGCCAAGCGTGCCAGCCAATGCAACAACCGGCACCCCCAGCTCACCAGCCCGCCGGGCGATCTCGGCAGGAACCTTGCCACGGGGTGTCTGAAAATCGATGGCCCCTTCCGCGGTGATGACCAGGTCTGCCCCTCTGAGCAACGCATTCATGTCGAAACCGGCCAGCCCGGAGTCCAGAAGTGCCTGGAAGCGCGACACCAGCTGCGCCCCGATGGCAGCCAGCCCAGCACCCAGACCACCCGATGCGCCCGTACCCGCACCACGGGCAAAACCGATGTCCCGTGCTTGTGGCAATGCGTATTCTGCCAACTTGCGTGCCCAGTTTTCGAAGCCTCTTTCCAGCTCGGCCACCTGCTGTGGAGAAGCTCCTTTCTGGGGGCCGAAGACCCGCGCCACGCCGCGTTCACCCGTCAGGATGTTATGTGCGTTGAGCGCCATCACCATCTTCACCTTTCCGTCACGCAACGCCGACGGCAGCGCACTCATGTCCAATGTCGCCACATCCGCCAGACAGCGACCACCATGTCCAACCTCCCTGCCCTGGGCATCGGCGATGCGCACACCCAGAGCCTGCAATGCTCCCAGGCCTCCATCACTGGTGCCGGAGTCACCGCAACCGATCAAGATGGTATGGATGTCATGCTCCAGCGCGGCATGGATCAGTTCTCCCACACCCCGGGTCGTGGTGAGGGTAGGGTCACGCATGTCTCGCGGCACCAGGCGCAGGCCGGCTGCAGCAGCCATTTCCACCACGGCCACCCCTTGTGCCTTGCCGCCGAGCAAAGCGAAATGTGACTCGACAGGCTCTCCTACCGGACCGGTCACGGTACGATGCACCAGGCGCCCTCCTGTCGATTCGGCCAGCATATGCGCCGTTCCTTCGCCTCCATCGGGCACAGGAACAGTCTTGACACGTGCTCCTGGCATGGTGCGTCGCACGCCTGCCGAAATGGCGCGTGCCACGGTACCGGCGTCCAGCGACTCCTTGAATCCGGCTGGAGCCACAAGGATATTCCTAGGGATGATCGGCATTGGCTTCCTCCTTGATGGATGATCCGAACGAACGGCTGCTGCCATTCACTTTCACCGAAACAGCGGCATACCGCTCAGCGGCCAGACGACGAAGGCAAACAACAGCACCAGAGCAGCACTCAGTGGCGCCAGCCACAGGCTCAACCGCAGCAGATCCTGGGCAGAATAGGTGGGCGCATCCTCGACCCTGGCAAACAGGGCCATGGGTTTGGCCGAACTGCTCATGGTGTGACAGAAACCTGCAGCCGCCGTCGATGCATACGCAGCAGCCATCGCGGAGACCCCAACCTCCGGTGCCAGCGATACCACCAGAGGAATGAGCACTGCAGACCGTGCCGACCGTGATTGAATGACCAGATGCGCTGCAGTGGAAATGAACACGATGACGATGACAAAAGTGACCGAAGCCGCCTTGCCGGCACTGCGAATGGGCCCGAGCATGCCTTCGGCTGCCCAAGCCGCGGCGCCGGAACTGGCCAGCGCCGACCCCAGCGCCAGCGTAGCCGCCATGAAGATCAGCAAGGACCACGGTACCGACTTGAGCGCCTTGCCCAGACTGACGACGCCCAGGCTGTTGCTGCTCATGGCCAGCCCGCCCGCCAGGGCAATGACAGCAGGGTGGATGCCATGGACCGGCTCCATGCACCAGAGGACGATGACCACGGCCACCAGCCAGGCGGCCCTCCCTTGAGCGGGCGTGAACCTGCCACTGATGGGAATGCCGGTGTGGCTTTGAAGGTCACTCACGGAGATGCTCAACGCCTGACAGCGATCCTCACGTGAGGTGAACAGTGCCAGCACCAGCTCCACGCAGGCCACACTGGACACCACCGCCAATGGCAAGCCATAGAGCATCCAATTGGCGAACGAGAAGCCCGGGTATCCCCGACCGACCAGAATCTGACTGGTGATCAGATGTGCACCGGCCCCCAGATAGGAAGCCACGGCCGACAGCAGAATGACCGATGGGAAGGCCAGCGCCAGCGCCCGGACCAGTGCGGGTCGATCGCGCAGTACTGGAGCCAGTGCCATGAACACCGGCATGGCCAATGCTGCCCGCCCCGAGGTCGATGGCACAGCAAAAGCTGTAGCCACAAGGGCCGCTCCACTCAGATGCATCAACTGTCGCACGTCTCGCGCCCCGGAAATGATGAAGACCGCTGCTCTCGTGGCAAGTCCGGAAGCCGTGATGCCTGCGGCGATGACGAACGAACCGAGCAGCAGCCAGACAGTGTCGTCACCCAGAGAATCAAAGAGCGTCTTTTCCGGCAACACGCCCATCACCACCAGCACGACTGCCGCCCCCAACGCGACATAGGTGTCATCAATGGCGGTGAAGATCCAGAACCATACCGCTATGGCAAAGACCGAGAGGGTGACTGCGCCTTGCGTGCTCAATGTCTTGGCTTCGTCCGTACCATCCACGGCAATATTGACCCACCAGACGACGAGTGCCACCACACCAATGGCAGCTGCTATGGCAGCCAGATGCCGCACCGAGAAATCGTTGTGCAACCGCTGTGCCACCCGCTCCATCAGGCTTGGCTCAAGCGTTCGTCTGCCCCCGGATTTCCTCCTGTCCGGCAGATTCAATGACGAGTGGGTACGATAAAACACCGGAGCAGAACCATCCGTCGTCGTATGCTCGATCCGTTCAGCCTTGGTCATGGCGTGGGCTGTCATTTTTCATTCTGCATGGCCTGGATGGCCGATTCCTGTACCAGTGTCTGGCTGGCACCCTCTGCGGGACGGGCCATCGGAACATCGATGCCGAACACTGTCCCACGTTCCGTACCCGATTCCACCCACGCATACCCGTCATGGGCATGCGCCACTGCCTTTACTACAGCGAGCCCCATGCCCATGCGCAAATGGCCCTCATCCAGCGCATCACGCCGATGCGGCACCGGTTCGAAGACGGCCCGCGCCTGTTCCTGGCTGAGCGGCGCCCCCTGATTGACGACCCAGAGGCTGGCCATGGCCTCACCGTCGGCCTGACGGCGAACGGATGCTCCCAGACCGATCCTGTCTCCCACCTGGGTGTTGTCCGCCGCATTATTGGCCAGATAGTGCAACGCCAACAGCACCCGTTGCAGATCCAGCTCGGCTTCGGCATCCACGGTCTCCACCACCTGCCAGTCCCGATCGGGCCGCAGATTGCGCTGCTGCCGGACCAACTGCTGGATCAGGTCATCCAGTCTGATCGGATGACAATGCAGAAACCCCGGTCGACCACTTTCGAGCAGCAGATCCAGATCCTGCACCAGACGACGCATCTCGCCTGTCGGCCCGTCCAGCAAGGCCACCTGTGCGGGATCATGTGCCAGCCGTCGATGCAACGGCACCAGCGCCTGCAGTTGCCCCTGCAATTGCTGCTGCACCTCGTACAGCACGTGACTCTGCTCGCGGTGCGAGCTTTCCAGCCGATCCAGCATGCCATTGATCGCCCGTGCCAGACGGGTCAGCTCGCTGCTACCATGTTCGGGCAGCCGAGTATGCAGATCAAGCGGACCGATGCGTTCGGACAATCGTGCAAAGCGGCGTACTGGCGCCAGGATCTGCCCTGCCACCAACCAGGCGATGAACGCCGTCAACACCATGCCAGCCAGCGATACGCCAAACAGCACCAGCATGTTGCGATGCACGCTGTCGACATTGGCCTGAACGAACTGCGTCACCAGCAATACACCCCGCTTGCCGTGGCCCTGAATGACAGTCTTGCCCCAGCGCATCAGGCCATCGGGCGTGCTCTCGATGCCTGAACTCTGCGGACTGGCCAACAAGGCCTTCAGGCGCTTGGGATTTGCAGCCAGCCGCTCGCCTGCATCATTGGAGGCGTTATCCAGCAGAAGTACCTCGTCGGGTGTCACGCCAATGAAAGCCTCACCACGATCCGGGGTCTGACGTTCCAGGTAGCGCTCCATCAGCGCAGTCAGCGAGTCGAAAGGCCCTTGCGTACGAGGGTCCACCGCCTCACGGGCAAACGCATTGAACTCATGCAGCTCCTGGACGACGGCTGCATTGGCATCCAGATCCACCTGCCGAATGAAGATCGAACGGACCGTCAGGATCAACGCCAGCACCATCAATGCGGCTGTCAGCAATATCCAGCCCACGACGCGCCAGCGCGCCGTGAGAGGCATCGCCAGAGGACGAGCATCGGCATTCGGCTTCATGGCATCCCCTGCCCTTGATGGCCATGGGACTCACCAGCTTCGGTTTCCGGTCCCGTACCGCGCTCACCAACGTCATTCTGCCGCTCGTCGTGGATGCCATCCTGATGAGGACCATCCGCCTCCTTGCTTCTGGCGCCATCCACACGTCTGGCCTCGTCACCCGGCCCCATGTCGTATTTGTGCTTGATGGTGCGGGGTATATAGGAATCCGGCAGACCGATTTCGGTCACCGCATCTGCACCATGGCCAGACATATCATCCGTATCGCGCAGCCGGACCTTGATGATGCCTCCAGACAACCTGGGCGGAGGTACCGTGCGTGCTATCTGCTGTGACAGCAACGCGATGGCAACAGGAACCAGAAGCAACAAAATGATGATGGAAAGACGCGACAACACGGCGACACCCCTCAAAAAGCAGGCGGGATAGCAGTCTCAGCATATTGCCTCATCACCAAATCGTATATTATGACACAATATGACAAATTTATTTCATGATATTTCCATAAATGCATGGAACGACTTTGAAAAACACAAAATGCTCAATCAGATGTTTCCAAACAATTTGATGCCAGATTAATCGACGATACCTACGCATAATAGTAGGTATTGCTAACATACGATCGACCCATCTCTATGGTCCTCTGCAAGGTCCTTCTTTCAGTGGGAGGATCGGGGTACAGCAGGAACCACGAGAGCGAAAACCGGGCTCCGTACATCCCCTCCCCGGAGCCCGGCTCTCGCAAGGACCGCCATACAAAAGGCAAGACATATCTCATGCTTTGCCCGGACGCGAATCTCGCCGTCCGGGGACGATCGCCTCACTGCCAGCGCAGGCCGCCGATGGTATAGCCGCCATCCACCAGGATGCTCTGCCCCGTGATGAAGCGTGCACCCTCACTGGCCAGCCACACGGCCACGTCGCCGATATCCTCGGGCTGCCCCATGCGTTTCATGGGCGTGTGTTCGACGAACGGCTGATAGGCAGCCACATCACCGCTGCTGCGTGCCATGGGCGTATCGATGATGCCGGGACAGATGTTGTTGATGCGGATTCCCTGGCGGCCATATTCCAGTGCCAGGGCGCGGATCATGGCATCCAGCGCCCCCTTGCTGGCGGAATAGATGGAGGAGCCGGCCAGCGCCCCATGCGCCAGCCAGGATGAGGTGTTGATGATCGCACCGCCTTCACCCTGATCCAGGAACGCCTCGATCTGGTACTTGGCACACAGCCAGACCCCCTTCAGGTTGGTGGCCATGACCTCGTCGAAATCCGCTGCGCTCTGTTGCGTGATGGGAGCAAAATGGCCCAGAACACCGGCATTGTTGAAAGCCACGTCGAGGCGCCCGAAGTGTTCCCGCGTCCTGGCGACCAGTGCTTGCACCTGCACTTCAGAGGACACATCCGTGGGCAGGGCCAGGGCCTGGTTGCCAGGCAGTGCCGGGATCTGGCTGGCCTGTCGGTGTATTTCATCCACGACCCGCTGCAGTTCCGCAGCACGTCGGCCCGCCACGACCACACGGGCGCCGGCTCGTGCATAGGCCAATGCGGCGGCACGGCCAATGCCGGTTCCGCCCCCCGTGACGATGGCAACCTTGCCGGCCAAGGGAAAGCGAAGCGGCTCGTGCGGTGAATCAGCGGATTGAAGGGTCATGTCTGTCATGGTGCTTTGATGTTCCAAGGAAGTGAAATGAGGGTGACGGCGAAAGGCACATCGGACTCCAGCACGTCTGGCCGAGTCCGGGTGAGAGAACGACACAGCCGGTGCAGCGTCCGGATGCGCGGGCTGATGGATTTCTGGCAGAAGCCGTCAACGAGAGCGTGAATTCATCGTAACAACGGCGCCCGGGCGCGATAAGACACCGCTCATCGCATGCACTGTTCGATCCACGGCATCAATGAAGGCCTCGGGGAAAGGAAAGAACGAGCCTTCGTGTGGCCGTCACATCCCTCGTCGGGAGCCGTGACGCGAAGCCATTCAGGGACCTTCCCTTGAACCCATCAACCGGGCTGATATGCTTTGCTTGCCCCTGAATTCACCTGCAGCCCCCCTTTCCCGATGCGAGCGACCGAACTGGGAGAACTTTCTGCTTTCGTGGCCATTGCCGATGCCGGCAGCTTTCGCCGGGCGGCTGCACGGCTGAACCTGAAGCCCTCCACGCTGTCGCATACGCTGCGCATGCTGGAAGACAGACTGGGCGTGCAGTTGCTGCTTCGCTCCACCCGGCGTCTTTCCCTGACGGAAGCCGGACAGGCGTTGCTGACGGATGTCCGGCCGGCGCTGGAGCGCATCGACGATGCGGTACAGCGTCTCAACCAGTACCGCAAGGTTCCCGCGGGCTCCATACGACTGAGCGTGCCGCATACGGCAGCCCTGCATGTGCTTCTACCCAGATTGCGCGAATTCTCGGAACGTTATCCGGACATCTCGCTGGAGATATCGGCTGACAATGGCTTCGTGGACATCATCCAGGATGGCTTTGATGCCGGCATCCGCCTGAGAAGCGATGTCCCCCGTGACATGGTGGCTGTTCCCGTCAGCCCCCAGGTCCAAGTGGCCGTTGTGGCGTCGCCCGACTATCTGAAGCGGCATGGCACCCCCGTGTCACCCGCCGACCTGCAGCACCACCGCTGCATCAATCGTCGGCTGATTCAGGGTGACGGTCTGCAGCGCTGGGAGTTCATGCAGGACGGCCGCCTGCTGAGGATCAGCGTGCCGGGCAAGCTGGTGCTGAACGACACCGGCCTGATCCTCGCCGCTGCCCTTGATGGACAGGGACTGGCCTATTCGGCCGATCAGCTTGTGGCGGAGCATCTGACGGCAGGTCGCCTGGTACGGGTACTGGCAGATTTCAGCCCGCGCATCGAGGGCTTCTGCCTGTACTACCCGAACCGCCGGATATCCGTCACGCTACGGGCATTGGTGGAAATGCTGAAGGGCGCACGCGAGCCGGCCGCCCATTGAGGGGATCCCCTTGTACGGACCATACGGCGCTGGCGGCCTGAGCGCCGACGGTCACATCCTGTATTGACTGGTACGGCCGGATACGACAGCCGGCAGAGCAATGGATGGGACAAGATCATCGGCATGCCAAGGAAGCCCCTACCGCAGGTGTGTCTTCTCGGCCAATCGGCTTGCCGCCCGCACGATTCAGGGCCCGGGTTTTGGTACCCTGTCGGCTGTCTTCATCAACGTACCGTCCACGACGACGGCATGGATGAAGGCCTCATCGTCGGTTCCGGCTTCGGCACGGGGCCGGCACCATACATGTTCAGGGAAGATATTCATGCAAAAGAACCAGAAACCCACCCTCTCCTCGGTGCGCACTCCGGCGCTGGGCCTGCTGGCCGCGCTGGCGCTGGCACTCGGTGCGCCGTCGCTACACGCGGCCGACAAGTCCGAACTGCTGTCGGGCGCTCGCGAGAAAGTGACGGAAGTGAAGGATTCGCTGTCCGGCAAGATGAGCGAAGCCACCGAAAGCAAGACATCCACCCTGAAGGAGAAGAAGGATGCGCTGAGGAAGGGCGGCAGCAAGCTTCAGGACAAGGCCAAGGAAGCAACCAACAAGGACAGCGCCACGAAGGACGCCGCCAAGGACAGCGTCGCGGGGTCTGTCGGCAAGCTGGACCTGAACAGCGCGACCGAAGCTGAACTTGCGCAACTACCCGGCATCGGCGAGGCACGTGCCAAGGCCATCGTGAAGGGACGTCCCTACACGGGCAAGGATGAGCTGAAGCGCAAGAAGATCGTGCCGGCCAGCGTGTACGAGAAGATCAAGGATCGCGTGATCGCGCACAAGCGCTGATCACCTCTGCCGTCGGCGCCCATCGAATTCTTCCGGTTGGGCGCCGATATATCCCAGATGCGTGAAACGGAAGCCATCGACATACCTCAATCCATAGCCGAGGGCACGATTGAGGCCGATGTGGCAGATCCAGACCATGGTGGGGAGCATCAGTCCACGTCCCCAACTGTCCTTGAAGATCATGCCGACGGCGCAGGCCAGCAAGGGCAGCGTCAATGAATGCGCCAGGTTGTAGCAGAACGCCCCCACTCGCCTGCCGAAGAGATAGCCCAGCACCGACAGGTCCGGTACGAAGAACAGCACCAACAACAGCATCAGATCGCCAGTCAGCCAAGCATAGGCCTGCCCTGCGCAGATGCACAGCAGAAGTCCCTCAAGCTGCATGAGCCAGCGAACCCCGCCAGTGACGCTTCCCGCTCTCCTGGAAGCATCCGGGCAAGCTGCCGGCAGGCGCGCATCTCCGGGTGCCGGCATGGGACCACACGGGGCCGTAGCCTCACGTGCCGCTACGCTGTCCGACCTCATGCCATCATCCTGTGCTTCAGGACCGCGCATGTCAGCCGCAGGGTCATGGATGGCTACGCCACGCTGTTCGGACGAGGGATCCTGCATGATGACTCTCCTGGATGGTTTGTCCATTCACGGACAGGATACGATACAGACAGACCCCGTCAGAATTTCAAAGCCCCACCCCCAACGTTACCGATACCGAAGAGATGTCGCCATTGAAACTCGTGCCGGCCCGGCGCCGGGCACAGGATGCCCGAGGCCATGAGGCGGAGCGCCCCCGCGCGGGACGTCCGCAGAACCGGAAGCACGGCCCCCAGGCCCAGGCTCAGCCCCGGACGCAGGCCCGGTTGCAGCCGCGTGAGAAGGCCCATGAGAAGGCCCAGCGACGTGCCCCGGCAGCGTCTTCAGGCGAGATCCCGCCCGAGGGCGAACGGCTGAACAAGCATCTGGCGCGCACGGGGGTGTGCTCGCGGCGCGAGGCGGATGACTGGATTGCCCGCGGCTGGGTGCGGATCAACGGCCGGCCGGTGGAGATGGGGCAGAAGGTGATGCCGGGCGACGTGGTGGAGGTGCGGCAGGCAGCGCGTGCCCGGCAGCAGGACAAGGTGACGATCCTGCTGAACAAGCCGGTGGGTTATGTGAGCGGCCAGGCCGAGGACGGCTATCGGCCAGCGGTGACGCTGATCGATGCGCAGAGCCGCTGGGCCGGCGACACGAACCCGCGCCGTTTCGAGCGCAGTCAGCTGCGCGGGCTGGCGGTGGCGGGCCGGCTGGACATCGATTCGGTGGGGCTTCTGGTGCTGACGCAGGACGGGCGCGTGGCCCGGCAGCTGATCGGCGAGGATTCGACCACCACCAAGGAATACCTGGTGCGGGTGCGCTATGGCGAGGTCGAACGCAATGTGCAGGCCGCCTTTCCGCCGGATCGGCTGAAGCTGCTGCGCCACGGGCTCTCGCTGGACGGGCACAAGCTGAAGCCGGCGCAGGTGGACTGGGAAAACCCCGAGCAGCTGCGCTTCGTGCTGCAGGAGGGGCGCCACCGTCAGATCCGCCGGATGTGCGAGCTGGTGGGTCTAGCGGTGACGGGGCTCAAGCGCATCCGTGTGGGCAATGTCCTGCTGGGGCGCCTTCCGCCCGGCCAGTGGCGCTACCTGGGGTTGGACGAAAGCTTCTGAATGCTCCACGCCGGCGGCAATGCCGGCCAGCTTCTCGAATTCCGGCAGCGGCATGGGCGCGCCCAGCGCCTGGCCCTGGCCGTAGTCCACGCCGATGTTTTCCAGTGCCGGCAGCATCAGGTCGGACTGCACCGACTTGGCCACACTGGCAATGCCCAGTTCGTGCGCCAGCACGGTGAGGGTGCGCAGCACGGCCTGACCGGCCCCCTGATGGACGAGCGATTCGGTGAAGGCGCCGTCGATCTTCAGGTAGGCCACGCCGATCTCGCCGATGGCCGACAGGTTCACGAAGCCGCCCCCTACATTGTCCAGCGCGGCGCGCGCGCCCAGCTGGCGCAGACCGCCAATCAGGCGCTTCATCATGTAGCCGTCCTGCATGGCCACGGTCTCGTTGATCTCGACGACCAGCTTGGGAGCGACCTGCTGGTAACGGCGCACCTGGCTCAGCAGGTAGGTCTTGAAGGCTTCGTCACTGAGCGCTTCGGCCGACAGGTTGAGCGAGATGAAGTCCAGGGCGCGGAAGGCGCGTTCGTTCCTGTCCAGCCAGCGCAGGGTCTCGTTCAGCACCCAGCGGTCGATGGTGGCCATTTCGCCGCGGTAGATGGCGGCCTCGATCAGGCCGGCGGGTGAACGCAGGGTGCCGTCCGGGGTGCGGTGGCGCAGCAGGATCTCGCCGCCAAGCCGGTTGGATTCGCCTAGCCCAACCACGGGCTGGATGGCCAGCTCGAAATCGCGGAATTCCTTGGTCCGGCGCAGGCGGTCCAGCACATCCATCTCGACCTGGTGACGCTGGCGCTCCCCTTCCTGCTCACCGTCCTGGAAGATGACGACCTGGTTGCGTCCCTTGCGCTTGGCCTCGCGGCAGGCGTTGTCGGCACGGTCGATCAGCTGGCTGCTGGTCTGGCCACGCAGGGCCGGGCTCATGCCCACGCTGGCGGTGACGGCAAAGCGCTTGGGCGCGATGACGAAGGGGCGGCCGGCAATGGCATCCAGGGCACGATAGGCCAGCAGGCGGTGCGGCGGATCGTTGCTGTTGAACAGCACCGCGAATTCGTCGCCCCCCATGCGGGCAATCTCCGCATGCTCGCCCAGCCGGCTGCGCAGTCGGCGCACGACATCCACCAGCACCGTGTCACCGGCCTGGTGCCCGAACACGTCGTTGAGCACCTTGAAGCGGTCCAGGTCGATGTAGCAGAGGGCCACCCGATCCAGCGTCTCATGCTCGTTCAGCAGTGCGTCGAGGCGCTTCTCCAGGCCATGGCGGTTCAGCGCGCCGGTCAGCCTGTCGTGCTGGGATTCGTGGATGAGGTGGTGTTCGGCCTGCTTGAGCGCCGTGATGTCGGTAAGGCTGACGTCGTGACCGGTGTCGGTCTTCTGGGCCTGTACCCGCAGCCAGCGATGGCTGCTCACCTTCTCCAGACGCCAGACGAAGTCGGCTTCCTCGAAGTTCTCCAGTTCCTGATGGATGCGTTCGGCCAGATCGCGCGGGAAGGCGTCATTGAGGGCGGAGAGCGTGTCGACGTGGGCACGATCCAGCGAGGCGCTGTCACCAGCCAAGGGTGAGGCATCCGCACGCGCGCCCGGGGCCCGATGAGGGTCGATGCTGCCAGCCGGCACGTCGAACAGCCGCACCGCCACTTCGTTGTAGCGCTCGATGCGGTTGTCACGATCGAAGGACAGCAGGCCGATGGGCACGGCACGGTAGGTGGCCTGGTAGCGCCCCAGGGCCGTCATGGCGGCTTCCTGGCTGCGCAGCTGGCGCGAACGCTCGGCCGCCAGGTAGCCGATGACGGCGGTGGAGGCGTTCATCACGGCCAGCAGCGTGGTGGACTGCAGGTCCAGCCAGGGCAGCGGCGACTGGGTGATGCCCAGCAGGAAGAAGAGCGTGTTGGCAGCCGCCATCCCGTCCAGCAACGGGGTGCACAGGTACCAGACCGACATCACCGAGATGCGGCGGCTGAGGTTGACCACCACCATGCCGACCACGGTGACGACAATGGCACCGCCCACCAGGTACAGCAGCGTCTGGAAGATGTCGGGCGGCAGCAGGCCGGAGACCGCCAGCGCGAAGCCGCTGGCAATGTACATGCCATGCAGCCAGGTGCCGAAGCGGTGGCCCTGCAGCCGGGACTCCATCAGCCCCCACATCAGGGCGGCGCAGGCGCAGGGGAAGGCCATCTGGGCCATCTGCTCCAGACCCATGCCCACCACGCTGGAGGCCGAGCTGCCCAGCCAGAACTGGATGTAGCCGCCCCGCACCATCAGGAAGACGGCACGTGATCCCAGCCAGAAGGCCAGCAGCCGCACCACACGGATGTGCATCAGCTGCCCGGCCACGAAGGCGGTCAGCCCCAGCAGCGCCAGAATACTGCCCAGCAGCGTGCCCTGGGCCTCGATCTGGCGCTGTGCCTCGATGAAGCGGGTCTCGTCCCACAGGTTGAGCGAGAGCGCCGGGCCGGCGATGGACAGCTCCAGACGCAGTACGGCGGTCAGGTCATGTTCACCGCTGAAGCGGCGGTGGCCGGCCGGCAGGGGCAGCGGCAGCTCGGGCAGCGTGATGGCGAAGCCGGGCAGCGCACGGGCCGCGTTGACGGGTTCCTGCTCGTTGTTGAAATGCGCGTAGAGCAGCGCCTGGCCGAATTCGTCGAGGATGACGGCATCGCCCTTCTGCACCGAGCGGTTGGCGATGTGCAGCACGCGCGTGCGCTCGACGGTATCGGCGGGGATGCGGGCCAGTACCCACAGGGTCTTGGCATTGCCGCTCTTGGCGCCCAGATCCAGCGCCGATCCCTGCTCGCGCAGTGAACCCAGCACGCTGGTGAGTTCGTTGAAGTTCTTCGATGACGCCAGAATCCTGTAGGGCAGGACCTGATCCGGCTTCGAATAGGCCATCGGATAGGCGTACATCCACACCACGTACGACACCGCAATCAGCAAAAGCACCCACGACGCCAGTTGGCGTGCGCCTTGGCGTTGTCGTGCTGCTGGATCCTGGGACTGCGTCACATTCGCTCCCGGGCGGGGGGCCCTGGTTGTCGTGCGGTGATCATGTCATCCCGGGGATGGGATGCCGGGCAAAGACACACGAGAAGGAAGCCGATGTCGGCCGGGGTGCGTCCATCCCCAGCAAAAAGAATAATGTCCACCGACAGACGGCAGGTCTCGCCCTCCGAACGGACCGACGAGCGGTCAATTGACGGGGCTTGCAGCCGACGAACGGTCGGTTGGCGGGAATGAATGATGCGGGGACGCGACGTCGGACGGCTGAAAGCGCCAGCGCTTCCAGGCCGCAAAGACCGCATCGGGATAGGCCGACTGACCCCGGCTACCGTTGTAGCGCCCCAGGGCCATGAAGAGGTTGCCGTTTTCCAGGTCAAGGTAGTGACGCAGGATGACGCAGCCATAGCGGATGTTGATGCGCATCCGGAAGAGTGCATCGGCATCACCGTTGCCCAGCACGCGCGTCCAGAAGGGCATCACCTGCATGAAGCCGCGCGCGCCCACCTTCGAGATGGCGTACTGCCGGAAGCCGCTTTCCACCTGGATGAGGCCCAGCACCATCTCGGGGTCCAGGCCGGCACGCTGCGCCTCGTAGCGCACGGTGAGGAGAAAGGCCTGGCGCGCCTCGAAGCCGGGCATGGCGCGACGCGGCAGCCGGTCGGACATCTGCGTGAGCCACTCGATCTTCTGCGCGCGCGACTCCCACAGCGGCTCGGCATCGTGCGGGGCATCGATGGCGCTGGCCAGCGCCACCCGTACCGCGTCGGCCAGCACCTCGTACTGCTGCGCGCCTGCCCGGGCGGTGACGGGCAGGAAAAGGACAGCCGACAGCGCGACTGCCCCCAAGTGCCTGACGATCAAAGCGTGGGCAGCAGTTTCTGCACCTCGGCCAGCATATCGGCCGGGGCAACCTTGTGGGTGACCATGCCACGCCGCACGGTGAGTTCCAGCAGCCCTTCCTTCAGGCCGCGGTCGCCCACGGTGATGCGCAGCGGCACGCCGATGAGTTCCCAGTCGGCAAACATGACGCCCGGACGCTCGTTGCGATCATCGACCACGTAGCGGATGCCGGCCGCCTGCAAGTCGGCAGCCAGCCGGTCGACAGCCTCGCGCACGGCCTCGGAGCGCTCCAGGCCCATGGGGCAGACCACCACCTCGAAGGGGGCGATGGACGCCGGCCAGATGATGCCCTTGTCGTCGTGGTTCTGCTCGATGGCGGCGCCCAGCAGGCGGGTGACGCCAATGCCGTAGCAGCCCATTTCCAGCGGCTTCGACTGGCCGTTCTCGTCGATGAAGGTGGCGTTCATGGCCTGGGAATACTTGGTGCCCAGGTAGAATACGTGCCCCACCTCGATGCCGCGCTGGATGGCCAGCGTGCCCTGCCCGTCCGGGGACGGATCGCCGGCCTGGACGTTGCGGATGTCGGCGATCATCACCTCGCCCACCTGCCCCTCAGGCAGCGGCTCGGGCAGGTCACGACCCCAGTTCACGCCGGTATAGTGGTAGTCCACCTCGTTGGCGCCGCAGACGAAGTCGCTCATGTTGGCGACCGTGCGGTCGACCACCATGCGCACGGGCTTCTTCAGGCCCACCGGGCCCAGGTAGCCGGGCTTGGAGCCGAAGTGTTCGAGGATCTCTTCCTCGGTGGCAAAGCGGAAGCCCTTCAGGCCCGGCACCTTGCCCACCTTCACTTCGTTCATTTCATGGTCGCCGCGCAGCAGCAGCAGCCAGACCCTGACCTTGGGCGGCTGACCGTCAGCCCCCGGGGTCTCGGTGCTCAGCACGATGGACTTCAGCGTCTGGTCGAGCGGCAGCTTGAGGTATTCGGCCACCGCCTCGCAGCGGGCCTGGCTGGGCGTGGCCGTGCGGGTAAGCGGCTGGGTGGGCGCCATGCGGGTGGCCAGCAGGGGCACGGCCTCGGCCAGCTCGATGTTGGCGGCGTAGTCGGAACCCGTGCTGTAGACCAGCGCGTCCTCGCCCGTGTCGGCGATGACCTGGAATTCATGGCTGGCCGATCCGCCGATGGAGCCGGTGTCGGCCGCCACGGCACGGTATTGCAGCCCCAGCCGGTCGAAGATGCGATGGTAGGCATCAAACATCTTCCGGTAGCTGACCAGCGCGCTCTCCGGGTCGCGGTCGAAGGAGTAGGCGTCCTTCATGGTGAACTCGCGCCCACGCATGACACCGAAGCGCGGCCGGCGCTCGTCCCGGAACTTGGTCTGGATGTGGTAGAAGTTCTTGGGCAGCTGGCGGTAGCTGCGCAGATCCTGCCGGGCGAGGTCGGTGACCACCTCTTCGGAGGTGGGCTGGATGACGAAGTCGCGCTGATGGCGGTCGCGGATGCGCAACAGCTCGGGCCCGTATTCTTCCCAGCGGCCGGACTCCATCCAGAGCTCGGCGGGCTGGATCACCGGCATCAGCAGCTCGATGGCGCCAGCGGCGTCCATTTCCTCGCGGATGATGGCCTCGATGCGGCGGATGACGCGCAGGCCCAGCGGCAGGTACGTGTAGATGCCGCCGGCCAGCTTGCGGATCATGCCCGCGCGCGTCATGAGCTTGTGGCTGACGACTTCGGCGTCGGCAGGCGCTTCTTTGAAGGTAGGCAGGTGCAGTGCGGTGGCTTTCATGGGCTCGCTCTATATAATGGGCAACATTCTAGAGCGTGTCATGGTGCTTTTGGCCAGCTGGAGGCCGGGATATCCTTGTGCACGCCACAAAAAAGAACGCGCCCGCACGCCGACCGGACACTAGCCACCATGCTCGACAAACACGGATACCGACCGAATGTCGGCATCATCTTGCTGAATCAGGACAACCAGGTGTTCTGGGGTAAGCGCATCCGTGAGCAGTCCTGGCAGTTTCCGCAGGGCGGCATCAACGCGGCCGAGTCCCCGCAGCAGGCCATGTACCGTGAGCTGCACGAGGAAATCGGTCTGGGCCCGCAGCATGTCACCTTGCTGGGCCGCACGCGCGACTGGCTGCACTACGACGTGCCGGTGCGCTGGGTACGCCGCGAATGGCGCGGCCACTACCGGGGCCAGAAGCAGATCTGGTTCCTGCTGCGCCTTCTGGCCAGCGACGACACCATCTCGCTGGACGGCCAGGGTCATCCCGAGTTCGACGCCTGGCGCTGGACGGGCTACTGGACGCCGCTGGACGAGGTCATCGAGTTCAAGCGCAAGGTCTACGACAAGGCCCTG
>ERZ772924.553-NODE-553-length-18038-cov-21.626314_pt1 | contig 18038 bp, 15 predicted proteins | sample MGYA00512116_ERZ772924 | MGnify/ENA primary metagenome ERZ772924 (study PRJEB29015, sample SAMEA2737920) | human oral metagenome | biome: human oral; feature: human-associated habitat; material: dental | place: China | collected 2134 ...
GCAGGTGGTGCAGCGCCAGCACTGAAGCGCGCGGCCACAGCGGGCCACCTCCGCAAAAAACGCCCGCAAGCCGCCCTGCCGCAGCGCCACACCGCAAAAAAGCCGCTTCACAAGAAGGCAGCCATGACCGACAAACCCACACTGCTTGAAAACGTCCATTTCCCGTCTGACCTGCGCCAGCTCACCCGCGCGCAACTCAAACAACTGGCCATCGAGCTGCGCGAGTGCATCCTGCAAAACGTCTCGCGCACCGGCGGGCACCTCAGCTCCAACCTCGGCACGGTGGAGCTGACCCTGGCGCTGCACTACGTGTTCAACACGCCCGAAGACCGCCTGGTGTGGGACGTGGGCCACCAAAGCTACGCCCACAAAATCCTCACCGGCCGGCGCGCGCGCATGCCCACGCTGCGCCAGCTGGGCGGCCTGTCGGGCTTTCCCAAGCGCGCCGAAAGCGAGTACGACGCCTTTGGCACCGCGCACTCATCCACCAGCATCTCTGCCGCGCTGGGCATGGCGCTGGCGGCGCGGCAAAAGGGCGAAACGCGCAAGGCCGTGGCCGTGATTGGCGACGGCGCCATGACGGCGGGCATGGCTTTCGAGGCGCTCAACCACGCGGGCGTGGAGCGCGACGCGCGCCTGCTCGTCGTGCTCAATGACAACGACATGAGCATCAGCCCCCCCGTGGGCGCGCTCAACCGCTACCTGGCCCAGCTCATGAGCGGCCAGTTCTACGCCGCCGCCCGCAACGTGGGCAAAACCGTGCTCGGCCCCGTGCCACCGCTGCTGGAGCTGGCGCGCCGCCTGGAAGAAGGCGCCAAAGGCATGGTCACGCCCGGCACCCTGTTCGAGAAATTCGGCTTCAACTACATCGGCCCCATCGACGGGCACGACCTGGACGCGCTCATTCCCACGCTGGAAAACATCCGCAGCCTCATGAGCGCGCAGTCCGGCCCGCAATTCCTGCACGTCGTCACCAAAAAAGGCCACGGCTACAAGCTGGCCGAAGCCGACCCCATCGCCTACCACGGCCCGGGCCGCTTCGATCCTGCCGTGGGCCTGGTCGCCTCCGCCGCGCCGCGCCCAACCTTCTCCCAGGTTTTCGGCCAGTGGCTGTGCGACATGGCCGCCCAAGACGAGCGCCTCGTGGGCATCACCCCCGCCATGCGCGAAGGCTCCGGCATGGTCGCCTTCCACCAGCGCTACCCCGCGCGCTACTTTGACGTGGGCATTGCCGAGCAACACGCCGTCACCCTGGCCGCCGGGCTGGCCTGCGAGGGCCTCAAACCCGTTGTCGCCATCTACTCCACCTTCTTGCAGCGCGCGTATGACCAGCTCATCCACGACGTGGCCCTGCAAAACCTGCCCGTGGTCTTTGCGCTGGACCGCGCGGGCCTGCCCGGCTCCTCCGAGGACAAAGGGTATGAGGCCACAGCGGCGGCGCTGCAGACCGCCGCCACCCTGAAAAACCTCCCGTAAAGCTGCCCGCCCCGCCCCGGCGGCGGACCGCGCTGGGCGTATGCGGTCCCGGACCCGCACACGCCAGGACCGCACGCTCAGCCACTATAGACCGGGGCTCGCGGGATGCGCGCATTCTGAGGCGGGGACAGGAACCTCTAACCTCAGTCCCCGCGTCCCCCGCGGGCGCGGCTTCGTGCCCTCCGGGTTGGCGTTGTAGTCGTTCGGGTACCCGCGTCCCCCGCGGGCGCGGCTTCGTGCCTCGCCTGTGGAGGGACCTCGGTAGATCATCCCCGCGGGGCGCGGCTTCACGCCATTGGTGCGGACGCCGCGTCGAGGATCGCCGCCTGCTCGGCGGTCAGCGTCAGGTCGAGGGCGGCCAGGAGATCGGGCAGCTGGCCGACTGTCCGGGCAGAGGCCACCGGCGAATCCACGCCCTTGGCGTGCTGCCACGCCAAGGCGACGCTCGCCGGACTAGCGCCGAGCTGGGCCGCGACGTCGTCCAGAGCCGCGAGCACGGCGAGCCCCTCTTCCGTCAGATATCGCGCCGCCGCCCCTCCGCGCGCCGCATTCGTCTTGGCATCGTCTTTGCTGCGGTACTTGCCCGTCAAGAACCCGGAGGCCAGGGCGAAGTAGCTCTGCGCGGCCATGCCGTGTTTACGCGCGAGCGGCAGGTAGGAGGCCTCGAAGCGCCGCCGCTTGACCAGGTTGTAGTGCTGCTGCAGGATCGTCGGCTTGTGCAGGCCGTTCTCCTCGGCGCAGCGCAGCCATTCCTCCATCCGCTCGGGCGTGAAGTTCGACAGGCCGACGGCTCGTGCCTTTCCGGCGTCGACCAGCGCGGAGAACGCTTCGGCCATGTCGGGAATCGCAACGGCGTCGTCGTCGAAGTGGGCGAAGTAGACGTCGACGAAATCGACGCCGAGCCGCTCGAGCGAAGCGTCGCAGGCCGCCGCGACGTTTTTGGGCGAGAGCCCCTCGAATTGCGGGTGCCTGGCAACTTTTGTGGCGACGACGAGGCCCTCGCGCCCGCTGCCCTTCGAGTATCCGCGGGCCGCGAGCCATTGGCCGATCGTCTCCTCCGACTCGCCGCCCCGGTTGCCTGGCGCCCAGGCGGAGTAGGCGTCTGCCGTGTCGATCGTCGTTCCGCCGCCCGCGAGGTACGCGTCGAGCACCTCGAAAGACTCCTCGCGCGTCGAGGTCCAGCCGAAGGTGTTGCCGCCGAGCGTGATCGGCGAGATCGAGACGCCCGTCGAGCCGAGGGGGATGTTCTTCATCTGTTTCTCCTTTGAGATCGATGCCCTTTGTTCAAGCCTACCCGCCGGCCCGGGCTGCGCGGCCCGCTCTGGGTTCGCAGGCAAACATCCCGTTGCAACGAACGCGGCCCCGGCCTGTCCTTTGCGGCGGCCTGCCCTTCGCCCCGTCCCGCCCTTCGCAACTAACGCGGCCCGCGCAGCGGACGCTCTGCGGCGTCGATGCGCGGGCCGACGATGCCTCGGTTCAAGCAGCGCCTCGTCAGGCTCGGCCCTCCGCCTGCGCGCAGGCCAGACAATCCAGATAGCCCTTGGGCGGAGTCGAAACCTCGGCCCTCGCCTACGCGTAGGCGAGGACGTCGTGGAAGGTCTCGAGCGCGGTCTGCGCCTGGTCGAAGCGGTCCATCTGGCGGTCCACCTCGATCGTCACTTCCTTGAGCCCGGCGTCCTTCACGGCCTTGCGCAGGCGCGGCAGGTCGAACTCCTCCGGGTCGCAGAACTTCGTCAGCACGATGAGCACGCCGTCGGCCCGCCGCTCCTTGGCCAGGTCTACAAGCGCGACCTCGCGGTGGCGCTCGGGGTCGAGCAGCATCGAGACGTCGCCCGTGTTCGTGAATTTGGCTACGAGCCTGTCGAGGTTGCTCGGCCCGGAGGCCGGCGCGTCGGTTCGATACTGGCCGGATTCGGCGACGACGTCGTCCCCGACGATCGTCATCGAGTTCTCTTCCAGGATCTGAAGGAGGTTGAGGTTGTCGACGAGGATGCCCGAAGTGACGATTCGCGTCTTCTTAGTCTCGACCTCCATCGCGGAGAGTTCCCGGACCATTTCCCGCACGAGCTTCGAGTGGTCTTCCTTGAGCATGAACCACGCGCTCTTGAAGACGTTGCGGCGGATGGTCGGGGTGACGCAGTCGTGCGACGCCGCAGCGACCGAGAACTGCCGCATGAGGTGCGAATGCTCGTTGTAGACCTCGATTGTCTTGCCGAGGGCCTCGTCGGAGAATTCGGCCCCGGTGCAACGCTCCAGATCGCGGATGACGCGCTCGTAGCCCTCCTTGGTGAACTGCTGGCCGTAGGCGGGCTTGCGGTTCTGCGGGTAGGTCATCGGGATGTACGGGACGCCGTCCACCCCGTGCTGCCAGTTCTGCGTGAGCGCCTTGAGGGTGTCGCACAGCGTGGGGATGATGACGGCGGACATTCCCTCGTACTTCTTCATGAGCGCGAGGTCGAGGACCGTCTGCACGATCCCGCAATAGAAGGTGGGGAAATACGTGCGGGCGCGCGTGACCTTCGCGTCGGCGCCCCACATGCCGAAGGGCGCCATGCCCATCGCATGGACCAGCTCTTCGGGCGTGAACTCGGGGACGCAGCCCACCACTTTCTTCCCCGAATCGAGGAAACTCTGGAATTGGCCGCGCGGGTCGTTGGCGATCCTCGCGAATTCCTCGGCTAGCTCTTCGAATCTCGACATGATTAGAATCCCATCTCTTCCATGACTTCGGCCAGGCCCTGCACGCGAGTCTCGTACTGGGCCTCGGAGAAATTGCGGGGGTCGGCCTGGTCGCCGTCGAACGAGGCCAGGGGAATGGAGCACTCGGCGCACACCTGGCGCGATGCCTCGGACATGAATCCCGACCACAGCTTGCATGAGCGGTTCGTGTGCACCAGCATTCCCTGGACGTTTTGGCTCTTGACCAGCTCGATGCGCTGGTCGCGGGCCTTTTCGAGGTTCACCGAGTTGGGCACCGAGCAGTAGGCGCGGATGAGCCCGTCGAAGTCCTCGTACAGCATGCCGAAGGCGACGGCGTAGATCGTCGCCACGGTGTTCATCCCCAGATCGCGCAGAGCCGTGTTCGTGACTCTCAGGTGGGGCCAACAGGCGATGCCCTCGAACATGATCCGGTGCTTTTCTTCGCCGCGGAACGTCGTCTTGCCTTCGGCGACCGCGGCCTCGATCTCCTTGCACAGGGTTTCGAAGGCCTCTGCCGCCTCGACTTTTCCGCGTGCGCACACGGCGACGGCCATGTGGTTCATGAGGTCGAAGCCGTTGTAGGGCGCCGGGGTGTGCTTGAGCAGGCTGGCTGCCTTGAGCCAGGCGCGCGACGTGCGGTTGGAGATTGCCATGACCTCGGCGAAGCGCTCTTCCGACCAAGTTTTCCCGGTGATCTCCTCCAGTTGGCGGATCGCGTCCATGAACTGCCCCTTGACGTACTCGATCTGGGCGGGCGAGACGTCGTAGTCCGGGTTGAACGGGACGTCGATCATGATCATCGGTATGTGGAGCATCTTGGCGAGCTCCTCGTACCACTTCGTCATGGTGTTGCAGATGTTGTTGCAGCACAGCATGAAATCCGGCATGGGGATGGGCTGCTCTTCGGCTTTGCCGGTCATGGCGACGCCCAGGTTGACGCGGGCGTACGCGCACAGGTCGTTCGAATAGCCCGCCGCCTCGGCGATGTTGCACATGCGTTCGCCGCCGCCCCGGGCCGCCGTGGCGGCCGCGTGGTTCTCGGGGTAGCAGACCTTCACGCCGAGCGTCTCGAAAATCTCCTGCGGGAAGTTCGAGGCGCACCAGCCGACTTTCTCACCCCGCTCCTTCGCCTCCAAAGCCGACTTGTAATGCTCGGCGACGATCGCGTTGAGCTTGTATTTCGCCGAATTCGGGTCGAGTTTCTTGCGCGGGCGGGCCGGCGCCTGCTCTGGCGCCTTGGCTTGCGCTTGGCCCGGCGCCTGCGCGGAGGTCTGATCGGGCGCTTGGCCCGCCGCCTTGGAGGGCTGCTGCGCCGTCGTTGTTTGTTGTGCCATCGCACTTCTCCTTACAAACGAATGATTCCGTGTTCCGTCTCCCACGCGTACAGAGCGGCGCCGAGCGCCCCCATGTACTGCGCGTTGGGAGGGCAGACGATCTGAAGTCCCAGTTCTTTTTCCAGCGCGTCGCGCACGCCGCCGTTTTTGGCGACGCCGCCGCTCATGCACAGGGTGGGCGTGATCCCCACGCGCATGACGAGCGAGGCGAAGCGGGTTGCCACCGATTGGCAGATTCCGGCGACGACGTCTTCCCGCTTCTCGCCCGAGGCCAACTGGGAGATGACCTCGGACTCTGAGAAGACGGTGCAGGTCGAGGAGATCTTCGAGGGCTTGGCCGCCTTGAAGTACTCTCCTTCGAGTTGGGCGACGTCGAGCTGGAGAATCCTCGCCATGACGTCGAGAAAGCGGCCGGTGCCGGCCGCACATTTGTCGTTCATCTGGAAGTTGGTCATGATCCCCGATTCGGTGATGGACATGACCTTGGCGTCCTGCCCGCCGATGTCGATGAGCGTTCGCGCTTCGGGCACTTGGGAGAAGACGCCCTTGACGTGGCACGAGAGCTCGGAGACCTTCCTGTCCGAATCGGGGAAGATCTTCCGCCCGTAGCCGGTGGCCACCGTCTTGGAAATGTCTTCGCGCCGCACGCCGACCTGTTCGAGGACCTCGGAGACGGCCTTGGTCGAGCCCTCGGTGCCGATTCCCTCGGTCACCAGGGACATGCCGAGAATGGCCCGATCGTCGTCGATGACGACGCATTTCGAAGTGGTCGAGCCGACGTCGACGCCCAAATAGCTCTTGCTCATGCTTCCTCTCATTCCCTGCGCGTCGGCCCTCACTCGCTCCACACGTAGAGAGAGCCGTCGGCGAGCATCTTGTCGATGCGCTCCTGCGAGTAGCCGTGCTGGCGCAGAATCTCGGGGCCGTCCTCGCCGGGGAAGCGCCCGCGGGTGTAGACGGGCTTGCCTTGTTCGGCGAAGCGGACGGGCTGGTGCACCAGGGTGCGCGTGTTGCCGTTCTCGTATTCGAAGGCGGTGAAGCAGTCGTTGTCCCAGGCCTGCGGGTCGTCGAGGATGTCGGTGAGCGACTGCGCCAGGGAGAAGGGGATGTCCGCCTCCACCAGCGGCGCGCGCCACTCCTCGACCGTCTTCGTCATGAACGTCTCGGAGATGAGCTTGTGCAGCTCGGGCCCCAGGCCGTTCGCCTGCAGGTTCTGGATGGGGAAGTAGCGTTCGTCGTCGGCGAGCTCGGGGTGGCCGATCGTGGCGATGAAGACCTTGAAGTACTGGTTGTAATTCGGCATGCAGGTCTGGATGTAGCGCCCTTCCTTCGTGGGCCACGAGGACAGCAGCGGGTTGTCGTAGTCGCTGGAGTCGATGGGGAAAGCCTTGCCGATGTCCTTGTATTGCGCCGCCTGAATGGCCATGCCGAGGTTGAAGACGGCGGTTTCGAAGAGCGAGGACTCGACCTTCTCGCCATGCCCGGTCTCCCGCGCATGGTAGAGCGCCGCGAGGATGCCGGCGGCCAGGTTCATTCCGACGTTGTGGTCGCCGGTTCCCGGGACGACGTTCATGGGCAGGCCGCTCTTTTGGCGAAGCGTCTCCAGGTAGCCGCCGCGGGCGAAGAAGGCGGTGAAGTCGAATCCCGGCAGGTCCTTGTCCGGCCCGTTCTCGCCGTATCCCGTGCAGATTGCGTAGACGAGCTTGGGGAAACGCTTTTTCAGGCTCTCGTAGTCAAGGCCCTGGCGCTCGAGCGGGCCTTGGCGCCAGTTTGTGATGAGGACGTCGGCGTCTTCGAGCAGTGCGAAGAGGGCGTCGCGCCCTTCCTCGGATTTCGTGTTGATGGAGATGTTGAGCTTGTTGGCGTTCTCCAACTCCCACGTGGTGTTCTCGTGCCAATCGAGGGGCCGGCCTTCCGAGGGGGCCGTGAATCGCAAGGGGTCGCCCTTGGCAGACTCGACCTTGATGACCGTTGCACCCTGGTCGGCCAGGAAACGGCCGGCCGTGGCGGCCGCGATGAAGTTCGCCAGTTCGATGACTTTGACGCCTTCGAGCAGCTTCTTTGACATTCCGAGGTCTCCTTTCGGATCCGCGCGGATGTGTCGCCAATGAGCGTCTGCCGGCTCCGTCCGTGCGGTGAACGGCGTCGTGACGCCTCGCGCGGCTCCTTCCTGATTTAGTTTGTATGCGTATGGAAGTTTTTAGGGCGTCGGATCACCCGGCGGGCGGCTTGCGCTTTCTGCCGGAGGGCTCAGCCAGACGTGCGCGGCTCGTCGCTGAGCACGCACGGCTGCGTTGCCGGTGAACCTCTATTCCGCGGCGTCCGTCCCGACCGACGGCGCCCGATTGGCTGCGTTCGCCCGGCGAATCGCCCGTCTTTGGCCGAATGCCGCGGAATAATCCCTGCTTGATCACGCTAACACCGAGGCCGGGGAAGCCCCGCAACCTTTGGTCCCAATTCGGACCGAATCGGTCCGCTAAAGGGGTGTGCTATTGGAGTTATTTGGCGACATTTCGCTCAAAAACCATAAACGTGAGGGTTTTGTGTCATAAATCGACGTCGCGCGGCGGCGCCTGCAGGGGCATCCGTTTTCCGACGCATTGGCGCGGCGGCGCCTGTGCGAAGCCGTCCGGGCGGAGGCTTTGACTGGGAAGGCGGAGGCTTTGTCCGGTAGGGGGAGGCTTTGGCCGGGGGCGGAAGCTTTGGCCGGAAGGGGGAGATCTTGTCCGGAGAGGGCTTTCACCGGAAGCGCGGATGCTCGAAACGAGGTATCCAAAACGGTATACCTATTGCTAGAGTTTTCTCATGGTTACAACAATCAAGGTCCCCTCGGAGCTTCGCGACCGCATCAACAAGGGCGCGCGAGAGCAGAGGTTGAGCGCTGCGAGCTTCATCGAGCGGCTGCTTGACGGATACGAGCGGCGTCAGCGGATGGAGGCGTTCGGAAGCGCGATTCGCGAGGCGGACGCGGCCTACTGGGACGAGTTCCGGGCTTGGGACGTCGCCTCGAGCGACGCGTGACATGGTTGGCGGCCTTTGCAGAGGCGCGGTCGTATGGGCCGAGTTGGACCCGACGCGTGGCCGCGAGCAGGCGGGACGCCGCCCGGCCCTCGTCGTCGCCGGGGACCTCTATCTCGAGCAGGCCGATACGCTTGCAATCGTCGTCCCTGCAACGACGATCCGCCGCGGTTGGCCGAATCACGTTCTGCTGCGGGGGTCTGAGCTCGTTCTGCGTCGTCCGACGTACGCCATGACCGAGCAGCCGCGGACCATATCGCGCGAAAGGCTCGTCGACGTCGCCGGAGTCGTGGATGCGCGGACGATGGCGGAGGTCGATATGTGGCTTCGCGATTTTCTCTCCTTGGGGTGAGCCGAAGCTTCGCGTCGGGGTGCTGCCCGCGGCTCGCTCTGGTCGGGGTCGGCGGTTTGCGTCAAGCCTCCCGGGGTCTGCTGCGCGCTCCGGTCCGGGAAGGTGGCTTACGCGAATCGCAATGGGAAACCGTCAAACTCGGGAGGGCGCATTCGGGCATGAGGCGACTCCTTTCATAAGGCAATGCGTTCGTTCCATTTGCCGGAGCCGTCGCCCACGAACGCGATGGCGGGAGCCGATCAGTTCGGAGCGGTTCGGGCCCGCCCGTGTGCGGTGCTCCGATCATGCCCAAGAGTTTGCTGACGCAGCGGCCTTTTGATCCATGAGGTCCAGTGCGACCATCCCGCCGAGCACCGCCAGCCGCTGAATCTCAGAGGCGCTTGTCTCGAAGGCGAGGGCGTAGCGGCCGCGGCCAGCCGGGCCGATGGCGAGGCTCGGCCTCCCGCGCGCGGAGCTTGCGACAAGGGCGTCGCCGTCGGCGGACTTGACCTTGAACTGGCGGTCGAGGAAACTGCCGTGCAGCGTCATCGGAGCCTCGTCGACCGGTTCGATCGACATCTCGCGGACGAAGCACGCGTACCTTTCCTTGACGCCGGCCAGAAGCGCGCCGTCGGGGTGGTTCACGGAGTAGGCGTCCCTGCCGAAGTTCTGCATGGCGCTCACGTGGATGACGACGGAGCCGTCCGCATCGACGACGTCGAACTTGCAAGGCGACTTTGAGGAACGGGTTTGCGTGGAATCGGTTGATATGATATTTCCAACAATGTTTCCATCGGCGTCTTCAATGGTGAATTCATCGGATATGGAGGGCCTGATCTGCTGCATGACGAGAAGATCGCGTTCGGCAATGTTCTGCTGTGCTTCCATAGTTCACACACTAGCGTCATGTTCCGCCCGTGGACAGGGCGTTCGTCCGATGCGAGCGAACGATTCGCGCGTCTTCGCGCGTATCAGGCCGAGATGGCGGTTCATCTCACAGAAGTTCATGCTCTCTGGCAGCCGTCTGGGATGACGGGAAGCATGTAACTTCGCTGGCGGAAGGCGGGGTCAGAAGCCCGGCGGCGTCGGCCAAGGCTCGTCCTTCTCGAGCTGGGCGGCGAGGGCGAGAAGCAGGCCTTCGCGGCCGGGCCGAGTCACGAGCTGCATGCCGATCGGCAAGCCTTCCGCGCTCACTCCGCCGGGAATCGACAGCGCGGGATGGCCCGTCACGTTGAAGATCGACGTGTTGGCGACCATTGGCGTGCCTCGGAAGATCGAGGCGAACGTGCTTCGGCTCTCCAGCCATCCCAAAGGCCGCGGAAGCACCGGAATGGTGGGCATCGCCAAGACGTCGGCGGTGGGGAGGAAGCGCTCGTTGAAGGCCCGGGCGATCTTCTCGCCGCGGCGTTCGGCGAATCTTGCCAGGCGCGTCGGAATCAGGCGGCCGACGGCGGCGATGCGGCGGGTGTGCCTCTCCAGCTTCTCGGGCGCCTCAACCGAGTCGGCCTCCGTTGCCATGCCGGAGAGGAACTGCAAAATGAAGGCGTCGGTGGGCACGGGCCACGCTGCGTGCGTCTCGCGAACGTCGTGGCCCAGGCGCGCGAGCCTCTGGATCAGTGCGGTCAGCGCGCGATCGACCTCGGGGTCGTTCTTTAGCCCCGGCATCGGGGAGCGCCCGGTCCAGGCGATCCGCAGCGGTCCGGTTCCGCGTGCGACGACGTCGCGATACGGCTCGCTCAGGGGCTCGGCCTGCCACCTGTCCGAAGGCAGGCTGCCGGCGATGGCGTCGTAGAGCAGCGCCGAGTCCGCCGCCGTGCGGCTCAGCCCGCCGAAGGTTACGAGCGCGTGCCAATGCTGCGAGAGCGGCGCCATCGTCACACGGCCGCGCTCCGGCTTGAGCCCCAGGATTCCGCAGCACGCGGCGGGCAGGCGAATGGAGCCGCCGCCGTCGGCGCCGAGGGCGATTGGGGTCATTCCCGCAGCCACGGCCACAGCCGAACCGCCCGACGAGCCCCCGGGGGAGAAGTCGCGCCGCCACGGATTGAGGGTGGCGCCGTAGCGGTCCGAGATCGTTTCGGAGCAACGGCCGAACTCCGGCATCGTCGTTTTGCCGACGACGATCGCGCCTGCGGCGCGCACGCGGCGGATCACTTCGCTGTCGGCTGCGGCCGGCGACGGGTTTCCGCTGCCGCCGAGGGTGGTCGGCAGACCGACGACGTCGAACTCTTCCTTCACAGCGATGGGCACGCCCGTCAGGAGCCTTCCCGTGTCGGCGGTTGGACGGGAGTCCGCACCGGAGGCCTTCCGTCCCTTGGCTTCGCCGGCCAGTTCGGCGTCGAGCCGGTCGGCCTCGGCAAGGGCCTCCTTGGTTCGTACAACGGTGAAGGCGTTGAGCTCTGGATCGAGGCGGTCGATGCGTTCCAAAGACGCTGCTACGAGCTCGCGCGCGGTCCAACGTCCCGACCGCACTCCTTCGGCCATCTCGCCTGCCGACAGTTGCGTGAAAACGTCCTCGTTCATAGCCGTATTCTAATCTCTATGCGCTTCCAGGCGGCACCCGTCTTCAACGAAAGCTTGTTGCGTAAAATCGGCGCTTGACCGCTCGCCTTCAACTGTCGCCTGCTTTCAAGCGCCCGTCTTCAACCGGTTTTCGCTAGCGGGAGACATTCGCTTTTAGGCGACATTGGCTTGTAGGTGATATTGCCTTATAGGCGACGTTGGCATACAGGCGACGTTGGCTTGTATGCGGCGCTTGCGCCTGGCGCGCGCTTCGGGCAAGGCCGCGCCTGCGGCTATGCGCCTATGCCGCAGCCTTCTGTCCGTCCCTTTTACGCGTCGGGTGCAGCGCGGGACCTCGAAGTCGCGGACGAGCGTCGAGCGTCCGTCCTTTTTACGCGGCTGGTGCAGCGGCTCTCTTACGCGAGTTCGACGACGACGGGCACGTGGTCCGAGGCCCCCTTGCCCTTGCGCTCATTGCGGTCGATGTGCGCCGCGGCGACCCGCTCGGCCAAAGCCGGGCTTGCCCACGCGAAGTCGATCCGCATGCCTTCGTTCTTCGGAAAGCGCAGACGCTGGTAGTCCCAGAAGGTGTAGGGCGCCTCGGTCGCGCCCCGCGTGACTTCCGCGAATCCGGCGTCGGCGAAGGCGTGGAAAGCTTCGCGCTCGGGGTCGCTCGCGTAGAGCTCGCCTCGGAAGAGTTCGGGGTCCCACACGTCGGCGTCGCTCGGGACGACGTTCCAGTCTCCCGCCAAGAGGAGCTGGGCCGAGGAGTCCTCGGCGAGCTGCGCGCTTGCGGCCCGCCTCAATGCGGCGAGGAACTCTAGCTTGTAGGGATAATGTGGGTCGTCGAGCGCCCGGCCGTTGGGCACGTAAAGGCTCCACACGCCGACGCCGCCGCACCGCGCGCCGATCGCCCGTGCCTCGACTTTCGGCTCGGCGCCTTCTTTGCCGAAGGCGGGCTGGCCCTCGAAGCCGACGGCCACCTCCTCGATTCCCACGCGCGAAAGAATCGCCACGCCGTTCCATTGGTCGAGTCCGTGGGCGGCGACTTCGTATCCGGCGGCTTCGAACTCGGCGGCGGGGAACTGGTCGGGGCGGCACTTCGTCTCCTGCAGCAGGAGGACGTCGAGGTCCCAGCGCTCGAGGACGGCGAGCGCCCTTTCTTGCCGCGCCCGAATTGAGTTGATGTTCCACGTGGCGATGCGCATGCCCCAAGCCTACCCGGCCAGCCGCCCTGGCTGGCGGGCTTGCCCTGCCTAGCGAACGGCGATGTGCCTTGCCTGACGGGCTGCCGTGCCCGGTGAACGACGCTGTGCCATGTCTGGCGCACGGATCCGCCTGTGGAAATCCGCTAGGTGCCGCACTGTTCCGTCTTGTTGGCACGTGACGGTCTGTCTTGTTGGCACGTGACGGTCTGTCTTGTTGGCGCGCGTGAAGGGCTCCGGCTGTCGAAGCCCGTCGAATGCGGCAGGCCAAGGCCGTTGTAGACTCGTTTGCCGATGATTTTCAGAGCCGTTCTCCACAGCGATCTATCCCGACGCGAACTGGAATGCCTTCGCGATCTCTTCGACGGCGAGTATTTTCGCGAACACGGGCCTTGGGATCCTGACGCGCCGTATGGGTATGCGCCCGCCGACGTGCACGTCGGCGCCTCCTCCGACGGCCGCCTGCTGGGCCATGTTGGATTTCAGTTGCGCAGCATCACGGTGGGCGTTTGCGACGTGGCGGTCGCTGGAACCGGCGGCGTGCTCGTCCGCAAGGAGTCAAGGGGGATCGGTTTAGGCGCTGCGCTTATGCGCCATGCCCAAGCCGCGATGCGGAGTTTTGACGTCCCGGGAAAGCCGAGGGCGGAGTTTGGCTATCTGGGCTGCAGGCCCGAGGTTGTGCCCTTCTATCAAGCGACGGGGTGGCGTCGGATCGACGTCGTCGAACGTCATCTCTCCATGGGTGAGAAGCGCGTTTCCACGGGCGAGGGCAACGCTGTCGGAAAAGGTCCGGGCAGTGCAGGGAAAGATCCGGCCAATGCAGGAGATCCGGGCGACCCCGGGGACGGCCCGGCCTCGATCGTCGTTTCTGAGGGGGCGCCCGTGCTTATTTGCGCCGCTTCGCGCGACGTCGGCGAATGGCCCGCCGGACCCGTCGACCTGCGAGGAAAACCGTGGTGACAGGTAGGCGTTCGGCGTCTGTTCGCCTTGACTGCGGCGTCTGTTTGTCCGGGCTTTCACGTTTTCTTGCGCCTAGTTTTTCGTGCTCTCAATGAAGGAGATCATCGTTTCCAGTTTGTGCGACCAAAAGATCGTCAGGTCGTTCTTTTGGGCGCTCAAGAGGTTGTGGACTTTGAACACTCCCGAGAGCACCGCCGCCGGTATGCAGGAGGCGGTGCCGAATTCTCGCAGCCAGACCTTTGCCTTGACCGCTGCGTCGTTGTTGAGCCGTTTGACCGAATTGGTCGAAGAGTTGCTGACTTTGCATTCGGTTGGCATCGCCCGGCCGTCCCAGAGGCCGATGACGAGATCCGCCTTCCTTCCGCCGAACAGAGATTCCTTGCAGAACTCTCCGGGGCCGGGAATCCGCGAGAAATTGTCGACGCTGCGGCGTTCGACTTCGACGTATCCACTCGCAAGAAGGGCCTTCGCGACCTCGTCTTCTTGCAGGTTCTTGGCCGCGCTGCGGCGCGCCGTCTGAACTTTCTGATTGGCGATGAGGGCAGCGGTCGAAACTATGGCAGCCGTGTTCTCTTCGGCTGTGGGCATGCGATTCTCGCCGAGCCAAGGAAAACGTTCTCGGTCAAGTCCCAACAAGACGACGTCGATGATATTCCTCGTGGCATCGGGGTTCTTCTCTAAATACGAATGGCTGAGTTTGGCGTCGGTCAGAACTTTCAGATCGTCTTCGCTGACCGAGGGTGAGGTCAGGTAGCGGATCTCGGTGAGGTAGCCGCGCCCGGTCAGCAACTCGTGGGATTGGTCGCGAAGCCGTGTGAGACAGCAGGTCTTTTCGAAGAGGTCTTCAATATTTCGGCGATGCGCGTCAAAATGGCCGAGATACAGCTCCAAGGGCTCCTGGATGCGTGTCTCGCGAAAACGCGAAATCGCCCTCGCCGAGTCGGCGGAAAGCTCCTCTTCGGACCAAAGCGGCGGCTGCGCCTGCGGGTTCACAGCTCGGTCCCTTCCGTCAGCCGGTCGAGGTCTGGAACGGGAATGCGCTCCATCTCCCTGGGCTCGAATTTCACAAGCCCGCCGGCGTACGTTCTGCCTTGGGACAGATTGACGCTTGCGCGCAGAGCGTCTGCTAGGCGGTCGAGGAGCGCGGGGCTCATCGGCGTCCGCGGATAGACGCCGTGCGCGATGTTGATGTGCCGCGCATCGATGTCATTGCGCACGAAGGCCGGGGGACGCCGAGCCATATACGTCGCGAGGATTGGCGCGGCGTCGCGCAGTCCCACGCTCCACCAAGCCTTGCGATTGGCTGCGATGTATCCCTTGTCCACGCCTTTCAGTTGTGCCTCGCGCAGAAATTTGTCTATTTGCCGGCGTTCCTCGGCGTCGAAGACGTCAAGGTCCGACGGAAGGTCGATGACATTGCGCAAGCCTTCCCCGGAAGTCAGCCGTTTTCCCGCCGCGAACAGTTCGCGGGCCTTCGTCACGCTTGGGAAAAGGACCCGCTCTGGGAGGTCGGAAGCGGCACCCCGCCTTACCCACACTCTGTTTGCCCCGGTGACCGCGCCTCGGTGAACGCGGCACAGCTCGCCAAGTTCGACGTACCCTTCCGGCAGTTTGGGGGATGTGCGCGTCAGAACGGACCATTTGTCGGAGGCGGCGAGCCGTTTGCGGGAGACGCCGCGTCCGCCTTCGAGCCGGCCAAGCTGCCCGATGGACCTCACGTGGCGGAATTTGACGGCTGCCGGTGAGTCCCCGATCTTGAAGCATGTGATCATGCCTGTTGTGGCGACGTCGTCGAACGGCAAGACGCTGGCGTCGATGAGATGGAGCGATTGGCCGCCCAGGCCGTCCAAAAGAAGGTCGCGAACGAGCTTGCCGTAGTTGACGTCGAGCCATTCCGAGGATGTGATGAAGGCGCCGTAATCCCCGGGGCGGGCATGCTCGGCGGTCGCCAAGAAGAAATGGACGTGCAACCCGGCGAGTTTGCTGGCCTTCAAACCGTGCCGTTTCGCCGTGGCCGCGAACCATTCCTTCCATTCGGGCGGTATCGAGTGGTGGCGCACGTAGGGCGGATTGCCCAGGAAAAGCGTGGAACCGTCTGCCGGGGGCAGGCTGAGCGTGCGAAAGTCGCTCACACGGACCTCAGCGCGATCCGCAAGGCCGCACGCCGCAAGGTTTGCCCGCAGCATCAGCGCCGCGAGGGGATCGACGTCCACGCCGAACAGGCGTGCCTCGGGAAAGCTCTTGGCCGCGGCCAGAAGATAGCGGCCGGAGCCGGCGCCGGGGTCGATGACCCGCGTCGGCGAGCCGTTGGCTGCAGCCCAAGCGGTCATCGCTTCGACGATCTCTTGCGACGTGTAGGTTTGCCCCAGCGGGCGCCGCAGTTCCGCCGAGTGGACGCGGCAATAGGCCGTTCCCAGGGGATCGCGGCCGGCTCGGATGAGATCCCGGATTTCGGCCAGGTCGGAACGCGAAGGCCTCGGCGCGTTGCATGCGTCGACGATTCGCGATTCCTCGGGAGTGAGCGCGTCAGCATGCTCGGCCGCCAGTGCGGCCGTCGCCATGATGAGCGAATCGCGAGTCGAAAGAACGTCCATGCCACTAAGCATCTCATTCGCCTCCGACACTTTTCGAGAAGCTGACGGCCGCCGTCGCCCCTCGGCGTGAGAAAAGACGAGGCCGACTAGTCCCGCCGCGCGACGTCCCGCCTCGCGATGCCTGCTAGGCGCGCCGCGTGATGTTCCGCCTCATGCCTTGAGCTTCGGGATAGGCTGAATGCATGGCTACCGCTTTAATAACCGGGGCGACATCCGGAATTGGTCGTGAAATCGCGTGGCAGTTGGCGGCTGAGCGCATGAACCTCATCCTCGTGGCGAGAAGTGCGGATCGACTCGAAGAGGTGGCCGAACATATCAGGCAGGTCGCCGACGTAGAGGTAGAGGTCCTGCCGGCCGACCTCTCGCAGGCCGAGGGCACCCTGCGCGTGTGCGAGCGCCTCATCGACGACGAGCGCCCCGTGGGCCTGCTCGTCAACAACGCGGGATTCGGGCTCGGCCAGGACTTCGTCGGCGGCGACATCGAACGCGAGCTCAACGCGCTCAACGTCATGGTGCGCGCCGTTCTCATGACGTGCCACGCGGCGATCCCCGGCATGGTCGCCCGCGGCGGCGGAGGCATCCTCAACATCGCCTCGATGGCCGCGCTGACGGCGCAGGTCCTCGACAAGGCCCGCGCCCTGGGACCGCGGGAGTGGACCCTGGCGTCCAGCGCCGCGGTGACGGTGCTGCTCGATCCGACCCGGGTCACCGAGGCGTGGCTGGAGCTGGCTGGCAACGCGGTGAAGTACTCCCCCGAGGGCTCCGAGATCCGCCTGGGCTCGCGGGTGGTGGCCGGCGACCTGCTCCTGCGGGTGGAGGACCAGGGCATCGGCATCGCCCTGGCGGACCTGGCGAAGGTGCGGCGCCGCCTGACCCGCCTCCCGGAGGCTGCAGCCATGGCGCAGGGGACGGGCCTGGGGCTGAGCGTCGTGGAGAACATCGTCGCCGCTCACGACGGGAGGCTCGACATCGTCTCCCGGCCCGGGCGAGGATCCGTGTTCACGCTGCGCCTGCCGGCACGGGCGCCCGGCACGGGGAACGCTCAGGACGCGCACCACGAGTCAGGAGGACTCCCATGAGCACCGTGCTGATCGTCGAGGACGAGGCCCGCATCGCCTCCTTCCTCACCAAGGGCCTGAGGGCGGCGGGCTTCACGCCCAGGGTCGTGGCGCAGGGCGCCGAGGCCGTGGAGACGGCGCTCCTGGGGGGCATCGACCTCATCCTGCTGGACGTGGGCCTGCCCGACATCGACGGCTTCGAGGTCCTGGAGCGTCTGCGCGGACAGGGCGTGCGGACGCCCATCATCATGCTCACGGCCCGCTCCTCGGTGTCGGACCGCGTGGCGGGCCTGGAGAACGGGGCCGACGACTACATGCCCAAGCCCTTCTCCTTCGAGGAGCTCGTCGCCAGGATCCGCCTGCGCCTGCGCCCGCCGGCGGCGGAGAGCGCCGCAGACCGCACCCTGATCGAGCACGACGGGCTGACCCTGGACCTGCGCACCCGGCGCGTGAGCGCCGACGGTCACTGGGTCGACCTGTCGGCCCGGGAGTTCTCGCTGGCGGAGGCCTTCATGCGCCACCCGGGCCAGGTCCTCAGCCGCGAGCAGCTGCTGGCCCGGGTGTGGGGGCTGGACTTCGACCCGGGGTCCAATGTCGTCGACGTGTACGTCTCCTACCTGCGGAGCAAGCTCGGCAAGGACCGGCTGGAGACGGTCAGGGGCGTCGGCTACCGGCTCGTGTAGGCGCCCGCCGGCCGCCCTCGCACAGGCGCCGGCGGGTCAGTCGCCGTCTCCGTCGCCGTAGTCGTCGGGATCCCTCCCGAGATCATCGGCGTCGCCGGGCGCGTCCGGAGACAGGTCCTGGGGAGGCGGAGGCGGGACGACGACGGGAGAGGCCGGCACCGCCCCGGAGGAGTCCGCCGC
>ERZ772924.555-NODE-555-length-18011-cov-9.417576_pt1 | contig 18011 bp, 16 predicted proteins | sample MGYA00512116_ERZ772924 | MGnify/ENA primary metagenome ERZ772924 (study PRJEB29015, sample SAMEA2737920) | human oral metagenome | biome: human oral; feature: human-associated habitat; material: dental | place: China | collected 2134 ...
ACGCCGACTGCACAAACCGCGCCGGCTCGTGCGACAAGCCCTGTGCTATGAGGGCTTATGAGGACGATAGCTCGGCGCTGCGGAGGCGGGCGTCAGTAGCCCAGGCCGCGGGCGACCTCGCGCAGGCGCTCGGCAGAAGCCGTCAGGCGGTCGCGCTCATCCAGGGTCAGGGGCAGCTCAAGGCGGCGGCCGGCGCCGTCGCGGCCCACAATCGTGGGAACGGCCATGCACACATCGGAAATCCCGTGCCAGTTCTGCAGCACCGGCGACACGGTGAGAACCCGCTGCTCGTCGTTGAGAATAGCGCCGATGATCCGCTGAACGGCCAGGCCCACGGCGTAGTTGGTCACGCCCTTGCCCTCGATAATGCGGTAGGCGGAGCGGACAACGTCGTGGGCGATGCGCTCGCGCTTGGCCTCGTCGAAGACGCCGCCGTCCAGGGTCTTGCCCCACTGGGTGACAGGCACACCGCCGATCTCGCAGGACGACCACAGCGGCACCTCGGAATCTCCGTGCTCACCGGCGATGTAGCCGTGAATGTTCTGGGTGGCCGTCCCGGTCTCCAGGGAGACCAGGTAACGCATGCGGGCGGTGTCCAGAACGGTGCCGGAGCCGAAGACCTGATTCTCGGGCAGGTCGGTGATCTTCTTGGCGCAGTAGGTCACCACGTCCACCGGGTTGGCCACCGGCAGGAAGATCGCGTTGGGGGCGACCTCGACCAGCTTGGGCAGGATCTTCTCCATGATGCCCACGGTGGCTCCGGCGAGCTCCAGGCGGGACTGGCCCGGCTTCTGCTTCGCACCCGCGGTGATGGCGATGACATCGGCATCGCGACAGATCTCGGGATCGTCAGAGCCGGACACGGAACCGGCAGAGGTGAACTGAATCCCCTGCGCGATGTCGAGGGCCTCGGCCTCGACCTTCTCCTTGGCGATATCCTGCAGCACGACCTCGCGGGCGACGCCCTTGGTCACGCAGGCGTAGGCGAGCGTTGAGCCCACGGCACCCGCGCCGATGATCGCGACCTTGGACGGGCGACCCCCCGGGGTCGTTGGGTAGGAACCTTGTGCACTGTTGGTGATGGTGGCCTCGGACACGGTCTTCCTCCGAATAGGGTGTTGGCGCGGCAGGAGAGCCGGCCAAGGCAAGAGTACGCGGTTTGCACAGGGCGGGGGGAGGATCGTCACTATCACGGCTTCGGAAGATGCTGCGCCTGTAAGGCGAAAGCCGGACTCGGCCCGAGAGGACCGCGCACGGATCTCGCCCCGGCCGGAGCGATCGGCGGGCCCCTCGGCGGAGACCGTCGTCAGTCCATGACCGCCAGCCGGGACAGTGCGCCCAAGACGACATCACGGTCCCGCGTCGGCCACAGTCCCGGCATGGATCGGGCCAGGAAAGCGCCGTAGCGGGCGGTGCGCAGGCGCGGATCGAGGACGGCGACGACCCCGCGGTCGTCGGCTCGGCGTATGAGCCGCCCCGCCCCTTGGGCGAGCAGAAGTGCGGCGTGAGTGGCGGACACGCTCATGAAACCGTTGCCGCCCGCGGCTGCGACGGCCTCGCTGCGAGCCTGGGCCACGGGGTCGTCCGGGCGCGGGAAGGGGATGCGATCGATGATGACCAGGCGACAGGTGCGTCCGGGAACATCCACGCCCTGCCAGAGGGAAAGGGTTCCCACCAGGCAGGCGTCCTCGTCAACGGCGAAGGCATCCACGAGGGTCGGCAGCTGGTCGTCGCCCTGGGCGTAAACGGTCAGATCCGTGGCGTTGCGCAGGACCTCGGCGGCCTCTTCGGCGGCGCGCCGCGAGGAGAACAGGCCCAGCATGCCTCCGCGACTGGCCTCGGTCAGAGCGAGGATCTCATCGAGCGCCGCCTCGGAGATTTCCCGCCCCGGTCTGGGCAGATGCGTGGGTGTGTAAAGGATGCCCTGGCGGGCATAGTCGAAAGGAGTACCCACGTCCACGCCATCCCACTGGCCACCGGTCAGCGTCAGCCCCAGGGCACGGGCCATCGGTTCGAAACTTCCGCCCAGGGCCAGGGTGGCCGAGGTCAAGACTGCGGCGCGATCCTCCAGCAGGGAATCGGCCAGGGAGCCGGCGACGTCGACGGGCGCCAGCGTGAGCCGTGGAGGCTCGGCGCCCATGCGGGGCCGCTCGATCCAGGCGACGTCACGGCGCTCGCGCACCGAGTCCGACGTCATGCGCGCAATGGCGTCCACCAGATCGGAGACGGCCGTCCGGGCCAGTGCCGCTCCCCCGGATCCCCCGGCACCACCGGCATCAGCGCTCCTCTCCCCGGTCTTGACCGCCTCGCGCACATCGGTGAGAGCATGACGAGCCGCGCCGTCCAGCACGAGGAGCGCCTCATGCAGAGCGGGAGGCAGGCCATCGCTCAAGCGCCCATCGGGCAGGTCGGCCAAAGCGAGCTGCAGCCGCTGACCGGCGGATTCCAACTCGGTGACATGAACCGAGACGCCTCGCCGTACGGTAGCGGCCACCCGCATGATGGCAGCTGCGGACAGGCTCACGGTGCCCTGGGAGCGGACTCGGTCGGCGAGCGCATGTGCCTCATCGACGACCAGAACCCGATGCTCGGGCAGGACCCCTGGATTGCCAGACACGGCGATGCCGAGCATGGCGTGATTGGTGACGATCACGTCGGCCGCCATCGCCGCGGCCCGGGCGAGCTCGGGGAAGCATTCCTCGCGCAGCGGGCAGGAGGCGCCCAGACACTCAGCTCTGGTGACCGAGACCTGCGCCCAGGCGCGGTCCGACACACCCGGGACGAGATCGTCCCGGTCACCGGTCGTGGTTTCGGCGACCCACTCGCGCAACCGGACGACCTGCTCTCCGACACTGCGACGGCCCGCTTCCCCGATTCGCCCCGAGACGGTCGCGGCGCCGGCGGAGAAAAGCGCATCGTCGGCGTCGTCGGCTTCCGGATAACCGCCTTGAAGGCGATGACGGCACACGTAGTTCTGCCACCCCTTGAGCAGCGCGATAGCGGGTCGCAGCCCAGTGACGGCCTCGACGGCGTCGGCGGCCAAGGGGGCGTCCTTGGTCAGGACTTGCCGCTGAAGAGCAAGCGTGGCCGTGGAGATGACGGCGCGCTCTCCGGACTCAACCGCATGGACCATCACGGGCACGAGGTATCCCAGGGACTTGCCGGTGCCCGTACCGGCCTGCACCAGCAGGTGCGCCTGATCATCCAGCGCATCGGCCACGCGAGCAGCCATCTCGACCTGTCCGGGGCGAGGAGCGGCACCAAGACGATGCACAGCCTCGGCGAGGACGCTCAGAGCGCGCCCGCAGGGGTCGCCGGGGTCACCGGAGTTGCCAGGGCTATCTGGGTTATCGGCACGCGAATCCTCTGGACCCGCAGAGCCGACGCCCTGCGGCAGGGTCGCTGCGTCCATGCCGTTCGGAGAGCCCGGCACACCGCGGGCGGTAGAGGTCACGGAGAAGAAGGGGCCGAATCCGCCGCCGCATCGGGCAGAGCGGCGGTCCGCAGCTCAGCGGCCAGAGCGGCATCGGCCCGACCTACGATCCGGGTACCGGTCTCCACGTACTCCACAACGTCGATCTCCCCGTCGGTGTGGACGCGGGAGACCAGATCGCCCCGGGAATAGGGCACGACGACGTCGACAGGCACGCTCGGACGCGGCAGCATGGCGTCAATGCGCGCCCGCAGGTCCTCGATCCCCTCGCCGGTGCGAGCAGAGATCTCGATCGCTCCGGGCAGGCGAGTGCGCAGAGCCGCGCGTGTCACGGCATCGGTCAGATCGATCTTGTTGAGCACGATGAGTTCGGGAACGTCGAGCGCTCCGGGGATGTCTGCCAGCACTGCCCGTACGGCCGCCACCTGGCCGACGGGGTCGGGATGGGCGGCGTCGACGATGTGCAGGACGAGGTCCGCGCCCGCCACCTCTTCCAGGGTGGAGCGGAAGGCCTCGATGAGCTCGTGAGGCAGATTGCGCACGAAGCCCACGGTGTCGGTCAGGGTGTAGACGCGCCCATCGGCGGTCTCGGCACGGCGCACTGTGGGGTCGAGGGTGGCGAACAGAGCATCCTGGACCATGAGACCGGCGTCGGTGAGCCGATTCATGAGGGAGGACTTGCCGGCGTTGGTGTACCCGGCGATCGCCACCGAGGGGATGGGGCCGCGGCGGCGCGAGCCGCGCTTGACCTCCCGCGAGGGCGCCATGGCCCTGATCTCGCGACGGAGCTTGGCCATCCGGTGGCGGATGCGACGCCGGTCGAGCTCGATCTTGGTCTCGCCCGGTCCACGGCTGCCGATGCCCTGGCCTCCGACGACGCGCCCTCCGGCCTGGCGCGACATGGACTCGCCCCAGCCGCGCAGACGCGGCAGGAGGTACTCCAGCTGGGCGAGCTCCACCTGGGCCTTGCCCTCACGGGACTTGGCATGCTGAGCGAAGATGTCGAGGATGAGAGCGGCGCGGTCCACGACCTTGGCACCTACGACGTCCTCCAACGCGCGGCGCTGGGAGGGGGCGAGCTCACCATCGACGATGACCGTGTCGGCACCCACAGCGCCAACCATCTCAGCGAGCTCCCTGGCCTTGCCGGACCCGAGGTATGTTGCGGGGTCGGGGTGGTCGCGCTTCTGAATGAGGGCGTCCAGGACTTGGGAGCCCGCAGTTTCGGAGAGTGCTGCGAGCTCGGAGAGTGAGGCCTCGGCGTCTTGAGCAGCGTCGAGCACCGAGGCTGCGAGATCGGCGGTGCGGGGCAGGTCCAGCCCGACGAGCACGACCCGCTCCAAACGGATCTGGCGGTACTCGACTTCGCTGACATCCTCGAGTTCGGTGGTCAGGCTCGCTATGCGGCGGGTGCCGGCGCGCGCCTCGCGCTCCAAGAGGCCATCATCATCGGCCTCGCGCTGGACGTGCCCACTGGCGGTGGAGGCCAAAGCGGTTCCGGCACGCGAGAGGATCCGGGCGACAACGTCCTCGGCGGTCGGGGCGGCACCATCATTCCTGTCAACTCCGTCAGCACCGGTATAAGAATCGTCGGAGCCTGCAGACGCAGCGGTATCAGGGGTACGGGATTCGTTCACAGCATGTCCTTCTCGTATGCGACGGCCCGGAGCGGTGCTCAACGGGCCTGCCCGGACGCGTCCGGGCCCGGCTGGGGGACTTTGTCGGGAGCCGGTGACGTCACGACCACCGGCTCAGCGCATACGAAAGATCCACATGACGTCATGCTAGCGCACAGCTCCCCCCTGCCGGTATCAGGATCTTTCTTGCTAAGGTCCCCGATGTGGGTTCCCCGGTCCGCCGGAAGGCCTGTCACCCCTCCTCCGCCTTACGACCTACCCTTGAGGAGATCCCATGTCCAGCATCTACGTCGTCAGAAGAACGGCCGCCGAGCAGATCGGCATCGACGCGGGCCTGACGGTCCTGGGCTTCGTCCTTGGCGCCGTCCTCCTGTCCTGGACCGGGGGCTGGACGCTTCCTCCTGTTGACGAGGTCCTCACCATGGGGGCTGTCGGGGTCCTCTTCGTCTTCGGTCTGCGCCTCGTGTGGCGCCTGACCCCCGGCGTCGTCGTCTTCTCCTCCCGCCCCTGGCTGCTGGTGGGCTGGCTGCTCTTCTATGTCTTCAAGGTCGGGATCGCTCCGCTCGTCGGCGTCGTCGCCTTCCCCTACGCGGTCATCCGCGACATCGTCCTCGTGGTGCGGGAACGCCAGGCGAAGCAGTCGGCCCCTACAGCACAAACCCCGAGGCTCCCCGGTACTAACGCATGATGTCCGATCGAACCGGCGCATAGACACACATCGGTTTTGGAGAGTCGCACCCGCACCCGCGCCGATTGGGTACGTTGAGCGGGTGAGCACTCCCCCGGCCCCGGATCCTTCAGCGGATGAGCGGGTGGCGCCGCCCTCGGCGAAGGCACTCGTGGGCTCGCGAGTGGGGCGTCTGACCTTGGCGATGCTGGTGATCGAACTCCTGGCGGGTATGCAGGTCTACATCAACCAGACGGTACTGCCACTGGTGGCAGTGGATCTGGGGGCACGGGCCCACTACGGCCTGGTGACGGCTGCGGCAACGATGCCGACCTTCCTGACGATGCCGCTGGGCGGAACGATGCTCGCCCGGTGGCGCGCCGACCATCTCATGGCTGTTTTGACCGCACTGCTGGTCGCGGGTGCTGCCGCCGGGGCGCTGGCGCCGAACGTAGCCGTGTACGTTCTGGGAGAGGTCGTCCGCGGTCTGGCCGCGGGCGCGCTGGCCACCGTCACCATGGGCGCGATGGTCGCGGGATTGCCCGAGGCGTGGCGACGTGCGTTCCTGGCGGCCAGCTCGGCCATGTGGGTGGTCTCCTCCCTGGCCGGCCCCGTCTACGCCGCCGCTATCAGCTCAGGGTGGGGCTGGCGATGGGCACTGGTCGCTTACGTGCCCGTACTGGTGGCCGCCCGGCTGGTGATGGCTCGACAGATCCAAGGCTTACGGGTATCTGGCGGCGACAATGGTAATAGCCGCAACAGCAGGAATAGTGGCAGTGGCAGCGATGGAAACGACGCCCCGCTCATGGCGGCTCTCGCCATGGCCTGCGGGGTGGCTCTCATCGGGCTGGCGCCGGCGGCATCACCATGGTTCTGGCCGGCCTCAGGCCTCGGCCTGGCGAGCGCGGTCTGGGCCTGCTCGCGGGTCTTCCCCACCGGGGTGCTGCGATTGGCGCCCGGGCGCCGGGCGGCACTGGCAACCCTGACGTGGGTCTGCGCCTCTTATTTCGCTCTCGATTTCCTCATCTCCCCAGCCGGCCATGACGTCCTCGTTCTGGGGCCGGGCGCCGTCGGTTGGGCGCTGACCGCAGCCGGAGTGCTGTGGAGCGCAGTGGCCATGTGGTGCGGAGCCCACCCGGCGCGGCAACGACACGTGTACCTGGTGCGGACAGGGCTGGGAGGATTGCTCTTCGCGGTCGGCGGCGGCATCCTCGCTGCGGCCCTCCTGGGCGCGGCGCCATGGTGGGGCCTGCACCTGGGCTGGGGGCTGTCGGGCCTCGGCATGGGACTGACCCATCAGGACACACTCATTCGCTGCGTGACCGACCCGGTCGAATTGGGGCAAAGGAACGACGGAATCTCGCAGGCCCAGTCGGCCACCGCGGTGACGGTGGCGGCGAATGTAGGCGGAGCAACCCTGGGCACATTGGTGACGACCCTGGTAGCGCCGACATCGGCCGGAGTCGAGGAGCACCTCGTGGTTCCCGTCGTCGTCGTTGTCACCATCATGCTCAGTGCCACGCCGCTTCTGGCCCGCCGCGCCGCCTGAGACTCTGAGCGAAGCCAACCGGTAGCCTCGAGCCGTGAGCGAGCACTACTTCACGTCCTCCCCCACCGCAGCAGCTCAAGAACGGCCCCGTTCCTTCCTCATCCGCGGTCGGGAGCATGCGGTGACGACGGCGGGGGCCGTGTTCTCCCCCAATCATCTCGATCGAGGCACGCAGGTTCTTCTCAGCCATGTCCCCGATCCGCCGACCACCGGTGTCTTCCTAGATCTGGGTTGCGGCTGGGGCCCGATCGCCCTGGCTCTGGCCGATGCCGCTCCAGAGGCCACTGTCCTGGCGGTGGACGTCAACGAGCGCGCCGTCGACTTGACGGCCCGCAATACGTCGGCCGCAGGCCTGGGAAATGTCCGCGCCCTACTGGCCGACGACCTGCTGGCCGAGTTGCGCGGCAGCGCAACGGTGGACCTCATCTGGTCCAATCCCCCGGTACGCATCGGCAAGGAGGCACTGCACTCCCTGCTGCTGACCTGGCTGGCGCTCCTGTCCGACAATGGCGAGGCATGGTTCGTCGTGCAGAAGAATCTGGGCGCGGATTCCTTGATGGCCTGGCTGAACTCACAGGGCTGGAACACCTCCCGCGAAGCCTCCTCCAAAGGGTTCCGCGTCCTGCACGTGCACCGCTGAGATCTGCCGCATTGCCTCCGCCAAGGCACCGTCCTGCAATCTCCTCGAGCCTCACTGGTCCGCGAGCCGCGATTGACTTTCTGTACCTACAAGTATGTACACTGCGGGCATGGACGCCCGGGACCGGCTCATTGAAGCCGCTCAAGAGCTGCTGTGGGAGCGCGGCTACACAGCGATGAGCCCTAAAGACATCCAGGCCCTCGCACAGGCCGGCCAGGGCAGCATGTACCACCATTTCAAGGGCAAGCAGGATCTGGCCTCACTGGCCCTGCAACGCAGTGCGGAGCAGATGCGCCGCGATGCCCAGGAGCTGCTGACCGGTGAAGGGACCGCCCTTGCGCGCCTGGAGGCCTACCTGCACAGCCAGCGCGACAGTCTGAGGGGCTGCCGAATGGGTCGGATGACCTACGACGCGGATGTGCTGGATACGCCCGAACTCCTACAACCGGTCTCCGACGCGCTCGGCTGGCTGGTCGAAGTCATCGCCCAGGTCGTGGCCCAGGGCATCGATCGCGAGGAGTTCCCTCGCTCCACAGATCCTGCGGCCGTTGCCTCATCAGTCGCGGCCGTGGTGCAGGGAGGCTACGTTCTCGCCAGGGCGCAACAGGACCGAGCCGCTTTTGACGCCGCCATCAACGGCGCGGTATCCACGCTGCGGGGCTGGGCTTGCCGGTAAACAAACTCATCAGAATTCATCTCAGAGTTTCTGAGTATCGCGCATCGCGCGCCGCAGAATCATCATCGGACCAGCGACACGAAGAAACCCGAATTCATATCCGAATCCACCAGGAACCCGTTCAGGAGGAACCACATGTACGCCATGCAGTACGCCATCAACCTGCCCGCCGACTACGACATGCAGATCATCCGTGATCGGGTGGCGGAAACCGGCCATCTCATGGATGGTTTCGCCGGCCTGGAGTTCAAGGCCTACCTCATCCGCGAGAAGGCCGAAGGGGCGACCCGCAATGCCTACGCACCCTTCTACGTATGGCGCGACATCGACGGTATGCGCTCCTTCTGCTGGGGCGAGCTCGGTTACTCGGCGATCGTGCGCGATTTCGGCCGTCAGCCCATCCAGGATTGGACCGTTGCACAGCTCGTACCGGGGCCCGCCCCCTATACCGATACCAGAAGCCTGACCATGTCCACCGTGCAGCTGCCCGAGGGAGAGGCCCCTTCCCAGTGCTTAGATGCCGTCACCCAACCTTTCTTGACGCAGGTCGATGACCAGACCGTCAATCGTCTGGCCGCCGTCGACATCACCACCTGGACGGTCGTACTGGTCGAGCTCTCCAGTCGACCGGCCGAGCAGGCCGACCCGCGGGCGACCGGCTACGAGGTGCTCCACGTGTCCACCGCGCGCTGACCGCTTCCAGCCTCCTGGAAAGGACGACGCCACAGATCGAGGAAGCACGGGTCGAGCGCGTCGGGCGCTATGACGCTAACCCTTACGGCACTCAGCACCGGCCAAGCACCAACCAGCACCGACCAGCACCGACCAGCGCTGCAACACGATCCGCGCGATCTGCGATCCCGCCTCCGCTCAGTCGACTCAGTCGACTCAGTCGACGCGGTCCTGCAAACCCTCGCTCCCTGCGGCCTCCGCAAGCCGGCCGGATCGGCTCGAATGCGAGGCGCGCAGGTCCACGATCGCCACGGCCGCAGATACGGCGATGGCGACAGCTGCCGCGAGCAGCCCCGCCTGGGCGGCGGTGCCCCATCCCGATGCGCCGGCCGTGCGGAAGGTGATCCCGGTGATCGCGGCGATGCCGATGGAGGTGCCGATGCGCTGACCGGTCTGCAGAACGCCCCCGGCGGCTCCCGCGTACTCCAGGGGTACATCGGCCAGGGAGAGCGTCTGGTTCGGAGACACCACAATTCCCTGTCCTACCCCGAGTGCCACCAGTGTCAGTGCGATCCACCAGGGACTCCATCCGGCGATCGCATGCATGCGGATGATGCCGATGGTCGTCAGCAGTCCGATGATTCCCAGGAGCATGCCGGCCAGTACGATGACGCGCCCCACACGGATGACTCGTCTGCCGGCCAGAGGTGCGGCAACAGCGCCCACCAGTGAGGCCGGGATACCGATGACACCGCTGGCCAGGGCGGATGCCCCCAGGCCATCCTGAATGTACTGGGCCACGATGATCCACACCGAGGTGTACCCCAGGAAGTACACGGCGATCGCCAGACACCCGTAGGCGAAGGAGGGGATGGTGAAAAGGCGGAGATCCACCATGGGGCTGCCCCCTCGAGCCCGGTAGCGACGTTCCCAAGCCACCCATGCGCCGGCAACGGCAATACCCAGCAATTCCAGCAGCCAGATCCACCCTCCCCCTGAGGAATTCATGAAGGGGATCATCACCAGGAGTGTGGCGGCAGCCAGCAGCAGCATGCCGGCGGGATCGAGATCCATCCCGGCCCGGTTCGTCTCGGCTCCGGCGGGCCGCGACGGCTCGCCGTCAGCGGTCCGCCGTCTCCAAGCCGAGGCGGGAAGGTAGCGCCTCGCCGCCCAGACCCCCGCCAGGGCGAACGGTACGTTGATCAGGAAAGAAACGCGCCAGCCCCAATCCGCTCCGAGCCAGCCGATGAGGCCTCCGCTGAGCACTGGCCCCACGGCCACGGAGACCCCGATGACGCCGCCGAATAGCCCGAAGGCACGGCCTCGCGCCTCACCGGTGTAGTACTGCTGAATCATGCCGGTGACCTGAGGATTCAGCAGTCCCGACCCCACGCCCATGACAAGTCGAGCCAGATTGAGCATCACGATGTTCGGCGCCAGCCCCGAGGCCAAGGACCCCACTCCGAAGATGAACATGCCGACGGCGAAGAGCCGCCCGCGCCCCAGGACATCACCCGCGCGCCCCGCCGGAACCAGGAGGACGCCGAAGACCAGAGCGTATCCGGAGATGACGAGCTGAAGGCCGCTGCTGCCCGCCTCCAAGCTGTGAGAGACCGATGTCAGAATGACATTGACGGATGAAACGGCCAGGAGTGAGACGAATGCCGGGATGAGCAGGGTCGGCAGGAGCCACTTCTGCCCGGAGGCTCTTTGTTCCGAGGCGTGAAGTTCAGGCACCCGAGCAGCCTACGCGCCACCGCCTTATCCAGCATGATCCCTGCACCACATCGGACCCAGGCACATCATCGTGTGCGTCTTTATCGGCCCAGATCGATGGCGGCTGAGGTCGTAGCCGCGACGAGCACGCGGACTCAGTGCCAGAGCCCGCATCGAGTACCTGCATCGGGTGCCTGCTCAGTGCTGGGAAGCGGCCGCGTGCTCCACCTCCAGCGACGCCTCACTGGCGTCCTCGACGGGTGTCGACCAGCGCCCCGACCGCACATCCAGAACCAGCCCGATGCCCAGCGCGATCAGAGCGGGCACGATCCAGCCGGTGGAGTTGTCCCACAGACCCGTGCGATTCAGCAGATCACCGGGCGCCGTCCATCCCGCCTCGGTCAACGCGGAGACCAGGCCGAGCACACCGGCGACGCCCACCGGCCACAGATAGGCCGACCGCAGGCGCCCCGGCGCCAGTGCATCCACGAGCGTGACGACCACCAAGCAGATCGCCAATGGGTAGAGCAGGAAGAGCAGAGGAGCCGTAATCTTGAGAATCGCTTTCAAGCCGAGGTTCGCCAGAACGAAGGACACTAGAGTGCCCGCGGCGAGCTGACGGTTGAAGGAGACAGCCGGCCAGGCGGTGTAGGCGTAACCGGCCCAGGAGGCCAGCAGCCCCACTGCCGTGGTCAAACAAGCCAGGACCACGATACCGGCGAAGACGATCACGCCGCCTCGCCCCAGCGTCAGAGAGGCGGCGGCCCTCAGCAGTTCGGTCCCCTCCGTGGTCTCGCTAGTGACATCACCCGGTGAACGCGTCCCGATCAGGGCCAGACCGACGTACACCGCGCCCAGAAGGACGGCGGCAATGCCCCCGGCAATAGTGGTACCGCGCACAAGCCTGCCAGGGGCGGTGAAGCCCCGCTCGCGCAGAGAGCTGATGACGACGATCCCGAAGACGCTTGCGGACAGGACATCCATCGTGAGATAGCCATGCGTCAGCCCGGTCGTCATCGGAGCGCTCGCATAGGGCTCGATGGCGGGGCGGTCCACCCCCGGGGCGGTCAGAACCGTGGCCCCGCACAGCACCGCCAGCAGCAGGAGGAGCGCTGGGGTCAGCCAGCGGCCGATGCTGTCGGCCAACCTGCTGGGGCGCAGCGCGATGAGGATGGAGACACCGAGAAAAGCCGCCACATGCGCGGCCAGCGCCCAACGTGAATTGTGAATGCCCATCAACTCCAGGACCGGCAGAGTAGCCAATTCATAGGCGACCGTCGTCACTCTCGGCACAGCGTAGAAAGGGCCGATCGACAGGTAGACCGCCAGCGGCATCACAGCCCCGAAGCGCGGCCCGACCCGGCGGGCCAGGCCGAGAATGCCCTCCCCGGAGGTGGACACGGCCACGATCGTGGCCAACGGGAGTAGAACGCCGGTCACGAGGAAGCCGATCATGACCATGGGCAGAGAACCGCCTGACGCGGCGCCCAGCAGAGGCGGGAAAATAAGATTGCCAGCCCCGAAGAAGAGAGCGAACAGCATCAGACCCGTGGTGACGATGCTTGTAGCGGGACTGGGGCTCTCGAGCTGATCGGTCGTTGAGGTCATAGTGCCTGTCTCTTTGTTAGGAATGGGCTCAGTATGACGTCCTATGAGCCGCGAGGGAAAATCTGACAACGGCGCGCACGCACACATCCTCATGCCGCGCCAGATGCCGGCATCAGGTCAGCCGATAGAAGCCCGTCCGGTGATCTCAGCGGGCCCGGTCAGCAGCACGGTGGATCCCTCGGCGAAAGGCGCGGCACCCACATGGACGCCGACCTCGCCGCCGGGCACCAGCAACCGGTAGTCCTCGGACGCCCCCTCGCCCTCCCACACATGCAGGGCCACGGCGGCGGCGCAGCAGCCGGTTCCGCACGAGCGGGTCTCCCCCACACCGCGCTCCAGTACGCGCAGACGCGCGCGCCCCACCCGATCACCGGTGACCGCATCCACCTCCTGGCCCAGCGGCACCACGAGCTCGAGATTGGTACCGGCCTGCGGCACCGGCTCATAGACCACCGGGGCCCCCGAATCGGTCAGACCCGCGAAGGTGGCGGCATCGAGCTCGCCCTCCTCCCCCAGGGCGACCACGGTATGCGGATTGGGCATGGAGATCGACAAGGCCGCACGCTCGCCCTCCAAGCCCGGCACGATGACGACGGTATCCCACCCCTCATCCTCGACATCGGCCAGGGCGCCGTCGGGATGAGTCAAGCGCGCCGATCCCATATCGACCGTCCACAGATCGCCCACGCGGGTAATGGTGCGCGCTCCCCCGCGAGTGCCGATGGTGATGGAATCGCCATCGGTCATCGGGCAGAGCCCCTCAGCATCCAGAACTGCGGCGAACAGACGCGAGGCGTTGCCGCACATCTCCGCCACGGAACCATCGGCGTTGTAGTAGTCCATGAACCACTCGGCCTCGGGCACGGCCTCGTGAAAGGCCTGCGCACCGGGCAGCGATCGAGTGCGCACGACCCGCACGAATCCATCGGCCCCGATTCCGGCGCGCCTATCGCACGCAGCGGCGATGTCGGTGGCGGTCACCGGCACATCGCGTTCGGGATCGATGAGCAGGAGGAAATCGTTCTCCGTGCCGTGGCCCTTGATGAGCTCGTGGCCCGCAAGGCCTGAGGCAGCAGTCATGGCCCCCAGCTTAAGCGACGCCGGCATGTGCTTCGTCCGCCTGCTCGACAAGGCGGAGGGCCTGCTGAGCAACCCGCCTGCGCTCGCCGGGCAACCAGGCCCCGGTCGAATCGAGGGTCGCGTCGAGCCAGTGGATGCGCGGGTCACGGCGGAACCACTTGATCTGGCGAGAGGCGAGGCGACGTGTCGCCCGAGCGGTGAGCTCCACGGCGTCCGCCCCCGTGATGCGGCCCCGGAGCAGATCAATGGCCTGGGCGTAGCCGATCGCGTTCGGCGCCGTCCTGCCCTCCTCCAGGCCCGCGGCCATGAGCGCCTCGGTCTCGCCCACGAGCCCGGCGTCGAACATGTCGGTGGTGCGCGCATCGATGCGCGCATTGAGCGCGGCCCGGTCGACTCGCAGCGCCAGGTGGAGCGTCGGCGCGAGGTCCTCATAGCGGGGCAGGGTCGCGGAGAAGGGCCTGCCGGTGACGGCCAGGACCTCCAGGGCTCGCACGATCCGGCGCGTGTTGCCCGGCTCAATGCGTTGAGCCGAGACGGGATCGGCGTCTCTCAGCTCCTCCCAGAGACGACGCGAGCCCTCACGGTCGGCACGCGCCTCCAGGTCGGCGCGCACATCCGGATCGGTACCGGGGAACTCCAGAGCATCGGTGACTGCGCGCACGTACAGCCCGGAGCCGCCGACGATGAGGACACGGGCACCGCGCCTCTTGATGCCCTCCAGGTCGGCGCGGGCGTGACGCTGATACGTGGCGACATTGGCCTCTTGACGCACATCCAGGACATCGAGCTGATGGTGGGGGTAGCCTCGGCGCTCTGCCCGCGGCACCTTGGCGGTGCCGATGTCCATGCCGCGGTACAGCTGGGAGGCATCCGCATTGAGGACTTCGGCACCACTCGAGCCCGTGGCGGAGCCCCCCTCCCGGGTGAGCGCGTCGGCCAGGTCGAGCGCCAGCTCTGACTTGCCGGTGGCAGTGGGGCCGACGATGGCGATACGGACGGCGGATGGGCTCACCGCGCCACGCTCACAACTCGGGCAGCAGAGGCCGCACCAGGCTCAGCGCCTGCGTGCACGAGGACAGCGCAGTCTCCAGGTGAAGGCGCAGCTGGATGTCCGTGACCCCGGCGCTGAGGTCGATGAGGTAGGTCGCGCGCACCATCGAGCCGGACGGGGAGTCGATGATCGAGACGGTCGGGAAGAACTTGTCACGATTCCAATCGTTGACGCTGGCGGCGAGCTCATCGCGCATCCCCTCGCCGACCGGTTCCTCCCAGTCCCCTGAGACCAGGAGCCAGCCTTCGTGGCCATCGGGGATCTCGATGACGAAGGGGTAGGAGTCCCACGTGCCCAGCAGGCACGGGTGACCGGACTCCGCATGGCGCTGGACCCCATAGCCCATGGTGTCCGTGATCATCGCCTCCATGCGGTCCAGTGTGAGTTCACTGGTGGACTCCACCTCCTCATCCGGGCCGGGGGCGGACAGGGCGTTTGGGGCGGTGGTCGCGTCTTCCTCCGTCCGGGCTGCGGGCGCGCGCCAGTCCGCCGGACTCACAGCCGTCGGCGAATCGTGCTCACCACTGCGGGCCATCGGGTGATCGTCCGAATGAGGGGTCGCAGAGCCGCTCGCCGGGTGCGGTCGCTCAGCGGGCTCGGCGTGCTCTTGAGACTGGCCGAGGAGCCGGGCCAGGAAATCGCTGAGGAGACTCATGGATCCAGCCTGCCGCGCAATGGGTCCGGGAAAAGATCCTCGGCCTCTCGCATGAGGGCCACGATCAAACGGCACCCGGTCAGGACGAAGTCCTCAAGCTGGGCATCGGTCATGCCGGCTTCAAGGGGGTAGGTGACCTCGCCGTGAAGCCGGACGACTCCGCCGTCTGCAATAGTCAGGTAGGCCTTAGGACCGATGCGGGTCGCATTCCACTCCTCGACCAGCCGGCGCAGGGCGGTCAAGTGCTCGGTGTCTGCAATGCGGTGCCACACGCCGCGAAGTTGGAGAGCCCGAGTGTCCTGGAAGATGGCGTGAACGGTGACGTAGCGCCAGGGGATGCCGATATCGCCCTCGTCGTCCAGGAAGAAGCGCAGGCCCAGCTCGCGCACGCAGGCCATAATGCGGTCGACGTCCACCGGTGCCGGGACGGCGGGGGCAGGGGCGCCGGCAGCGCTCATGGACTTGGACCGAGTCATACATCCAGCCTAACGGCCCGGGCCAGCGGCAATGGAGTCCGTAAGCCATGGTGGGGGCCACTCTCTCCGCAAGCGGAGCCGGGGAGCGCTTCGACAAGCGATCCTGTCGCCCGGCACCCCGACGGCGCATCTCATATCCCCCGGCTGCGTCGACGAATGCGGTCCAGGCGAGCGACATCGGCGGATTCGACGGATTCGGACGGCCCTTGAGCAGGACGTCCCGCCTTCTCCAGGCGGCGGCGCACGTCCTCGCCGAGATGAGCTCCAATGGCGACCAACCCCAGCTGGACGCTGCGATAAGGCCGCTCCGCCTCCAGATGCACCTGCCCGGCGACGACGTTGACGATCACCCGTCGTACCCCGCCCGAGGTTCCCGACCTCCCAGTGCCGACAGCCACATCGAGGACGCCCTTGAGACGATAGGCCTCGGCGGGCGGGCTCTCCAGCAGATCGGCCAGGGCGCCCGGCGAGACGGGCAGCGGAGCAGGAACGGTGAAGGACTCGGCGTGAGCGTGAGCATGGTGATTGTCACACGTTTCAGCGCGTGCACGGCGAGTGAGTTCGGCCAGAGGCAGCTCATCCGCGGGCGCACCCTCGTGAGCCACATCCATCACCAGGAGCGGGTCGATGCGACCGTGTGCCGCCTCAATGACGAGCACTCGCGGATTGCGCGAATGGACGCGGCCGGTCACACGGTCGAGAGCATGGCGGCGCTCGTCGGCCGCCAGTAAGTCGGTCTTGGTCACGACGACGAGAGTGGCGGCGCTGTACCGCGCCGGCGGAGCCGCAGCGCCCCCAGTTCCCGCAGTGCTCTCAGTGCCCGCAGCGCTCTCAGCGGCCTCAGCGGCCTCGAGCGCATTGGAGGCGCTGACGGTGCGCTCGTCGTTGACAGCGTCGATGACGTCGATGAGACCGGCATAGCGCACGCGCCGCAATGCCGTCGAGCGCAGGAGCCTGACCAGATTGGCCGGTTCGGCCAGCCCCGAGGCCTCGATGAGGATGGCGTCCAGGTCCGGGCGGGCCATGGTCAGGCGTTCCAGAGCCGTCTCCAATCCGCCGGCATCGGGCATGCAGCACAGGCAGCCGCCCGCCACGGAGGCGGGCTCATCGACCTCGCCGGTCACCAGGGCGGCATCGACGTTGATGTCGCCGAAATCATTGATGACGACGCCCAGGCGAGCCCCCGGAGTGCGCAGAAGATGATTGAGAAGCGTCGTCTTGCCGGCACCGAGGTAGCCGGTGAGCGCGATGACCGGGATACGAGGGGAACCGGAGATACGCGGCCGGTTGGGCATGTCGCCTCCCTCCCGTCATCGTCGGCCTTCCATCAGAGACCAGCTGCTGAGGTGGGTGCTACGCCGTCGGTATTAGTGCCCGTTACTGAGGACGGCGTGGCCGATGAGCTGATCGATGCGGCGGACATCGATTCCCCTGCCGAGCTTGATCTTGATGTGGCCGGCGCGCGTCCACAGTTCAATCTCGGCATTGACGTCCAAAGCCCCTGCATTCTCCGAGGACCACATGTTGATTGCGGAGTACGGCAGGGAGTACATCTCGACCTTCTTACCGGTCAAGCCCTGGGAATCCCTGACAATAAGCCGCTTAGAGGTGAAGATGGCGGTGTCGCGGAAGGTCCTGAAAGCCGCCCAGGGCTGCTCGTCCCGCACGAGCAGCTGGCCGACATCTCGGGGGATCGGAACCTCCGCCTGGAACGTCCATGACGTGATCGCCGCGGTCTCCATGAAGCCTCACTCGTACCCGGGGCGGCATCGTCTACCGCCGATAGCGTGATGCTAGCACCGCGCAGAAGTCGGCCCGTTCGAGCATGGACAGCCGCGGAAGAGCGAAACGCAACCATCAGGACAGGCGGGTCTGCACAGCCTCCAGGATCTCATCATCAGCCAGGCCCAGGCGGCGCGCCCCGTTGTCATCCCGAGGTTGTCATCTCGAGTGACCGCATCGACACCCCCGCCCGGCGCCAGCGGAATCGGCAAGTGGACGAAGCCCGGGCGGCCACGAGCAAGGACGGGTATCAGGCCGGGGCGCCCACTCGCAGGGTGGGGATGCCCAGGCTCACCGGGGCGGTATCGGGCTCCGGGGGGGAGCAGGCCTCGGCCTGGTGACGCTCCCAGGCGTCCCCGGCCCGGGTGC
>ERZ772924.557-NODE-557-length-17978-cov-8.348547_pt1 | contig 17978 bp, 16 predicted proteins | sample MGYA00512116_ERZ772924 | MGnify/ENA primary metagenome ERZ772924 (study PRJEB29015, sample SAMEA2737920) | human oral metagenome | biome: human oral; feature: human-associated habitat; material: dental | place: China | collected 2134 ...
CGCCGGTGTGGGTGTGGAAGAACATGGCGTTTTTGGCTTCGGTGTAGTCGTCCCAGCGGTCGAGCGACTGGATGTCCACGGGGGAGAGTTTCCAGTGCTTCAGGGGATCGTCGCGGCGGGAGATGAAGCGGCGCAGTTGTTCTTCGCGGGATACGGAGAACCAGAATTTGAAGAGGTGGATGCCGCTGGCGACGAGCATACGTTCCAATTCGGGGGTTTGGCGCATGAAGAGCAGGTATTCGTTGGGTTCGCAGAAGCCCATCACGCGTTCTACGCCGGCGCGGTTGTACCATGAGCGGTCGAAGAATACCATTTCGCCTGCGGTCGGCAGGTTTTGGATGTAGCGTTGGAAATACCATTGACCGCGTTCGGTGGTGGTCGGTTTTTCCAGTGCGACGACACGCGCGCCGCGCGGATTCAAATGTTCCATAAAGCGTTTGATGGTACCGCCCTTGCCTGCGGCGTCGCGGCCTTCAAACAGGCTGACGATGCGTTGGCCGGAATCTTTGACCCAGCTTTGCACTTTCAGCAATTCGATTTGCAGCTTTTGTTTTTCTTTTTCGTATGCGGCGCGGCGCATACGTTGCTTGTAGGGGTAATTGGCGGGAAGCGGTGCGCTGCCGGAATCTTCGTCCGTACCGCGTCCTTCGTGTTCCAAAACGGCTTTTTCGAAAACTTGCAACTGGTCTTGCTTTTCGCCCAATTCAACGTTTTCGAACGGTTCTAACTGATGATCTGCCATAGGGTCTCCTTATTGATTAAGTTTGAAATGATATGGTGTGGTATGGTTTGATTCTACTCCTTTGCCCCTCAGCGGACTACATAAAATTACACTGCGCCATTTTTTTCGGCTCGGTCTGCTAATTTGTGTAAAAACGGCGTATAATCAGGCTATTTGCACCACAGCCATGCCTTATTTCGCCCTGTTTGACGATGCCGTGAGCGGCCGCGCAAAACTCTATCAAAATCATGTGGAAAGCCGCCTTTTCCATCATAACGAACTGGATTCGCTGGACGATACGCTGCAAAAGGGCTGGCAAAAAGGGCTGCATGCTGTGTTGTTTGCAGACTACGAATTCGGTTTGCCGCTGATGGGGATTGAGTCCGAACGCGGCGGCAATCTTGCCCTGCACTGGTTTGCCGACTGCGCCGACATCGATGCCGAAAGCTGGCTTGCCCAAAATTCAGACGACCTCCCCGCCGGTATTTCCACGCCGCAATCCTCCGTATCCGAAGCCGATTACCTCGATCACATCCGCCAAATCCACGAAGCCATCCGGCGCGGCGACACCTATCAAATCAACTACACCACCCGCCTGCACCTGCAAGCCTACGGCAACCCCGTCAGCCTCTATCGCCGCCTGCGCCAACCCGTCCCCTATGCCGTCTTGTCCCACCTGCCCGATGCGGCAGGGAAATCCGCGTGGACACTGTGTTTCTCGCCCGAACTCTTCCTCAAAATCGGTGCGGACGGCACCATCAGCACCGAACCGATGAAAGGCACCGCGCCGATTTTGGGCGACGGGCAAGACGAACGCCGCGCCGCTGAGTTGCAAGCCGACCCGAAAAACCGCGCTGAAAACGTGATGATTGTCGATTTGTTGCGCAACGACCTCGGCAAAATCGCCCAAACCGGTAAAGTATGCGTACCCGAGCCGTTTAAAGTATCCCGTTTCGGCAGCGTCTGGCAGATGACCAGCACCATCCAAGCCCAAGCCCTGCCGCACATTACCGCCGCCGACATCCTCCGCGCCGCCTTCCCCTGCGGCAGCATCACCGGTGCCCCCAAACGCATGAGTATGCAGATTATCGAATCGCTCGAAGCCGAACCGCGCGGCCTGTACACCGGCAGCATCGGCTACCTGAAACCCTGCGCGGGCGGGCTGGGGTTTGAAGGCATATTCAACGTCGTTATCCGTACCTTGTTGCTCAAACCCGCTTCAGACCCGATTTCAGACGACCTGGATAGCGGATTAACAAATCAGGACAAGGCGACGAAGCCGCAGACACGGCAAGGCGGGGAACCGCCGTACCGGTTTCAAGTTCATCCACTATATCAAGGCATATACGGCGTCGGTTCCGGCATCGTCATCGACAGCGACCCCGCCGCCGAATATCGTGAATGCGGCTGGAAAGCCCGTTTCCTCAACGAATTGCGCCCCGCCTTCGGCATCTTCGAAACCATGCGCGTGGAAAACAGACAATGCCGCCTGCTCGACCTGCATTTAGGCCGTCTGAAAACCTCCGCCCAAGCCCTCAACCTGCCCCTGCCCGACGACTGCAAAACCCGAATCCAACAATACATCGCCGACTTGCCCGACGGCCTCTTCCGCTTGAAAGCCGAACTCGTTTCAGACGGCCTCATCCTCAGCCATGCCGCCACCGCCGAACTGCCCGCCCCGCAGCGTGTCATCCCCGCCCCGCAACCCCTCCCGCGCCGCGACTACCTGCGCCGCTTCAAAACCACCCGCCGCGCCCTCTACGACCAAGCATGGCAAACCGCCGAAACACAAGGCGCGTTCGACAGCCTGTTTTTCAATTCAGACGGCCTCCTGCTCGAAGGCGGCAGAAGCAACGTATTCGTCAAATACCAAGGGCAATGGCTTACCCCGTCTCTGGATTTGGACATCCTCAACGGCGTCATGCGCCAAGCCGTGTTGCAACAGCCGCAAACCTACTTGGGCGCGGACGCAGTCATCGAAACGCACATCACCCGCGACATGCTGGAACACGCCGAAGAAATCCGCCTCTCCAACGCCTTAAGGGGCATGTTTGAGGCGGATTTGGTCGTTAAAGAATAAAATTATTTCCTGAAAACGGATAAAGCCGACAGGCGGAGTATTCGTGAAACGGGTTATATGTCTGAAACTTGAGTGTTCACAAACATGCGCACGGCCTTACCCTCATAACGCTGGTTCAACCACGCCTGTAAGCGTTCGCGGTCTTTGGCAGGCAAAGACTCCTTAAATTCGAGCGAAACCACGACAATATCGTCATGTTCGCCTGTTTTCGATTTAGTATTTTTGCCGCTTTCAGGCTGCTCGGAAACAGGCTCTGTTTGCGCTTTCTCCCAAACCAAGCCGCGTCCGACAACGATTTTTTCCGCTTCCGGATATTGGGCTTTTAATTCCTTGAGTACCGCTGCATCGTCAGCACCGGCGGTATCGGCAGTTTTGCCCGCAAGCACGGTATCGATATAGGCCTGCTGCTCTTTCAGTTCATTTTGCTGCTGAACCGGATTGTTTCGGCTTGCCAGCAATTCTTCGATTTTGGCACCATCCCCTCCCGCATAAACCACGTTCACCTCCGGCTCTTTTACCCCCGACGCATTAAGGCTTTTTTCCAACAGGGCGATGATTTTCTCGGCATTACCCGTTCCGTTGACAATCAGACCGACTTTATTTTCCTTGTAGTTCAATACCTTACGAAGAACAAAAAAACTTTCCTGCTGCTGCGCGGCGGTGATCGCGGCATTGGCTTTTGTGTTGAACAGTTCCTGGCGCACCAGTCCTGATGCCATATAGCCGCTCGGAATCATCACAGCCAACACGACAACAGTAATCATGATACTTTGCAACCGGCGTTTGGATTCCGTTACCAACCCCCTGCGCGGCAGCTTGAGCAGTTTGGAAAACAACAAGGTCGAAAAAGCTATGAACACGCAGTTGATGGCAAAAAGATATGAAGCGCCGAAAAAATATTGCCAGTTGCCATGTGCCAGTCCGTAGCCCGCAGTACACAGGGGCGGCATCAATGCGGTCGCAATCGCCACACCCGGTATGGCATTGCCTCCTTCTTTTCGGGTCAGCGCCACAATGCCCGCACTACCGCCGAAGAAGGCAATCAACACATCCCAAAGGGTCGGCTGAGTACGCGCCAAAAGCTCGCTTTGCGCCTCTTTAAGCGGGGTTAATAGAAAATACAGTGTAGCAGTAACCAAACTGATGGCGACGAATACCATAATATTGCGCACCGCTTGGCGGATCAGCGCAGTATCGCCCACCGCCAAACCGTAACCCATACCGACGATCGGCCCCATCAACGGGGAAATCAACATCGCTCCGATCACTACCGCCGTGCTGTTTACATTTAGACCGATACTCGCCACAGCAATGGCAAACATCAATACCCACATATTCGTTCCGGACACCCGAGTATTGGCACGGATAGTGGCATCGATCTTATCGGGATGAGCTTGGTCATGCGCAAGATTGAACACATCTTGCAACTTGGTCATGGCACCCTTGTCTTCTTGTTCCTGCTTTTCTTGTATTTCCTGATTTTTACTTTCTTCCTGATCTTGCATGTGCGTATCCTAAAATTTTAATATTTTATTTTAAATATCTAATTCATAGAGAATTTTTGAGTAATGAAATAATGCCTTGCCATTACGGCTAAATCTGACAGGCACAATTCTCGCAATATATTAGCATACGTACGCAAATTTCCCCCGCCGGACGGGGAAGGGACAAGTTGCCTTGCGGCAACGAGTAGCGTGGGCTTTGCCCACGAAAGCCACCGTCTGACAACCGCAATCATCCAACAACCAAATCAAACAACAGCCGAATTGGCGTTCATTTTGTGGGTAGAACCCACGCTACGCATTGCTGCCGTATCCGTTTTCAGACGACCTTTTATCTGCTCACTCCTCCTATTTCCACCACCCGCTACTCAGCGAAAAAAATACCGGGTCGTAATATTTCGGCAGTTGTTGCGGGATACCGAGGTTGTTGCGGTAAACGACGCGGTAGCGGTCGGCGTACCAGGCGGGGACGATGATGTATTGGTGGCGGATGGTGCGGTCTAGTGCCCGGGAGGTGGTTTTCAGCTCTTCGCGGTTGGTAAAGCTGCCGAAATGTTTGAGCAGTTTTTCGACTTCGGGGCGGCACACGCCGGCGAGGTTTCGGCTGCCGGGGATTTTGGCGGCTTCGCAGCCGAAATAATCGTATTGTTCGTTGCCGGGGCTTTCGCTGTTGGCATAGGCGGTAATGGTCATGTCGAAGTCGAAATCGTTGAGCCGCCTTTGGTATAAGGCTGGGTCGGTAACGCGGATGTTCATGGTTACGCCGATTTTGGCGAGGTCGCGTTGCCATTTGGCGGTAATGCGTTCGTAGGTTTTGGAGGCGGTCAGGAACTCGAAGGTCAGGGGTTTGCCTTGGCTGTCGGTCAGTTTGCCGTTTTTATAGCGGTAGCCTGCTTTTTCCAAGAGTGCGCGGGCTTTGAGCAGGTTGGGGCGTATGCCTGTTTTCGGGTCGGTTTGGGGCGGCTCGGGGACGGGTTGGTTCAGGACGGAGGGATCGAGGGTGTTGCCGAGGGACTGGAGCAGTTTCAGTTCCGCGCCTTGCGGTTTGCCTGTCGCCGCCATCTCGCTGTTGGTGAAGAAGCTGTTGCTGCGGCGGTATGCGCCATAGAAAATGCGCGCGTTGATGCTTTCAAAGTCGAAACTCTCGACCATCGCCTGCCGCACGAGGATGTTGTTGAACGGGGCGCGGCGCAGGTTCATGACGAAGCCCTGCATGCCGGCATCGCTTTTCTGTATCCATTCGTGTTTGCCCATGCCGCGTTTGGCGAGCATTTCGTCGGAATAGCCCCGCGCCCAGTTTCGGGCGACATTTTCGTAAACGAAGTCGTATTGTCCGGCTTTGAGGCCTTCGAGGCGGACGCTGTTGTCTTTGAAATATTTGAAGCGGACGGTGTCGAAGTTATATCTGCCTTTGCGGGTCGGCAGGTTTTGCGCCCAGTAGTTTTTGTCGCGCGCGTATTCGCTCATGCGCCCGATGTCTGCTTTGACGAAACGGTAGGGGCCGGAGCCGATGGGCATTTTGTTCGCGCCTTTTTCCAGCCCTTCGGGGTAGCTTTTATGAGAAAACACAGGCAGTTGCCCTAATGCCATGTGTAATTCGGCATTGCGCTGTTTGAAGCGGAAAACGACTGTCCTGTCGTCGGGCGTTTCGACTTTGGCAACGTCGCTCCAGTATATGCGGTAGAAGGGGTTGGCGGCTTTGTCTTGGGTAAGCAGGCGGAAGGAGGTGGCTACGTCTTTGGCAAGGACGGGATCGCCGTTGTGGAATTTGGCTTTCGGGTTGAGCCTGAATGTTGCCGACAGTCCGTCTTCGGCAAGTGAAAAGTCTTCCGCCAGCAGTCCGTACATGGAGAAAGGTTCGTCCCAACTGTTGTCCGTAAGCATGTCCACGGTCAGATTGAGGACGCCGGCTTCTTTGTCGCCTTTGAGGGTAAACGGGTTGAACGTATCGAAGCCGCCCTGTATCGGTAGGGAAAACACGCCGCCTTTGGGCGCGTCGGGATTGACGTATTCGTAGGCGCGAAAGTCGGCGGGATATTTCGGCTCCTGCCCCAAACCTAAACCGTATGCGGCAAAAGCGGTGGCAGTGGAGAAGGAAAACAGGAGGAGGACGAGGGTTTTCATAGGGTTCCAAACCGAACAGGACGATGAAGCCCGATTATAGCAAAAGGTCGTCTGAAAACTGCTTTCAGACGACCTTTTATCCGTTTCAAAACATAATCAAGAAGGCTGCTGCCGTTTTTTCGCCTGAGCATCAAACTCTGCCAGCGTCATGTTCAAAGTCTGCAAACACGGCGTCATCACCGCATCGACAGCTTGGTTCACATGATCCCTTTCCACAGGCGACGGGCGGTAAACGAAGAGCTTGAAGAGCTCGCTCAACTCAATCGAATCCGCCCCCGTTTTCAACACCCAACCCTGACGGCCGTTGTAGATATAGCCGTGTCGCGCCAGCTTTTCCAGAAGCTCGCCCAATTCATCGTAGCCCATATTGATATGTCGTCTGAACTCCTGAACAGGCAAAGCTTTGCCCTCTTTTTGCGCCGCATCCAAAAGCAGCAGGATTTTCAACACATCATCAAACCGCCCGCGCGAATCGAATCCCCTGCGGAACGCGTCGCCCTGCCAATAAGACAGCGACGAAGTCAGCACCGCGCCGCCCAACACCAGCGTCCACAGCAAATTCAGCCACAACAGGAAAAACGGCACGGCGGCAAACGCCCCGTAAATCGAGCGGTAGCCGTCGAAATTGCCCATATACCAAGCAAACAGGAAACGCGCCGTCTCCAAGCAAAACGCCGTAATCAAAGCCCCGACGAACGCCTGCCGAGCAGGCACAAAACGATTAGGCACAAAGCGGTACAAGCCCCACAGCAGCAGCGTCACGAAAAATAGCGTCCCCGCCGTCCGCAACACCCCCATCCATTGGGACGAAGCCAGCGCAGATTCCTGCACCGACCCGACCATAAAAGAAATCCCCACGCCCAAAGACAGCGGTCCAAACGTCAGCAACGCCCAATACACCAAAAACTGCATCATCCAAGGCCGCTGCGAATTGACCCGCCAAATCCGGTTGAACGCATTATCAATCGTCCGAATCAGCATCAGCGACGTAACCACCAGCATCACACTGCCGATCGCCGTCAACTTCCCCGCCTGATTGCGAAACGCATTGATATAATCAAACACCATGTCCGCACCCTGCGGCACAATAGTCTGATTGACGAACGAAACAAAAGAATCCGACCAACGGTCAAACACAGGAAAAATCGAAGCAACCGCCACCATCACCGTCAATACCGGCACCAAAGCCAGAAGCGTCGTAAACGTCATACTTGCCGCAGCCTGCGGCACACGCTCCTCATCGAAACGCCGGACCACAAACCACGCAAACGCAAACGCCTTACTGTCCGACAAACCTTGCCACCATTTCAAAAACGGCATAATCTTTCCCGAAAAAATAACGAATTGAAAATAAAAAAACAGAAAACGCCCGCAGCGCACTCTACGTCGTCTGAAAACACAGCTTCAACAGCCAAACACCGATTTTCAACCAACCCCATTGTAACGGAATACCCAAATGAACCCAAATCCCCTCAAAATCCTCGTCCTCTACTACTCCCAAAACGGCAGCACCCTCAACCTCGCCCGCCAAATCGCACGCGGCATTGAAAGCGTCGCAGGCTGCGAAGCCGTATTGCGCACCGTCCCCAAAGTCTCCACCGTCTGCGAAGCCGTCGAAAAAGACATCCCCGACAGCGGCGCCCCCTACGCCACCGCCGAAGACCTCAAAACCTGCGCCGCCCTCGCCCTCGGCAGCCCCACCCGCTTCGGCAACATGGCGGCCGCCATGAAATACTTCATCGACGGCACCATCCCCCTGTGGCTCGGCGCAGAACTCGCCGGCAAACCCGCCACCGTCTTCACCAGCACCTCCTCCCAACACGGCGGACAAGAAACCACCCTCCTCACCATGATGCTCCCCCTCCTGCACCACGGCATGATCATCAGCGGCATCCCCTACACCGAAGCCGCCCTCAGCAACACCCAAAGCGGAGGCACCCCCTACGGCGCATCCCACGTCGCCGGACACGACGGCAAACCCGTCCTGACCGCCGAAGAAAACGACATCGCCTTCGCACAAGGCAAACGGCTGGCAGAACTCGCCGTCAAGTTGGCTTAAAGTAAATATAAAAGTCCGTCCAACCACAAACTAAAAAACTAAAAGGTCGTCTGAAAACCTGATTTCCAAGTTTTCAGACGACCTTTTACCAACATCTGCCCGTCAAGCCGAAAAAGCCTTATATGCCATCGAAGCAATAATCAGCAAAACCGTTACGACCAAAACCTTACGGATGATTTCCCCGTCTGAATTAATAGCATGGAGGCTGCCGAAATGGTTGCCCAACAAATTCGCCAAAATCATCGGGATTCCGATTAGGAACGCCATTTTCCCCGCTATCAAGAAAGCGACGAATGCCCCGATATTGGAAGCAAAATTGAAAATCTTGGAAGTAGCCGAAGCCTGCAACAACGACAATTTGTTGATGACAAACAAAGCAATGATGAAAATGCTGCCCGTGCCCGGTCCGAAAAAACCGTCATAAAAACCGACAATCAGACAAGTTAAAAAGACAGCGACGGCAGATTTTTTTATCTCGCGGCGTCCATCGTCTTTTTTCAGCAAAACGCCTTTGAACAAAGTTGCCAGCAAGCCTATGGGTAAAAACGCAAGAATGATGTAATTGATGGTTTCCACAGGCAGAATCAGAATGACTTTCGCACCGACGAACGCCCCGATTAAAGCCGCAACGATGCCGACCGGCACAATGCGCCATACAATCGAACTGCTTTTCATAAAGTTTTTAATCGCAGCCACCGTACCGATGGTACTCACCAATTTTTCCTGTGCCAACGCGACCTGCGGCGGCAAGCCGACCATCAAAAACGCGGGAATCAAAATCAGCCCGGCTCCGCCCGCAATAGCATCGACATAGCCCGCAATCAAAGACGCGGCAACCAGCAGGAAAAGACCGAGATAAAAATAATCGGCAATGATACTGCCGGGAATAAATAATTGCTCCATAGATTGTTTCCTCTTGATTAAATTTAATTTTTTGTATGCAGCAGCACGCAGGACCGTTTAAAGCTTCAAATAAAGTATCAGTACATTAATTACCACCATAAAAATTGTCAACACTATTTATTTTTGTAAAAATAAACCAAAAATCAGTTAACCGCTTCAATTAATTTCTTCTGCTAAAAAGGTCGTCTGAAAACCTTAATCGATTCCAAAATAAAAACCCGCTTCAAAAAGCGGGTTTCTTGTATCCGGTCAGGGCAGACCGTCTGTCCGTATTGTCCGAAACTTCGTTACTGTTTTTCTATTTTCCGGCGGGCAATTTCCGCTTTTTTACGGCTTGCCGCCAGTTGTTCGCGCATTTCGTTCAAGATTTGCTTGGAAGATTTCGGTTTTTCCCAGTTATCCGGTTCTGTATTTTGTCGTTGCGCCAATTGCTTTTGATGCTCTTGATAAAGCGTATTCGATTCTTCGGAGACTTTGCGGGCAATGTTCGGCAGCTCTTTTTCAACCAAAGCCTCGGCGCGTTGTTGGGCAAGATGGCGTTCTTTGCGGCTTTGGGCGCAATATTGCTTACTGTCTTGCTCGGGGGAATAGCCATAATGAGGCAGCGGTTTCCCTTCTTTTTTCATCGCCATGCTGTAATTGACGCATTGCAAGGCTTGCGGATCGGCAGCCATGTACAAAGAGTATAAATGCCCGGCATAGTCTTTGATGTCCTCATTTTCCCCGCCGCATACATTCGCCGTAGCCTCAATCAGCGCCGCATCTTGCAGCATTTGCCGGCAATGTTCGACCGGCTCCGCATTCAAACTGACGGCCGGCTCTTGCGCGGCGGCTGAAAAAGATAAAGTCAAAGCAAGTAAGCCTAAAGCAGATTGTTTCATAGTTTTTCCTTTTAAACCGGAATGATATTTTCAAATAAAGCATGAATGTCGGAATGTCGGAACGCAGTACATTCATGCCCGAAGTTTTCAGACGACCCCGTCCTTATCTGCCATCTTTCTGATGGATAAAGGCATCGGCTTTGGCGCGGCGTTCGGTTTCTTCGGCAACGGTTTTACGCAGCAATTCGTCAACGGGAACACCGCGGCGCGGGGCTTCTTCTTCCGCATACTGTTTTATCTTACTGTCCATATACGCCTCTACCTGACGGCGCAAACGGTCGCGTTCTTCGCGGCTTTCCGCGCAAAGGCGCTTCAAATCCTTATCGTCGAGATGGTGAAAGCTTTGTTTTTTGAATTCTTCCTCCAGTTTCGGATATTGTCGGCACTGATCGACTTTCGGATGGTTAAACAACAAAACCATAGACAAAAGGTCGAAATATTCGGCGGTCTCTTTATTGTCCCGATAACAAAGCGAACCGTTCGCCAAAGTATTGGTGTCTTTAAACAATTGCCCGCACTCGGCGGCAAGCTTTTTATCTGCCGCAGGATCGGATGGCGCACCGGTTTGATTTTGCGCGGCGGCAGAAGCGGACAAACCGGCGAGCAGCAAAGAAAATACAAGGGCTTTTTTCATATGGGATGCTTTCAAAAAACAGAAGGGGAAATCATGAATAGTTTATATACAGGGGTCGTCTGAAAACTTTCAGACGACCTTTTGTCCGTCAATATTTAGGCAGCGAGCAGCCTTCAGGCGTAGTGATTTTGCATTGTACCGCCCCAGAAGCCTGACATTTTCTTAATGCTGCTGGCTCAGCCTGTCCGATTTGAGCTGCGCCTCCGTAGAAAGTCTTCAATTTTTTGCCCGATTTCCCTTGGGCAACAGCAAGACAGCCGTTTCTAAACGAAGAACCCACTACACACGGTGCATTGCGTCCACCCTGTTCGCAGGATTTGATGGCTTCTCTTTCCGCTGCCTCACGCGAATCCATATTGATTGAACCAGCCGAAATACCCGTTTTAAGGTTAACCGCCCATGCGCCGTATTTGGACGGGACATTGATGTTGACGATTTCCGTAGGCTGCTGCCGAGACTGGCGGGGAGATGCGCAGTTGGGATTGTAGCCGTATGCACACAATGCCGAATTATTCTGCAATGCGCCTTTAGTTGCATCATAGGTTGGGTCAGCGGCATAAGTATTAAAACTCGCCAACCCCAAAAAGATAAAAAGCAGTTTTTTCATCAGTCTTATTCCTTTGTTTGGTCGTAATCTCTTTTTGCTTTCTTAAAGCAAGAATCTGATACCGAGGTCGTCTGAAAACTTTCAGACGACCTTTTGCCTATCAATATCTAGGCAACGAGCAGGCTTCAGAAACGACAATTTTACATTGCGGAACACCCGCCGCCTGACATTTCCTCAAAGCTTCCGCTTCAGCACGACCCGGTTTTGTCGTACCAGAGAAAACCCTCGATTGTTTACCCTCATTCCCTTGAGCAACAGCGATACAACCGTTTCTGACCCAAGCAGATACAATACATGGTGCATTGCGACCACCTCTTTCACAGGTTTTAATCGCTTCTTTTTCCGCAGCCTCACGCGAATTCATGTTGAGGGCGCCGCCTGCAATACCCGTTTTAAGGTTAACCGCCCATGCGCCATATTTGGATGGGACGTTGATGTTGATAACTTTAGTATTGTTTTGGACGTTGGAGGATTGGGGCGGAGCCATATTGTATTGAACCATTTCCCCATTATTCCCCTGAAAGCGGCAAATACCGCTGACAGGATCAAATTGTCCGGGGCAACCGTTGGCATAGACATTAAAACTTGCCAGTCCCAATAAGATAAAAAACAATTTTTTCATCAGTCTTATTCCTTTGTTTGGTCGTAATCTCTTTTCTTAAAGCAAGAACCTGATACCGAGGTCGTCTGAAAACTTTCAGACGACCTTTTGCCTGTCAATATTGCGGCATCGAGCAGCCTTCAGGGGCAAAAATGGTGCATTGCGAATAACCGGAAGCCTGACATTTCCTTAATGCTTCAGCCTCGGCAAGACCAGGTTTTTTTATTCCAGTAAAGGCTTTCCATTTATTCCCTAATTTACCTTGTGCAACGGCAATACAACCATTCCTGACAGAAGCTCCTATTTTGCAAGGTGCATTGCGACCGCCTTTTTCACAGGTTTTAATCGCTTCTTTTTCCGCAGCTTCACGCGAATCCATGTTGAGGGCGCCGCCTGCAATACCCGTTTTAAGGTTCACCGCCCATGCGCCGTATTTGGATGGGACGTTGATATTGACGACTTTGGGGCTGTTTTGAACAGAACCGCCGCTAGAAGATTGGGGCGTACCGACATTGTATAAAATCTGCCGTCCCGAACTGTCGATAATGCGGCAAGTTCCCGTGGCGGGTTGGTACTCTCCGCCGCAGCCGTTGGCATAGACATTAAAACTTGCCAGCCCCAATAAGATAAAAAGCAGTTTTTTCATCGGTTTTTCCTTGGTTTCAAGATACAAAAAAAGCTGTCCAAACATCTTACATGATGGTTTCAGACAGCTTTTTTCAGCGTTTTAGCCCACTTTATCCCCGGGCTGCGCGCCGGCATCGACATCTAAGAGCCTCAGTTTGCCCTCGGCTGTGGCGGCGGAGAGGATCATGCCTTCGGATACGCCGAATTTTGCCATTTTGCGCGGAGCGAAGTTGGCGACGGCGATGACCATGCGGCCGTTCAATTCGGCGGGGTTGGGATAAGACGCGGCGATGCCGGAGAAGATGATGCGTTTTTCAAAACCGAAATCGAGGTCGAATTTCAGGAGTTTGGTGCTGCCTTCGACGGCTTCGCAGTTCAATACTTTGGCGACGCGCATGTCGATTTTCATGAAGTCGTCGAAGCTTGCCTGTTCGGCGACTTTTTCGTATTTGCTGTCTTCAATAGGCGCGGGGGTCGTCTGAATGCTTTGTTTGTTGGCTTCGATTAAATCGTCCACTTGTTTTTGTTCCACTCGTTGCATTAAATGTTCGTATTTGTTGATGGCGTGTTCGCCCAAGGTTTCGCGCGTGTTCGCCCAGGTAATCGCGTCCAGATTGAGGAAACGCGCGGCGTTGGCGGCGGTTTGCGGCAACACGGGGGCGAGGTAGGCGGTCAGCATGGTGAAGGCGTTGATGAGTTCGCTGCATACTTCGTGCAGACGTGCGTCTTGGCCTTCTTGTTTGGCGAGTTCCCAAGGTTTGTTGGCATCAACGTATTCGTTGACAATGTCCGCCAAGGCCATGATGTCGCGCAGGGCACGGGCGTATTCGCGGTTTTCGTATTGCTCGGCAATGTTGTCGCTTTCGGCGGCGAGTTTTTGCAATAACAGGCTACCTGAAACGTCTTTCAGACGGCCTTCAAAGCGTTTGGCCAGAAAGCCCGATGCGCGGGCGGCGATGTTGACGTATTTGCCGACGAGGTCGCTGTTGACGCGGCTGATAAAGTCTTGCAGGTTCAAATCGATGTCTTCGATTTTGCTGTTGAGCTTGGCGGCGATGTAGTAGCGCATCCACTCCGGGTTCAGGCCTTGTTCCAGATAGGATTTGGCGGTGATGAAGGTGCCGCGCGATTTGGACATTTTTTGTCCGTCGACAGTCAAAAAGCCGTGTGCGTACACGCCGGTCGGGGTGCGGTGGCCGGAGAAATGCAGCATGGCGGGCCAGAACAGGGCGTGGAAATAGAGGATGTCTTTGCCGATGAAGTGGTACATCTCGGTTTGGCTGTCGGCTTTGAAGTATTCGTCGAAATCGATGCCGATGCGGTCGCACAGGTTTTTAAACGACGCCATGTAGCCGACGGGCGCGTCCAGCCAGACGTAGAAGTATTTGCCCGGCGCGTCGGGGATTTCGAAACCGAAATACGGCGCGTCGCGGGAGATGTCCCAGTCGGACAGGGTGGTTTCTTCGCCTTCGCCCAGCCATTCTTTCATTTTGTTGAGGGCTTCGGCTTGCAAATGGGGCTTGCCGTCGTGCGGGTTGTTGCCGGAAGTCCATGCTTTGAGGAAGTCGGCGCATTCGCCGAGTTTGAAGAAGAAGTGTTCGGATTCGCGCAATTCGGGTTTGGCACCGGAAACGGCGGAATACGGGTTGATCAGTTCGGTCGGGGAATAGGTCGTGCCGCAGACTTCGCAGTTGTCGCCGTATTGGTCTTGGGCGTGGCATTTGGGGCATTCGCCTTTGACGAAGCGGTCGGGCAGGAACATTTGTTTTTCAGGGTCGAAAAGCTGCTCGATGATGCGGCTTTCGATTTTGCCGTTGGCTTTCAGCGCGCGGTAAATGTCTTGGGAAAACTGTTTGTTTTCAGGGGAATGGGTGCTGTAATAATTGTCGTAGCCGATGAAAAAGCCGGTGAAGTCGGCGAGGTGTTCTTCGCGCACTTTGGCAATCATGTCTTCGGGCGCGATGCCTTGTTTTTGCGCGGCAAGCATCACGGGCGTGCCGTGGGTGTCGTCGGCGCAGCAGTAGTGGCACTCGTGGCCGCGCAGTTTTTGAAAGCGCACCCAAACGTCGGTTTGGATGTGTTCGACCATGTGGCCGAGGTGGATGCTGCCGTTGGCATAGGGCAGGGCGGAGGTAACGAGGATTTTGCGTGGTTTGGTCATGTCGGTTATCGGTTAAATCTTGTGAAAATAAGGGGGTATTATGCCACAAAGAGCGGCGGGTCAAGTGAGGCCGTCTGAAAACGTTTTTCCGGCCGGAGTATGTTTTCAGACGGCCTGATTGGTATGGCGAGGCATCAGTGGAGCATGATGGCTACCAGGCTGCCGACGGTCATGTAAACGACGGCGGCGGCTTTTTCCAGCAGGGAGATGACGGGTTCCATAATCGGATACAGCAGCCTGGTCATCAGCAGGAAGAAAATGATCCAGGTGCCGTAGGGTTCGATTTTTTGGTATTGCACCGACCATTTCGCAGGCAGGAAGCTGTCGATAAAGCGGCCGCCGTCCAAAGGAAGGATGGGCAGCATGTTGAGGGTGAACAGTACGATGTTGATGGAGATGCCGTATTGGGTCATGCCGTAGAGGGGTTCTTGGAAGGATTCGGGGACGACGAGGCCGAATAGGCCCAACAGCAATGCCCAGCCGAAGGCCATGGCAAGGTTGGCCAAGGGGCCGGCAACGGCGATGGTGCGCCAAGCGATTCTGGTGTTGCGGAGGTTGCGGCTGATGACGGGGGCGGGTTTGGCCCAGCCGAACAGGAAGGGGGACTGCATCAGCAGCAGGGCCGCGGGGACGAGGATGGTGCCGATTAAGTCGATATGCGCCAAGGGGTTGAGCGTCAGCCTGCCCAGTTTTTCCGCCGTATTGTCGCCCCAATAGCGGGCGGCGTAGGCGTGGGCGGCTTCGTGAAGGGTAATGGCCAGCAGCAGGGGGGCGACGGCCAGGAGGAAGGTGGCTAAATCAAATTGCATGTAAGGTTCTTTCGGTTTGGAAGGGCACTGTGGGCCGTCTGAAAATATTTCGTTATCCTAATTCAAATTTAATCCGTAATAAATGGATGAAATCGCCACCGCGTTGTTGGCCATATGGACGGCGATGCTCCAACGGATGTCGCGCAGGTGGAGGTATGCGATACATAAAACTGCCCCCATTGCGCCGTATATCGCCAATGCCGGCCAGTCGTAAAACGAGTGCATAAAACCGAAAAGCAGCGCGGAAAGGGCTACGGCGGTAAAGCGTCCGGCGAAGGTTTGCAAGGTGTCGCCGAAAATATTGAGCAGGATACCGCGAAACAACCACTCCTCCGCCAATGGCGCAACCAATACCACATCGGCCAAAACCAGTATGGCGGGCAGGCTGCGCACCCATTCGATAATCGCCTGTTGGTTTTCCAATTCCTGCGGCGGGATGCCGAACATCCATTCTAGAACCGGATGGCCGTAAGTGCCGATTAAGAATAAAAGGCCGAGGTAGGTTGCCGACCAAACGACCTTCTTCCGCATGGGGATAAGGTTGCGGTTGGCGAAGTAGGTATGGGTATGCCTGCCGGAGCGGTAGCTCCAATATAGCGGCAGCAGTATGATGCAGGCGGCTGCGGCGAAAACGGGCAGTTGATAGAGGGCTGCGTTCGGGCTGACGCTCCCGGCCTGCTTGTTTGTGATGGAAAAGGACGCAATCAGCATCGGCAGCAGGTTTATCCAAAACAAATAGCAGACGAATAAGACGGATTGGTTTGTTTTGTTCATTTAGTTTTGTTTGCCGTTCGTGCTTTCAGACGGCCTCAAAGGCCGAAAACGGCTTTGTCGCCCCTGCCTTCGCGCACCAATACCGTGCCGTCGGTCATGTCCACCACCGTGGTCGGTTCCATGCCGCACCAGCCGCCGTCTATCACTAAGTCCACCGAATGCTCCAAACGGTCGCGGATTTCGTAAGGGTCGGACAACGGCTCGCCGTCTTCCGGCAGCATCAGCGTGCAGCTTAACAACGGTTTGCCCAATTCGTTCAGCAGGGCGAGGGCGATTTTATTGTCGGGAACGCGCAGGCCTATGGTTTTACGCTTCGGATGCAGCGTGCGGTTCGGCACTTCTTTGGTTGCCTGAAGGATAAAGGTGTAGCTGCCGGGGGTGGCGGCTTTCAATTGGCGGAACTGGCTGTTGTCCACTTTGGCGTAAGTGCCCAGTTCGCCCAAATCGGCGCACATCAGCGTCAGATGGTGCTTCAAATCGATTTGGCGGATACGCAAAATCCGCTCCATCGCTTCCTTATCGCCCAAACGGCAGCCGAGCGCGTAGCAGGAATCGGTCGGGTAGGCGATTACGCCGCCGTTGCGGACGATTTCCGCCGCCTGTTTGATTAACCGTTCCTGCGGATTGTCGGGATGGATGGCGAAAAACTGTGCCATAGGGAACTCCTTGTTAAAGCCTGTTGCCGCAAATACGACGTCCTGCTAGCCGAAAAAAGTGTGAAATGATACTCTAGCGGCCGTTACAACAAAAGGAAAAAATATGCGTCAATTCGCCGTCTTAATTTTGGCTGCGGCACTATCGGCCAATGTTTGCGCCGAAAATGCGGCAGATATGCCGATGAAGTGGGCCACGTCGGTCAAACAGGATGCCAATCTCTACCGTTTGGACGACAAACTCTACCGCAGCGAACAGCTCACCCGTTCCGATGCGGCCGCAGTGCAGAGTTTGGGCATCAAAAGCGTCATCAACCTGCGTTTTTTCGACCGCGACGATAACGAAACCGCCTTGTCGGGAAGCGGCATCGCCTTGTTTAACAAACCGCTGCTGACTTGGCGCATCAAGCCGAAACACATCGCCGAAACCCTGTATCTGATTGAGCAACGGCAAAAACAAGGCCCTGTTTTAATTCATTGCTACCACGGTGCGGACCGCACCGGCTTGATTTCGGGCATGTACCGCGTCATTTATCAAAACTGGCCGATTGAAGAAGCCAAACGGGAAATGCAGCAGGGGCCTTACGGCTATCACAGCATTTGGCGCAACATCGCCAATATGTTTACGGAAGAAAAAGTGGCCAAGGTGCGGGAGGAATTGGCACGCATCCGCCAACGGGAAGAAAACCGAAGCCGGTAGATAAAGGGATGGAAATATTTTTCAGACGGCCTTTAAAAAAGCTTGACGCATTTCTAAAACCCCATTATTATTCGCGCTTCCCTTTTACGGGTCGTTAGCTCAGTCGGTAGAGCAGCGGACTTTTAATCCGTTGGTCGAGCGT
>ERZ772924.565-NODE-565-length-17828-cov-25.911157_pt1 | contig 17828 bp, 15 predicted proteins | sample MGYA00512116_ERZ772924 | MGnify/ENA primary metagenome ERZ772924 (study PRJEB29015, sample SAMEA2737920) | human oral metagenome | biome: human oral; feature: human-associated habitat; material: dental | place: China | collected 2134 ...
GGATCGCTCCCGTCCTGACCCAGGGAGGGCGGATCACCGGCGTCTGGGAAATGGACGACGGGGACCTTGTCGTCACCCCGTTTCCAGGCGAGCAGGCGCCGCCGTCCAAGGCGCTGGAGGACGCAGCTGCGCGGCTCGCAGCGGTGCATGGTCTGGCGAAAGTGACACCGCGAGTGGGATGACCTTGACGTCGTCGGATCCGCCGACGAGTTTCCCACCGCGGACGCCAACGACGGCCCGGACATCGAAGAAGCGGCTGCAGATGCCGACGATCCCCGCCAAACCGCTTTCCCCGGAAGACGGATGCCATGCCGCTCGCCGCGGCAGAACGCCACAGGCCGCATCTGCCGGAAAGCAGCCGCTAGATCACTTCCCGCAAAGCGTCTTGTCCAGCGCTGAGACACTCCGCGCATCCTTTCCAGCCGTCATCGTCTCCGCCTCTTTCGCGTTCACAGCGGGCTCGGCCGTCACGACGATCGTAGCGGCAGTCCCGTCGGGGCCCACAGCACTGAGGCTATGATAGCCGGGGTTGTTGCCGCTGTGGCCCCAGACGACGCCGCAGCTGGACTTGTGCGCGATGAGGCCCAGCCCGTATTCGCCGCCCATCTCTGGCGCTGGAACGCTTTTCTTCATCTCGGCGATGCTCGCCTGGCTCAGCAGCGATCCGTCGAAGACCGACTGCATGAACTTGTTGAGTTCGCTGGGCGTGGAGATCATCGAACCGGCGGCCCCTTCCCACGAAGGATCGGCCTCGGTGATGTCTTCGAGTTTGCCGGGCTTGCCGTCACGCGTGTGGTACCCGTGCGGGTGCTTGCCGCGAATGGTCTTCTCGCCCGGGCCAGGCATATAGGTGTGCTTGAGCCCCAAGGGTTTGACGATCTTCGCATCGATCTGCTCGGCGATCGGACGCTTGGCGACGCGCTCGGCCAGCAACCCCAGAACGACGTAGTTGGCGTTGTTGTACTGGAACTTCGCCCCCGGCGCGAACTGCGCCGGCCGGCTCAGGACACCGTCGAGAACGTCCCTCGGCGAAACGTAATCGTTGCGAATCGCGAAGTAATCCAACTGGCCGTCCCCAAACTCCGGCAGGCCGGATGTGTGCTGGAGGAGTTGGCGCACAGTGATCTTTTTGCCGTCGACGCCTTGGCCCTTGACTATGCCTGGCAGGTAGGTCTCGATCGGCTCGTCGAGCTTGACCTTGCCTTCTTCGACCATTTTCATAATGAGGACCGCTACGAACGTCTTCGTATTCGACGCGATCCGCACCTCTCCGTCGAGCGGAGGCGCCTCGCCGGTCGCCAGGTTGCCCTTGCCCGCCGTGGCGCCAACCGCATTGCCGTCCTTGTCAGTCTTGGCAGCCAACGCACCCGGGTAACCGGCATCGACCAGTTCCTGAATGGTCGCCCTCAAATCCCGCTTCTGGGCCGCCTTCAACTTGCCGGTTCGCCTTGAAGAAGACGCCTGCTTCGAAGGACTTGCATACTTCGAGACGGTCACCTGCTGTGAGGATGCCCCCGACGCCGATGTCAGCGAAGCCGACGCCGTCGTCGACACGGACGCCATCGCCGATCTCGCCGCCTCGTCCGCCTGCGCCGAAGCGGCCGAGCCCCACGCCGCAACGCTGAGCCCAATCAGCCCCGCAAGCGACGCCGCCACAGACCGCGCCGAAAGTGGACGAGACGACGCAGCCCCAGACCCCCGCCCACGGAGGGCCCGAGAAAGGAAAGCAGAACCAGACGCGCCCGAACCAGACGCATCCGAACCAGGGGCCGTTCGCCCGTCGGCCCCCGACGTTCTTCCAGACTGGATCCCATCGCCCACAGCCTCGCGAAACTCGCCGCGACGGAACCATTTCACTGTTGTTTTCTTTGAGTTGCTCATGCCACCAGTCTCGCGACAACGACGGCGCGCAAACATCCCGCTGCCAGGCCAATGCGCACGTCGCACCGTCCCGAAACCAATGGTGAAGCCACCCCGACACCGACTTTGAAGCCACCCCGACGCATCGGAATATTCTTGCGGCATGCAGCCGACAAAGCCTGCCCCGACATCGGCTCCCTGTACAGAGGCCCGCCTCCGCCATCGGCACTCGAGACCCAATCGCCTTTCACGGTCGGTCGAACGGGGCGCCGGTCCGGAGCTGCCGCATGCCTCAACGTGCAGGGCTCGGTCGCTTGCCTCAACGTTCAGGGCTCCGATCGCTTTTGCGACCGGAGCCCCGCACGCCCTGTCTATTGAGTGAGATTTTCTACGTCCTTGTCGCACGCGCCGCTGACAGACGCGCCAAATGGACCAAGCGAGACTGCCCTCCCGCGGAAAGCCGACGCCGCACCGTTTGCTGCAGCTTGACGGCGTCGGACGCCTTCGGCAGAAAGCAGCAGCCGCGTCACTTCCCGCAGAGCGCCTTGTCCAGCGCCTGGAGGCCCAGCCGTTTTCCCCCGGCCTCCTCGGCAGCCGTGTCTTTGGCGTTCGTAGCCGGGATTGCAGTCGTGGCGATAACGGCTGCTGCTCCGTCGGGCCCTACCGCATTGTCCGTCTGGGAACCGGGAATGGTTCCGCCGTGCCCCCAGGCCACACCGCAGCTAAGCTTGTGCCCGATAAGGCCCAAACCATACACGTCGCCTTCGTCGTCCATGGGAACCGACTTCTTCATTTCAGCAATGCTCGCCTGATTGAGCAGCGAACCGTCGAAGATCGACTGCATAAACTTGTTCAGCTCACTCGGCGTGGAGATCATCGAACCGGCGGCCCAGGCCCATGACGGATCGGCCTCGGTGATGTCTTCGAGTTTGCCGGGCTTGTTGTCACGCGTGTGGTACCCGTGCGGGTGCTTGCCGCGAAAGGCTTTCTCGCCCGGGCCCGGCATGTAGGTGTGCTTGAGCCCGAGGGGCTTGATGATCTTCGCCTCAATCTGCTCGGCGACCGGCCGCTTGCCCACGCGCTCGGCCAACAGCCCCAACACGATGTAATTCGTGTTCGTGTAAGTGAACTTTGCCCCCGGAGCAAACTGCGCCGGCCTGGCCAGAGCCATATCGAGGACGTCCCTGGGCGAAAGGTAGTCGTTGCGCATGGCGAAAAAGTCCGGCATACCGAGCATGATCTCCGGCAACCCCGACGTGTGCTGGAGCAGCTGGCGCACCGTGATCTTCTTGCCGTCCACGCCCTGGCCCTTGATCAGGCCAGGCAGATACGTCTCGATCGGCTCATCAAGCTTGACCTTGCCTTCTTCGACCATCTTCATGATAAGGACAGCCACAAAGGTCTTCGTATTCGACCCGATCCGCACCTCTCCGTCGAGAGGAGGCGCCTCACCGGTAGAGAGGTTGCCCTTTCCAGCCGTCGCGCCAATAGTATTGCCGTCCTTGTCGGTCTTGGCAGCCAACGCACCCGGATACCCGGCGTCGATCAGTTCCTGAATGGTCGCCTTCAAATCCCGCTTCTGGGCTGCCTTCGACGTCCCCCGCTTGGCCGATTGGCCCGACGGCGTCGGGCGATCCAGCGTCAGGACCGACGCCCCGTGCGCCAAGCTTCGGGATGAAACCGAGGCCGACGACGGCGCAACCTCGTCCGCCTGCGCGGAGACCGCGCCGAAGGACGCCGCGCCGATGCCGATGAGCCCCGCAAGCGAGGCAGCCGCCAGCCGCAGCGACCTCGCCCGCGGCGCAGATGCGGAACGGCCGGCGGAGGCAGACCGCGGCGCAGCCGAAGGATAGGAAGAACTTCCGTCTGCGCCGCTCGTTGCAATGGAGCGATCCGCAAACCGATCGGAATCGCCGCGACGGAACCATTTCACTGTTGTTTTCTTTGAGTTGCTCATGCCACCAGTCTCGCGACAACGACGGCGCGCAAACATCCCGCTGCCAGGCCAATAGGCACGTCGCACCGTCCCGAAACCAATGGTGAAGCCAACCCGACACCGACGCTGAAGCCATCCCGACCGAATGGAATATTCTTACGGTATGAAGCCGACAAAGCCTGCCTCAAACGTCGGAGCCCCGGCCGGAGTCCCTCACAGCCCGGTGTGAATCGCGGCCTGCGACGCCCCCGGCGTGACGTCGCGGGCGCGTCGGACCAGTTCGGCGGCGGGCTCATCATAGCCGACGCCCACGAGCTGGCGCCCGACAAACGTCAAAGAGGTCACGGAGCACAGGGCGCACTCTCGCTTGCGCGGGTCGTGAGCGAGCGGGCGCCCTTCGACGAAGCGGCGCATCGTCCATATCGGAAGCTGATGCGAAACGAGCATCGCCTCGCCGCCCTCAGCCTCACGGAGGGCGCGGCGCACGGCCTTGGACAGGCGTGCCACGATCTCCCTGTAAGGCTCGCCCCAGGAAGGCTCAGCAGGATTGACGTACCACGGCCAGTACCGCGGATGGGCCAGAATAAGCCGGTTCTTGTTGACGTTGACGCCTTCGAACTTGTTCCCCGCTTCAGTCAGGCCTTCGTCGAGGACGACCGACAGCCCGTGCCTTTGCGCCGTCGGCTCCGCGGTCTCCCGAGCCCTTTCGAGCGGCGAAGAGACGATGAGCCGCAGGTCGCGCCCGTCGAAAAAATCGGCTGCGCTCTCGGCCATGGCGTGCCCAAGGGGCGTGAGGTGGAAACCCGGCTGTCGGCCGTAAAGCTGCCCGCTGGGATTGTCCACCTCCCCGTGGCGCACGAAATGGATGGTCGTGAGTTTGTCGTTCATGTGTCCAGCCTGCCGTCGCGATCGATTTGATGTATTCAGATCGGTTTGAGGGATTCGGCGTCGCCCAAGTTCGAGGGATTCAGCCCGCCCGCGAGTCTGGCGCGTCTGCCGATTCGCCGGACGACGCCGGGCCTTCGGATCCCGCCGAGCGGTCAGAAGACCGCGAACCCCCTGCCCCAGCCGAACCCGCCGATTCTTCCGAACCAACCGGCCCGCGAGACGCCACGGAAACCTCCGAATCCGCCTGAGAGTCTGCGGGCTTGACAGGCTTCACTTCGCTGGCGACGTCGGCCAAGATGTTCGACAGGCGCCCAAGCTCCAGCATGTCCTCCCTGCCCAGCTTGTCGACGAGCACGCGGCGAACCGAGTTCACGTGCGAAGGGGCGGCCGAAACCAAGTATTCAAACCCCTTCTCGGTCAGTATGCAGTTGACGCCGCGGCGGTCGTCGGCGCAGGGCTCGCGCCTGACCAGGCCGGCGTCTTCGAGTCTGCGCACCGTGTGGGTCAGCCGGGAACGTGAGTGAACGAGCCTGTCTGCCAGATTGGACATGCGGATCGTGCGCCCGGGCGACTCCGAAAGATGCGCAAGCACTTCGTATTCGTTGAGGGATATACCCTTTTCGTTCTCTATGTCCTGATTGAGCACTTCCATCACGAGGGAAACGGCACGCAAGAAAGCCCGCCAAGCTTTCTGTTCCTCCGGTGAAAGCCACTGAACGTCAGTCATCGCACCTCCCACACAAAAGGCCCGGAAACCGCCCGGGCCTTTTAGGTCACTTCTTGTTGCGACGCTGGTGCCGAGTTTTCCGAAGCAACTTGCGGTGCTTCTTCTTCGACATGCGCTTGCGACGCTTTTTGATGACGGAACCCACAGGTTACCTCCGAAACTAATGGGCTTGTGCCCTCGAAATATTCAGGAACATACTAGCGCCTTGAGCGCCGTACCGGTAAACGGACCCGTCACTCGCCCGCCGCACGGGCGGTCGGTTCGTCCTGCACGCCCAAAAGGGCGTCGATGGCCGACTTAGGAACCCGGTATGAACTGCCGAAGCGGACCGCGGGCAACTCCCCCGAGTGGACCATGCGGTAGACGGTCATGCGCGAGACTCGGGTGAGTTCGGCAACTTCGGCAACCGTGTAGAACTGCGGCGCTTTGTTCGGCAACTGCGTCATGAATCCCATCCTGCGAATACGTGTGGTGAACCTTCTCCGCACAGGCTAGCGGCGGTCACACCGCAAGGGTACATGAACTTTCACATCAGTCACAGCAGCCGGGCACCATCACCCGGGCGCGTCGCGCAGTTTCGACGTTTCGGGCGGCGGGATTCTACGCCCGGGTCAGGCCTGCCGACGCTGCCAACAGGGACCAAATGGCGATAGTCTTGGCCAATCGACTCCTTTTCCCAGAGCCCTCGAGCTCTGAAAAAGGCAAGACGTGAATCAGGCAACAGTAAGGAGCGACCATCGTGCGCAAGCGAGTGCGGGCTCAGGGCCGCCCGTCCGCGGCACCCGGGCTTTTCCTCCGGGCGCGGGAGCGAATGGACCACGTCGCCCGCGATTCGCCCGCGCGCCTGGCCCTTTTCGTGTTCGCGGGGATCGTCCTCGTCGAGACGTCGCTGCTCTCGCTGCCGGCGTCGACCTCTTCGGGCCAACGCGCCCCCTTCGTCGACGCTTTCTTCACGGCGACGTCGTCGGTGTGCGTGACCGGGCTCGTCACTGTCGACACCGCCACCTACTGGTCGCCGCTGGGGCAGTTCTTCATCGCCATAGGGATGATGATCGGCGGGCTGGGCATCATGATGATGGCCTCGATTCTGGGAATCGTGGTGTCGCGGCGCATCGGCCTGACGCAGCGCTTCCTGGCGGCTTCGGAGACGAAGTCGCGCCTGGGCGAAGTCGGCCTGCTTGTGCGGGCCGTCGTCGTCGTCGCCCTCAGCGCGCAGGCGATCCTCTTCCTCACCCTCACGCCGTTTTTCATCCGCGAGGGCGACGCCATGCTGTCCGCGCTGTGGCACGCGGCCTTCATGGCCATCTCGATCTTCAACAACGGCGGCTTCGTCGTCATGCGCGACGGACTGGGACCGTATGCGGGCGATTGGACGCTGACCCTGCCCATTGTCTTCGGCACCGTCGTCGGCGCTATCGGCTTTCCCGTGGTGCTCGACATGTGGCGGCGTCGAGGCCATGTGAAGAAGTGGTCGCTTACGACGAAGCTCACACTCGTCACCTACGCGGTTCTCTTGCTCTTGGGCGCTCTGCTCTTCTTCCTCTTCGAATGGGACAACCCGAAGACGCTGGCGAATCTCTCCCTGGGCGACCAGATCCAGGCGACGCTCCTGCATTCGACCGTCGCGCGGTCGTCGGGCCTGGCGACGCTCGACGTCAGCTCGATGACGCAATCGACGTGGTTCCTCCTCGACGGGCTCATGTTCATCGGCGGAGGGTCGACGTCGGCGGCCGGTGGAATCAAAGTGACCACCTTGGCCGTGATGTTCCTGGCGATCGTCGCCGAGGCGCGGGGAGACCGCGACACTCAGGCGTTCGGGCGGCGTCTGCCGTCGGAGGTGCTGCGCCTGGCCATCGCGGCCACCTTCTTGGCTTCGATCATCGTCACCGTAGGCACGATCGCGCTCATGGAGGTCTCCGGCCTCCCGCTCGCCGACGCCCTTTTCGAGGCGGTCTCCGCCTTCGCCACGTGCGGGCTGTCGACGGGCGTGACGCCCGGACTGCCGACGGCGGGCAAGTACATCATCGCCGTCCTCATGTTTGCCGGGCGCACGGGCACGATGACGCTCGCGGCCGCGCTTGCCCTGCGCACCCGCCGCCGCGTCATCCACTACCCTGAAGAGTGGCCTACGATCGGATGACGGAGGAGCACGGATGAAGAAGAAACAGATTGACGACGACGCCGTCCTGGTGGTGGGCCTGGGCCGCTTCGGCACTGCGATCGCCTCGACCCTCGACGGTTTGGGCCGCGAGGTCCTCGCCATTGAGCGCGACCCCGTCCTGGTCCAGCAGTGGTCGCACAGGTTCAGAATCATCGAGGGCGACGCAACCAGCGCCGACGCCCTGGAACAGGCGGGCGCGCGCGAGTTCGGGGTGGCCGTCGTCGGCATCGGCAGCTCGCTCGAAGCCTCGGTTTTGGCGACCGCCAACTTGGCCGACCTCGGGATGAAGCAGATTTGGGCGAAGGCGACGTCGCGTTCGCACGGCCGCATCCTTCGCCGCATCGGCGCTCACCACGTGGTCTATCCCGAGTACGACGCCGGCGCGCGGGTCGCCCACATGGTCAGCGGCAAGATGCTCGACTACATCGAGATGGAAGACGGCTTCTCGATCATCAAGATGCGCCCGCCGCGAGACATCCAAGGGTTCACGATGGCCGAATCGAAAGTGCGCGAGAGGTTCGGCGTGACCATCATCGGCGTGAAGGCGCCCGGCCAGCCTTTCGAGTACGCGACCGAGGAGACGAAGATCGGGCCCGAGGACGTCATCATCGTCTCCGGCGACTCCGCCCTCCTCGAAGAGTTTGCCAATCGCTGAAGGGGCGGCGCAGTCCATGGCAGCCAAAGCGGCGTCGCGCACGTTCACGTGCTCCGAATGCGGATGGACCGCCTCGAAATGGGTGGGACGCTGTCCGCAGTGCCAAGCGTGGGGAACCTTAGAGGAAGGCGGGGCGCCACGCACGCGCACATCCGCCCTCGCTCCGACGAGCCCCGCGACGCCCATCACCGAGGTTCCCACAACGGCCTCGGTCAAGCAGCCGACGGGAGTGGACGAATTCGACCGCGTCCTGGGAGGCGGCCTCGTCCCCGGGGCGGTCGTCCTGCTCGCGGGAGAGCCGGGTGTGGGCAAATCCACTTTGCTTCTCGACGTCGCCGCACGCGCAGCCGAGACGGCGGCCCAGTCCGGCCGAGCCCCGGTGCTCTACGTCTCCGGCGAAGAGTCGGCCTCCCAGGTCAGGCTCCGCGCCGAGCGCATCGGCGCGCTCCACGACCATCTCCACCTGGCTGCAGAATCCGACCTCGCAACGATTCTGGGCCACGTGGACTCCGTGCGGCCCAGCCTGCTCGTGGTCGATTCCGTGCAGACTGCGGCCGATTCCCAGATCGAGGGGGCGGCCGGCGGCGTCGCCCAGGTTCGCGGCGTCACGAGCGCGCTCGTCGCCGACGCCAAAACCCGATCGATGCCGGTGCTGCTCGTCGGGCACGTGACGAAGGAAGGCTCGATCGCCGGCCCCAGGGTGCTCGAGCATCTCGTCGACGTCGTCTGCCAGTTCGAGGGCGACCGCCACTCGCCCCTGCGCATGGTCCGCGCCGTCAAGAACCGCTACGGCCCCACCGAAGAGGTCGGCTGTTTCGAGCTGAACGAGGCGGGCATCCGCGGCCTGGCCGACCCTTCGGGGCTCTTCCTGTCCTCGCGCCGCGAGAACGTGCCCGGCACATGCGTGACGATGGCCCTGGAGGGGCGGCGGCCGATGCCGGTCGAGGTGCAGGCCCTTATCGTTCCAAGCTCCGGGCCCCCAAGGCGGACGACGTCGGGTTTGGAGTCTTCTCGCGCGGCGATGGCGATCGCCGTTTTGCAATCGCGCCTCGGCCTCGACCTCGACCGCTGCGACGTTTTCCTCTCGACCGTCGGCGGCGCCCGCTCGGCCGAGCCCGCGACGGACGCCGCAATGGCTCTGGCGCTGGCAAGCGCGCGGCTGAGCAGGCCGCTGACCGCCGGAACCGCAGCGATCGGCGAGGTCTCGCTCACCGGCGAACTGCGGCCGGTGACGGGGATTCAGCAGCGCCTGGCCGAGGCTCGCAGGCTGGGCTTCGGAGCCGCGATCGTCCCTCGCGGAACGCGCGAAGCGAACGTCAAGGTCCCCGGCGGCTTGGCGCTGCTCGAATGCGACGACATCCTTGAGGCCGCCGCCCGCGAAGGCCTCGCCTGAGACCGGGGGCGCCCTGTCGAGGGCGTCGCTGAGCCTCGGGTGTGTCCGAATTCCCGCCTCACCCGGGCGTCGGACGGCGCCGAAGCCCTACCGCCCGGGCGCAGATGTACTTTGCCCGCCGCCCGGCGCCTGCCCCGGGCCCCCGGAGCTCTGCTGGCCGGGTTGACTCGGATTCTGCCCCGGCGGATTCTGCCCCGAATTCCCCGGGGTTTGGCCTCCGCCCGCATTCCCGTCCCCGTTCGGCGATTGGCCTTCGCTTGAGCTTTGCCCCGGCTGGCTGGGATTCTGCTGGCCGGGCTGGCTCGGGTTCTGCTGGCCGGGCCGGCCCTCGCTCGGCGCGGGCGACGTCTGCTCCAGCGCGAAGTTTGCCTGCGCCTTGGCGGCGGCGTTGTCATTCAACTTCAGCTCGGCCTTGTACGTTCCCGGCTTGGCGCCTTTGGCGGTGTTTCCACAGCCCGATGCGGACGTTCCTCCGTTCCATGTGAGCGAGACGGTCGCGGTGTAGCCACGGTCGAGCAGCAGCCGCTTGTTCTCCGCGCCGCCGTGGCACGCGGAGATCGAGGCAACCTGGGCAGACCCGCTCGTGACGCTGACGTCAAGGTTGGACCATCCGACGTCGATGTAGCACGGATGGGACTTGGAGGTGTTGTGGAGCGTCGCCTGAAAGGCCACAGGCCGCCCGGCGGGGCCGCCTTTCGTCGTCAGCGTCGTCTGCACCAACTCAGATGTGCACTTCACCGGCTTGTAATCGTTGGTCGGAACCTTCGTGACGGTCTCGTCCTGCTCACTGATTCTGGCGAGAACGAATCTCATGCCGACGACCACCACGACGACGAGGATCGTCAGCCACAGGCTGTAGTAGAGCATCATGGCGAGCATGGCGCCCAGGGTCAGCCCGGACTGGATGAGCGTGGGCACCGACTGGCCGATGAGCTGGCGGACGGCGTCCGTGTCGTTGGTGTACGTGGACATGACCGCGCCGTGGGCGTGGGTGTCGAAGTACTTGATCGGCAGGGACTGCATGCGGTCGAACATGTCGTCGCGCATGTGCTTGAGGGAGCCCTGCGTGACCACGGCCATGATCCGCGAGTACAGCAGGCTCGTGAGCACGCCGAGGGCGTAGACGGCGCCCATCATGGTGATGATCCGCACGAGCACGGGCATGACGGCGTCGAGTCCCGCGCTCAGCCCGGGGGTGATGACCTCGTCGACGACCCGCTGCATGAAGATCGAGGCGACCGTCGAGGCGACGGAGGCGATGACGATGCTGATGGCCACGACGATCAGCCGCCACGGGTAGTGGCGGAACACGTAGGCCAGCAGGCGGCGGGCGGGGTGCTCGACGCGGGGCAGGTCGTCCGACTCCCGCCGGGCGGCGCCGGTGCGGGTGCGCGCCATGGTCACGCCACCTCCTCTTCCCGGCCCGTGCGGCTCTGCGAGGCGTGGATCTGCTGGTACTCCCCGCCCAGCGCCATGAGCTCGTCGTGGGTGCCGCGCTCCAGGATGCGGCCCTCGTCCAGGACGATGATCTGGTCGGCGTGCTCCACGGAGCTCAGCCGCTGGGCGATGATGATCTTGGTGGTGCCGGGGATCTCCCGGGCGAGGGCCCGGCGGATGAGGGCGTCGGTGCGGGTGTCGACGGCGGAGGTCGAGTCGTCGAGGATGAGGATCTTCGGCCTCTTGAGCAGGGCGCGGGCGATGCACAGGCGCTGCTTCTGGCCTCCGGAGACATTGGTGCCGCCCTGCTCGATGCGGGTGTCGTAGCCGTCGGGGAACTGCCGGACGAACTCGTCGGCCTGGGCGAGCTCGCAGGCGCGGACGAGCTGGGCGTCGGTGGCGCCGGGGTCGCCCCAGCGCAGGTTCTCCTTGACGGTGCCGGCGAACAGGACGTTCTTCTGCAGGACGACGGCGACCTCGTCGCGCAGCCCGGCCAGGTCGTAGTCGCGCACGTCGACGCCGCCGACCATCACGCGCCCGGCGGTCGCGTCGTACAGGCGCGAGACGAGCTGGATGAGCGTCGTCTTCCCCGAGCCGGTGCCGCCCACGACGCCCAGGGTCGTGCCCGAGGGGATCGTCAGGTCGATCCCGGACAGGGCGTCGGCCTCGGCGTCCCGGGAGTAGCGGAAGGAGACGCCCTCGAAGCGGACCTCGCCGTCGGCCGCCTCGGCCAGACCGTCGGCGGGGGATGTCAGGACGGGACGGTGGACGATGACCTCGGCGACGCGGTTGGCGGACTCCGCCGATATGGAGACCATGACGAAGATGAAGGCGAGCATCATCATCGAGGCGAGGATCTGCACGCCGTAGGTCATCAGCGAGGAGAACTCGCCGGTCGTCAGCTCCGTGGCGCCGCTGTCCACGACCACCCGGGCGCCCAGGTAGTTGACGAGCATGAGCGCCGCATAGATGAAGAAGACCATGATCGGACCGTTGAGCGCGAGGATCTTCTCGGCGCGGGTGAAGTCCCCGCGCACCTCCTGGGAGGCGGCCCGGAACTTCGTCTTCTCGTGATCCTCCGCGACGAAGGACTTCACGACCCGGATCGCGGAGAGGTTCTCCTGCACGGAATTGTTCAGGGCGTCGTACTTCTTGAAGATCCGGCGGAAGATCGGGAACACGTAGGCGACCAGGCCGATGAGCGCGCCGCCGAGCAGCGGCAGCATGATGATGAAGATGAGCGCCAGCCGCGGGTTGATCATCAGGGTCATGATGACCGAGAAGACGATCATGAGGGGCACGCGCACGGCGACGCGGATGATTATCTGGTACGCGTTCTGGATGTTCGTGACGTCGGTGGTCATGCGGGTGACCAGCGAGGACGCCGAGAAGCGGTCGATGTCCGCGAAGGAGAAGTCCTGGACCCGGAAGAACAGGTCCTGGCGCAGGTTGCGGGCCAGGCCGGCGGCGGCGGTGGCGGCGCGCACGCCGGACATGACGCCGCACGCCAGCGAGACCATCGACATGACGACCAGGGCCAGGCCGATCCGCAGGATCGGGCCCATGGCCCCGCCCGTGAGGGTGTCGATGAGCTCGGCCATTATGAGGGGCAGGATGCACTCGAGCCCGGCCTCGCCCACCATGAACAGCGGTGCCTGCAGCGACGGCCCCCGGTACTCGCGCAGGCTGCGCATGAGTATGCGTACGGTTTTCACAGACGTCTTCTACCAGTTTTCTCTTGGAATTCGACGAATCCTACCAGAGGCGGGGGGCGGGGGCCCGCCGGGAGGACGACGCGGCCCGCGAGGTCGCCGGGCGGGCCGCGAGCACGCCACTTGACTCGCGGGCCGCGGCGCCTCCCGTCACAGGCCCTCGAGGATGGACCTGCCCAGGGCCAGGTGCCGGCCGATCTGCTCGTCGGCGTCGTCGAGGTAGAAGGCGTGGCCCTCGTACTCGGTGATGAGCACGCCCCGGAACCCGCCCCGGGCGAGGATGGACAGCGCCCTCTCGTAGGGGATGGTGGGCTCGTAGACCCTGCCGTTCTCATCGAGCTCGAGGTGGTAGAACTTGCCGTGCACGTAGTTGACGTAGGGCACCATGGCGGCGAAGGAGTCGAGCTCGGCCGGGGCGAAGGACAGGTAGCCGAACCACTCGGAGATCGCCACCCGCTCGCCCTCGCCGCCGTTCATGGTGGCGGCGACGTGCTCCTGCATCTCCTCCTCGCTCATGCCGTTGTGGCGGTTGGCGATGATCCACTCCAGGGTCTCGCGCCTGGCGCCCAGGCCGATGTAGCGGTTGATGGCGATCTCGGTGGGGCGCTCGATGAACATGCCGAAGTCCGGCACGAGGCCGAAGCTCGTGAGGCCCTTCTCCTTGATGACGCGCATGAACTCGGCGACCACGGGGTCGGCCGGGGTGTGCGGGGCGTGGATCTCGAAGCCGATCTGGATGCCGTACTCCTCGCCGATGGCGTTGACGGCTTCGGCCATGTCCGGGCCGAAGCCGGTGGCGCGCAGGAGCCTGGCGCCGAGCCGGCGGGCGGTCATGATGTCCAGGCGGATGTCGGACAGGATGTCCTCGCGGCTCATCGTGCGGCCGGTGACGCGGCCCAGGTCGACGTAGCCGCCGTAGGAGAAGACCTCGACGCCGTGCCTGCAGGAGGCCTCGAGCACCGTCTGGATCTCGTCCTCGCGCGGGACGGGGTACTGCTGGAAGGTCTGCGCGCCGACGAGCTCGACCTTGGTGACGCCCTGGGCGGCGACGTGGGCGAAGACGGTGTCGATCGTCCAATCGTCGTTCTTGATGAACTGCTCGGTGTAGCTGTAGCAGGAGATGCCCTGCTCGATGCCGTTGATCGTTGCCATGGCGGTGGTCCTCAGCTCTCGGAGACGGTCAGGGTGGAGGCCGCGGAGGCGTCGAACATGCCGTAGACGCCGGGCGCGAACTGCATGTAGACGACGCGGGCCTGGCACACGAGGTCGACCTCGTGCTCGCCGGCGGCCAGCGGGGCGCCCAGGACGTGGATGCGGATGGGGGTCTTGACGCCCCAGTACTCGGTGTGGGCGAGGGGGACCTCGTACAGGCGCAGGTACTTGCCGTTGATCTCGACGAGGAGGCGCTCGTCGTCGACGCGCTCGCCGTCAACGCTGAGCTCGAGGCGCTCGACGGCGGAGATCGGGGTGCCGCGGTAGTAGTTGAGGCCGACCTCGACGACGTAGCCGTCGGCCTCGTTCCTCAGGCCGCGCAGCACCTGCTCGTCGAAGCCCAGCTTCATGAACTTGGTGGGCATGGGTTGTCCCTTTCTGGATGCGGTGGACTGGTGGTACGCGCTTCGTCTGCCGCGATCAGGCGGCGACGGTGACCGTGCGCGTGAAGCGGTTCTCGGACAGGAAGGGCAGGTAGGACACGCGCAGGCGCAGGTTGACGAAGATCTCGTGCTCGCCGGCTGCCAGGCCGCCGTCGCGCAGGACCGTGATGGTGGCGAAGGTCCGCAGCTCCCAGCGCACGTCGGAAACGTCGGCGAGCTCGGCGAAGGTGCGGGTGACGCCGTTGTAGGTGAAACGCAGGTCCTCCTCGCTCACGGCGACGCCGTCGACGCGCACCTCGGGGACCTCGACCATGGACAGGCCCAGGCCGCGGTAGTAGGGCATGTGGGTGGCGAAGGAGAAGCCGGTGACGGTGCCGTCGTCGGCGACGACGTTCCGGACGCTCCCCTCGCGGATGATCATCTCGTCGAACATGGCTCAGTTCTCCTCGCTGGTGAGGGCCGACAGCAGGGCTGCGAGCATGCCCTGGTGCGCGGCGACCTGGGTGACGGAGTCGACGGTCTCGACGTCCTCGATGTGGCGGTTGCCCTCGTACTCGCTGGACAGGTAGCCGTCGTAGCCGATGTCCTGCAGGACCGGGACGATCTCGTGGTACGGGATGGAGTACTCGTGCCAGTAGTCGAAGCCCTCGACCGGGTGCATCTCGTAGAACTTGGCGTGGATGTGCTTGATGAACTCGGCGTGGCCGCGCAGGCAGTCCACGTCCTGGGCGATCATGTGCACGCCGTTGCGGGCCAGGCCCAGGGTGACGGGGTCGGTGCCGGCCTTCTCCAGTCGCTCGAAGAGTCCCTGGGTGTCGCCGCGGGAGTTGTAGGTCTCGACGATCTCGGCGGCGAGCTCCGGGTCCGCGCCGTCGCGCAGGGCGCGGTCCACCAGGACGCGCGGCAGCCTGTGCACGAAGATGCCCATGTCGGGCACGCAGCCGACGACGTCGGCCCCCACGCGCTCGGCCACCTCGAGGTGGCGCTTGATCCACTCGTCGTCGAAGGAGTACGGGGAGTGGATCTCCACCCCCATCCACACGCCGTGCTCGGCCGCGTAGGGGGCGGCGGCCTCAACGACCTCGGGCGGGGTGTTGACGATAATGCGGATGCCCGCGGCGCCGAGCTTGGCGGTGTGGCGGATGTCCCGGTGGAGGGACTCGACCATCTCATCGTGGTTGAGCAGGCGGCCGGAGTAGCGCTTGGTGTCCAGGAACATGTCGTGGACGGTCGGCGTGGTGCCGTACTTCGTCATGAGGTCCTTCCACCGGGCGTAGAAGGAGTCGGGCAAGTCGGGCTGGCCGGGGAAGGGGAAGCCGGGGATCATCTGCTCGGCCAGGGTCTCGATGCCGAGCGCGCCGACCTTGGCGGCCGCGGCGATCGCATCCTGAAGGGTGAAGGTGCCGTGGGCGTACTCGTGCTGGTACGAGTACAGGCTGACGCCGCGCTTGATGCGTGCGGTCATCGGTGCACTCCTCTCTGGGTGCGGATCGGGTGCGGTCCGGGTGGGGGCCGGGTGCGGGGTGAGCATGAGCTGCGGCCGGCGCCGGCAGGGACGGGGGCGGCGCCTCCCCCCCTGCGGATCGCGGCTCCGCGCCCTCCCGGCCGAGACCGCGGCTCCGGCGAGGCGGTCGGGTGAGTCGGGTCAGTCGAAGTAGACCGGCTTGCCGCCCTGGGCGGCCGAGGTGTAGATGCCGTCGAGGATCTCGGTGACGACGACGGCCTGGTCGGCGGTGACGTAGGGCTCGGTGTCGTTGAGGATGCAGTCGAGCCACAGGCCCGCCTCCAGGCCGCCCATGTACTGGAAGCCGGTCATGGCGTCGCCGCCGGCGCCGAAGTAGGCGGCGCCCTTCTCGGGGCGGGTCTTGACCAGCTCGCCGCCCTCGGCCCGGTTGACCGTGACGACCAGGTCGGAGCCGCCGTCGGGGTCCTGGATGGTGTCCGCGCCGGCCTCGGTGCCGCACAGGGTCACGCAGCACTCGCGGGAGTCCTGGACGTTCAGGGCCCAGGAGGCCTCGACGAACAGGGAGGCGCCGTTCTTGAAGGTGACGAAGCCGAAGGCGGAGTCCTCCACCGTGTAGGCGGCCGGGTCCCACTCGCCGCCCATGTTGCCCTCGGGCTTGTCGGCGAGCTTGTAGTTGACGACGCCGGTGACCGAGGCGACCTCGTAGTTGCCCATCATCCACAGGGCGATGTCGATCGCGTGGCCGCCCAGGTCGATGAGCGGGCCGCCGCCCTGCTTCTCCTTGTCGGTGAACACGCCCCAGATGGGCACCCCGCGGCGGCGCACGGCGTGGGCCTTGGCGGCGTAGATCTCGCCGAGCGCGCCCCGGTCGACGAGCTTGCGCAGGAACTGGTACTCGCGGCGCTGGCGGTACTGGAAGCCGACGGAGAGCTTCTTGCCGGTGCGCTCGGCGGTGTCGCGCATCTTGCGGGCGTCGGCGCCGGTGACGGCCATGGGCTTCTCCACCAGCACGTGCTTGCCCGCCTCCAGGGCCGCGCAGGTGATCTCGCAGTGGTTGGCGTTCCACGTGCACACGTGGACGACGTCGATGGACTCGTCCGCCAGGACCCGCTTGTAGTCGGTGCAGGCGTAGGAGTCGGCCGAGCCGTGCGCGGCGCGGGCCTTCTCCGCCCTGTCGATCTCGTAGTCGCAGAAGGCGACGATCTCGGCCCTGTCCTTGTGCTGGGCCAGGCCCTCCAGGTGCTTCTGGGTTCCGATGAAGCCCAGGCCGATCATGCCGATGCGAAGCTTGTCGCTCATGTGATGAACTCCTGTGTTCTCGTTGAGCCGGCCATCGTCGGCCGGACCCGGCGGGATGTGCTCCCCGCCTCATGGAGCTCATTCAACCCGTCTTGGACAACCGAACCCAAGGCCTGCAAGCACCACTTACGCCCTGGCTGTGCACAAGTGCGAGCAGCGGCACCCCCGCGCCGAGATCGGTCCAGTTCCGCGCCGAGATCGGTCCGGTTCCGCACCGAGATCGGTTCGGGGCGTCCGCCTGGGCGCCGTGCTGTTCACCGGGAAAGTGATCATCTGACGCAGTTTTCAGACGATCAATGGCTCGTGGTGCGGTGAGGATCGGCGTGATTCTGCGGTTTTGTGGTGCGGGCCGGACGACCGGGGGAGTTAATGGCGCGCAGGGTGATCATTTTCCGGAGCGGTGGCATCCGGCTGGCGCCCGCCAGACGCCCCGCTGGACTCCTTGAACCGATCTCGAGCCGGAATACGACCGATCTCGGTGAAGGGGGCGCCCGCCCAGGACGCGCCGGCGAACGTGAACGTGCCTTTCCAGCGTGAACGAACCTCCGTTGACGTCGGGCGCCGGCACCGTCAGGAGCCGCCCTCCCCCGCCGTCGGCTCACTCACAGGCTCCGACGCCGGTAGAGGCGGATCGAGCACGCGGCGGAGACGGCGAGCAGCCCCACCGCAGCCCCCAGTCCGGCCGGCCCGGTCCTCGGCC
>ERZ772924.566-NODE-566-length-17820-cov-3.377878_pt1 | contig 17820 bp, 16 predicted proteins | sample MGYA00512116_ERZ772924 | MGnify/ENA primary metagenome ERZ772924 (study PRJEB29015, sample SAMEA2737920) | human oral metagenome | biome: human oral; feature: human-associated habitat; material: dental | place: China | collected 2134 ...
CTGCTCGCTGCCGGATGCAACGAGGAAGAGAAGTACAATACGGCAAAAAATGAGTATCAGCAGATGCGTGAAGAAATATCCCGCCTAGAGCTGACGACAGGGGAAGATCGAAAACTCGTCAACGGCAAGTGGACGGAATCGACCCTTGCGATCAACGAAGAAGCATTGAGGAAACACGATGAGCTTGTACCAAAGATGGATGCAAAGATTGCCGAAATGGAAAAATATGCCACGGCAAAAACGGAAATGAATAACGACTTTGCACGCATCAAGGAGGACTATCTGCAACATGCAGGGGAATGGGCATCCAGCGTGAAGCAAGCAGAGCAAAAAGTTGCGAAATCAAAAGTCAAGCATCAAAGCTACGCGGAAGAAGCGCAGGAGCGCGAGCAACAGATGAGAGCCGCAGCAGCCTCTAAGTGAAAAAGGAGTTGAGGTCATGAAGTCAAAAATTTTGCTTGTTATGCTCGTCCTGATTTCTCTGCTCGCTGCCGGATGCAACGAGGAAGAGAAGTACAATACGGCAAAAAATGAGTTCTTGCAACAGCAAGAGGAGTGGAGTCACATAGAATATATGAAACCAAAAGCAAAAGGTGGAACAGAAATCGATGAGGAAGGTGTTGCAAAAAGAGAGACACAACAGGCTGCGCTTGATGAGAAGTTGAATACACTTGCAAATCTTGCAAAATCCAAGGCAGAACTCAATAACGACTACTTAAAGGTCAAGCAGAATTGGGAACTCGCCAAGCAAGGATGGGCGCAGGCTCTTGACACAATGCGCACAATACAAAAGATGCACGAGGAAACAGAAGCAGCAGGGCGTACAACAACCATAGATGAATCTGATCCCTTTAAGAGAAACGGACTGGGCATGTAAGATTATCAACAGTGCCGGCAGGGCGAATGCCCTGCTTTTTATTGCCCGAATTTCAGGAATCCGAACGCCTTGCTCTTGCTTGCGTTGTTCCTCTTGTCAAATTCTGTCGGATGGTAGGGATCGTATGGGTAAACCGTGAGCGCGTTTGCATATTCGCGCTCTATGTTGCGTTTCATGAGCTGCGTCTCCTGATCTTTGACGGCTGCCGTGTAGGAAGCACCGATCATATGTGCCTCATCAATGCTGCCGAGTGCGTCCAAGGCTTCCAGTTGATTCGCCTTTTGCTGTTCACTCAGCAGACTGTCATCCTCACTCGTCGCAATGGCAGCCGATAATTTTTGCCGCTCTATCTGATTCTGGATAATCTTTGTAATGATGTTTTGCTGGACGAGGTTTTCAGCGGAATGGTAGGTGTGCATGACAGTGGTTGGATCGATGCCCTTTTTATACGCATCCACTGTTTCATGATAGAAGTCTTCCAGCGGCTTGTAGGTATCCCGGAAATCAAAAATTGTCTTCACATCTGGAAATTGCAGTGCATTTTTGATCGCGGCTTCCATTTCACGGGGGTAAAGCTCAATCTTACGCATTGCCTGAATTTGGTTTTGGAGTTTCTTGACTTCATTTCGGAGTGCTTCCACCGTCTGCACCGTCTCGCGTACGCTGTCCGCTAGGCGCTTTAGATCGATAACGTGTGATCCTGGCGGTATAATATCGTCCCATCCCCACGCATACGCAGGGGGAGAAGCACCAATCACACTGACAAGGACGGCTGCACATATCAGATGTTTCCTCATATCTTACCCCTCCCTATGAGTTTCAAAAATGGTTCATACGACAACAACAGGAATACCTTCTTGTCGATCTGCGATGACTCGATTGTCCCAAGATACCGCGAATCAAAGGAATCATCGGTGTCATTGAGAAGCAGCAGCGTCCCATCAGGAATGGTGTACGTCCCCGTTTCCAGCTGCGGCAATCCATCTTTATGATAGATTCTGTAGCTGTCGTCATGTGTTCGTAAATACTCCTCATCAACGGTATAGGATTCACCGGGGAAGCCTCGTACGCGCTTGAGGAGTCGAAAGCCCGCATCAACATGCAGACTCTCGATTCCCTCCGGCAGACGTACGATGACATAATCCCCCCACGCAAGGTTTTGATTCGGCGCAGCGGCATAAAGCCCTCTGACAGCAGAATTGGTCATGTTACAGTATAGGAGCTTTCCGCAGACGAAATGCAGGACACTCCCGATCATGATGAGAAAAATCACGGACAGAACAAAGATTTTAGATTTTCGTTGTTCCCTAAACCTAAAGTTCATAACGTCCTCCCAGTGACCGCATGAACACCTTCGGTATGCGCATCGTAAGGACGGCTAGGGCGATCAGACCGACACACATGAGCAAATGCTTGACGCTTTGCTCCGTTGTGATGGACGCCTTTGCAACATACGAGCCGGACATACGCTGATAGACCAGATTGATATACTCGTTCGCCCATGCCGGTAGCGGCTCCCCACGCTGAATACTGTATGGACCGCCGTTATACCCTGCGAGGGCATAGTTCCAGTCCCCAAACTTTTCATACAGATTTTTCATGTAGTGTGCCGAGGCGTCAAGGGCTTGCTCCGGGTTAAATGGGTCAATGCCCCATCCCGCTGCTGTCTCCGGCGTAAACTGCGCGATTCCCTGTGCACCTGCTTCACTCACGGCATTCGGATTCCAGTTGGACTCCAGCTGAATCTGCGCCAGAAAGAGGTTCACGGGAACACCGTATTTCTGTGCGGCTGCCGTCGCCATAGCAATATATTCCGGTGGACCGGTTATACCACCGTTACCGCCCATCTGCACCTGTCCCGGGAGTTCTGCATCAAAGAGATCCTTCGGGACAGTGGCGTCTTTGACGCAAAATACGCAGAGACCGACCATGATTGATACCAGTGCCAGCTTAATAGTATTGGACACGACACCGCCCAGAGAACCCTCCGCAACGAATTTTGTAAAACCAAAAGCCGTAAAGGGCAGCGTAAAAACGGCGATCACCGCTGCCAAATAGAACTCGACGTACACGACCATGATATAACAGGCAAGTACGAAGAATGTGCCGATAACAAAATACGAGGAAATCCATATCACAATGATGTTGCTTAGGTTATAGGTAAATTCAAATGTACCAAACGAAGCAATCTTGTTGAGCGCAGGATTCATCAGCGCAATCGATTTTTGCACGAGAAGCTGCGGTTGTGATACGTTCTGCTCGATAACAGACGGATCGCCAACGAATGTTCCGGAGACGCTGGACACGAATGCGAGAAAGAAATCGTTGACGATCATCTGCCAGTTGAGCAGTATTACATAGAGAAGGCCGTATTTGACAAATTTTCCGGCCAGCTGTGGAATCGAAAACTCAAGTCCTGCCGTCAGGATCGGCAAGGTGAGATCGATCACACAGAGGACGAACAGCAGGGCAAGCCCTGCCGATTGCAGCAGTGCATAGGACTTGCTGATCATCTCAACAAGATATTCCATGAAGCCGTTGATCGATTCGCCAATTTTTTGCATGGACTCGATGCCCCACGGAATGACAGCGTTATCCATCGCAGCACCACCGGCCCCGACCACATCGCCGGACAGATCAACACCGAGAGACAGGAGATAGGGGACAGGATCAATTTGAGAGCCATGTGTTCCATTCAAACGATGTTCAACATGACTGTGCGGTCCCGAGGAATACCCAAGAGGCCCGTCATAGGCGTCCCCGCCGGTATAACCAATTACTGTACCTTCAGCAACATATCCCACAGGACAGCCCATAGTTGCCTCTGCACAGTCCCCAAAAAGGAGACTGCCCCCCTCTGGCGTGCGAATCTCAACCCAGTAAATAAAGCCATCACCTGCACCGTGTTCAACATACCCATTGAACGGCGCGTGAATCGGTGTGCCAGACTCTGTGCCGATGTCAATTCCTCTGTGGAATTGACTTGCACCACCGCCCGCATCGCGCTCTCCAAACGGTGATGTAACAGCACCGCCGGGAAACGGCGGCATAGCCATTGCCACCGAAGGAAGTAAGAGCAGTATGGCAATGATTGCAATACACAGGCGTTTCATGGATGTGACCCGCTGCTGTTGCCGCTGTTTCCTCCACCACTATTACCGCCACTTCCTCTACTGCTGTTACCGTTGCCGGAATTTCTACCTCCACTTCCGCCTACTGCCGCTCCTTTGATTAAGTTTTTCCCGACATTGCTGTTGGAAAAGGATTTTCGTGCAACGGATTTACCTGCTTCGCGTGCGGCTGTCCTTGTACTCATGGCCGATCCTGCCTTCGCTGCCATCGCGCCTTTGCCGGCAGCAGCTGCCGAAGCACCGCCTGTGAACGGCATGGCAACCAATGCGGCGGCTGTCGTTGCGATCTGCTTTGCTCCGCTGATTGCCTGCTGTCCCTCAAGAGAGGGCTGCCCGTTCATAAAGCCCGCAGCAAGATTGGGCAGCTGCCACATGAGAAAAGCCATCGCCGCATACGAAAGTGCGTATTGCAGCATTTCTCCAAAATTCGGTTCTGATTCCGGCGTCCATCCGGGAATCCCGCCGGACTTATCAAAGAGTGCAATAAATAGCCCTAGGATAAATGTCATCACCATCAGTTTGACGCCATAGGCGATGACCGCAGACAACGTACGCTGAAAAAGGAACTGGGTTTGCTTCAGAACCCCGAACGGAATCAGAATGACAGCCAGTGTGGCGAATACGTTAAACTCAATCTTTGTAATGAGTATCTGAAACGCCATGAAAAAGAAGGCTGCCAACGTTACAAATACGTAAGTTGTGTACATCACAAGCCCCGGTCCCAAAAGACTGAGCTTGTGATTCATCATATAGGTCAGTGTGGAGCCACAGGCCTCAAAGCCCTTATCTATGATGCCGCTTGGTTTTAATAATGCACCATCTACAGGCTGCCCGGCAGCAGTGAGTCCGGCATATTGAAATGAAAGCAGAATTGCTTGATTTATTTTGTCAAAATTTAAAATGAAGAACATGAAGAAGCTGATTTTCATAACCCTGCTTATGATTTCCGACATGCGAAGCTCGCCGCTGTAGAGCGTCCATGTGATACATATATCAATGACAGCAAGCACCATGATAAGTTCAAAAGCATGAGGAGCAAGTGCTTTATATCCTATCATGCAATGATCTTCAAAAAAAATCAGAAGGTCATTTAAAAAAGTTGCTTTTCCAAACTCCATATTACCACCAACTTGAACCTAAGCCATTCCGCTTGAACGGGTCAGATTCCCTAACTGTTGTTGTACGTCCGGCAGCCTCTACATCGTTGTGCATTTGCTTTATCGCTGCCTCCGTAGCATCTGCCATCGCTTGTGCTACTGCCTGTTCGTTTTGTTCCTTGACGATCTGACGCTGTGACTCCATGACCTGATTCTGCGCACTGATTGCCTGAATGGTTGTTTTGATGGTGTCGATGTGCGCTTTTTCGACGGCAATTTCATTTGCGATCTGTGCGGCTTGCTTTGCCCCTTCCGGCGATTTGTTGAGTTCGAGCAGCTCTTGCAGCCGTTTCTGTGATTCCTGGAGTTCCTTCATAAGATTGTGATAAGCGGTAACATCCTTCTGATTCTGCAAGGACTGCAAGGCCTGCATCGTGGATTCTACGCTGCGTTCCAACTTTGCCGTTTGCGCGAGTTCTCCGGAAAGAATGGCAGGGAATCGCTCGTTCCAGAGCTTTTTCCATTCCGCCTCATCGACCAAAACACCTGTTTTCTTTGCATGATCGATTGCCTTGTTCACGCTGGCAAGCAGCTCGTTCTTATATTTTGTAATCAGACGCTCCGGCAGACTTTTCAGCTCCAAAAGCTGCATTTGAATCTGCTCTGCCGTGTTGGTGACGAGCTTTACGGTTTCAAGATAGGTTTTGAGCTGCTGCGCAATATTTTCCACATCAATGACCGGAATTGCTGCGGATGCACGCAAAGGGGCGGCAGCGATACTGACCGCGATCAAGAGGGTTGTTGCTATCCTTTTCATGATGTGCGCTCCTTCCTGCGTCAAAGGTGTCCATTATGGACACCCTTGTCTTGGTGTTCATTAGGAACACCGTGCATAATTTTCCTTGTAATCGATCAACTCATCTTCGGCATTTTTGTAAGTCAACCAATCTTCGATGAAAGAATCCTTGCGCATGGCTGCAAGAATCTGATCGATTGCTTGCTGGTCGTTCTTCGATGTAGCCGTGACGAACGGAATTTCAATCGGGCGTAGGGCAAGCCGAAAAATCCGATTGCCCTTTTCGCTCGAATAGTAGTAATCCTGCTTCGGTGTCATGTTGGCGATGATTTCAACCTGACGATCGTTGCAGTTAAACATCGTATAGAGTTCTTGGCTCTGCTTTGTGCTTGCCTGTTTGTTCGGCAGGTACACGCGGTTCGGGCAGTTCTCCATAACGGTATGCAGGAGTTCCGGCTTATTCGCAAGGTCGGACAGGTTCTGCGTCGCGAAGATAATGCTCGTATTCTTCTTACGCATATCCTTGAAGTATTCGCGCAGCTTTTCTTTGAAAATGGGGTTATCGAAGAAAAGCCAGCACTCATCCAGAACGATAATGGAAGGTCCTTTTGCGCTCCGAATCTTAGCTTCGATCCGATGAAATAGGTATTCCAGGGTTGCAGGAACGATGGAGGGCGTCGCCATAAGCGTTTCCATTTCGTATACCTGCCAAAATCCCGTTCCGGATATGTCCTTGCTGTTATCAAAAAGTTTTCCGTGACTTCCCTTCACTGTGAGTGCTTCCAATGTCTGCCGAATTTCCTGATCCTGCACAAGTTCGCAGAAACTGGATAAGGTGCGCCGCTCAACCGGAAATTCCTGTAGGGACAGCAACGCCTTCCAGACAAAATTATCCTTTGCCGGCGTGATCTTGACATTGCGCTGTTCAAGATAGGCGATGATCCACTCTTTTGCCCATTTTGCCTCATGGTCATAGTGAATATCTGCGAGCGGCTGAAAAGACAGCTCACCCTCGTCTTCACTGGCAATGTTGTAAAAATTTCCTCCGACAGCAAGGGTAAGTGCGCGGCTAGATGCCGCCTTGTCGAAGATGAAGACGTTGCTGTTCGGATATTTGAGAAAATGCGCTTCAATGGTATTGAGAAAGACGGATTTTCCCGATCCGGACGGCCCCACAACCATTGTATGACCAACTTCCCCGACATGCAGAGAAAGTCGAAACGGCGTATAGCCTGATGTATCAGTGTAGAGTAATACCGGCCCCTTGAGATAGTCGTTCCGTTTGTCACCCGGCCACGTCGCCGTGACCGGGGCGAGGTGACAAAAATTTAGGCTGCTGATAATCGGGCGGCGAATATTCGCCCGATAGCACCCGGGAATCGACCCCCACCATGCTTCCATGCTGTTGTCTGTTTCGATATAGCCTGTATACCCAAGCGAGTTGATCGCTTCGAGCACACGGTTTGCCTTCTCATTGCACCGCTGCGCGTCCTTGTCAAAGACGACCATCGTCATGGTATAGTAGCCGTAGCTCACATAATCCTGCCCAAGCTCCTGCAAGGCAACGCCCGCATCGTCGCGGTTGAATGCCGCCGTCTCGTCAAGATCGTCTTCCAGATGTTCTTTTGTAAGCGCTTCACGCACCTGCGTCCAGAACGACTTGATTTGCTGATTCCAGCGCTGCCGGTAGTCCTTCAGCTCCTTCTGTGCATCCATTTTGGACAGGCAAATGAAGCGTGATACCCAGCGATATTCCAGATCCATGCCGTCAAACACATCAAATACACCTGGTTCGGACATCGGCGGGAAATCAAGGATTGTGACAACTCTCATGTGATTGTCACCCAGCTTCATTTCCCGGCCGCCCAGAACATCCGCATCACAGATATAATCCGTGATGTAATACTGCGGATTCACGCGCACCCGATGATTCTTGTCTGATATGGTCGTATGCAGAAAGGTGATAACATCTTCCGCTGACAGTGGCCGCAGATCGGGAAACCATGATTTCAGCATATCGCCGATGAGGTTGACGTTGGCAATAAACTTCTCAACGACTTCGACGTAGAGACGCATGTCCGCGCTTTTCCCATTGCTCTTCGCATCCGCAATGAACGCATCCGTAAGCCTGGACTTAATCAGCTGCGGCGGCTCAAGATAGACGGTAAAGTAATAGCGCGTCTCGAAATGCGTCTGCTCCGCATAATATGCACGGCGGTCATTTTCCATCTTTTGGATGATCGGAATATCAACCTCCGAGGCATCATACTCTGTAGAGCGTCTGCGCTGTGCTTCAAAATACAGAACGTACCCAGTTGGAAGCGTCTTGATGACGTTATTCAGCGCAGCGTTGTAGCGCACGAGATCAAGAGCCGTGGCACTCTCCATATCCGGCCCCCGAAACTCATAGACGGCAAGCATGGAATGGTCTTTTCCATGCACAATACCTGTTTCAGAGTCCACGAATGCCCACGGCAGCAGGTATTGCAGCCGGGGCTTTTCAGCAAAAGCCCCGACTTCCTGCGAGAACGCCTTTTTCCTCTTTCCAAAACCGAACAAAATTCCCCCTCCTTCTACCTGTAATAGAAGTTCTTATGCTGGCGCGAATGCCAAAAAACTTCATGGAATTGTGCATCCTGCTGTCCGAGAAAACGAAAGATGTAATGCGCAATAGCGGCGATGATAATGACGGTAAACGTCTTGAAGATCAACCCGCCGAGGACAGCGAATACAATTTCACCGATGAACAGATTTCGTGGAATCCCCATCCAATAGAGCGGTGCAACCAGAGATCGATGAATGGGAATCTCGTAGCCTTCCGGCAGATTCTTTTCCATCTCACAGCCCCATAATCGTAAGACCGCCCGCCGAATCCGAAATTGCATTGACGAAGTTTACGGCAAACAAGCAGATCGAGATAACGAAGATGAGCAGGATGAATTTCTGCGTCCCGCCGCCGCTATGCCCCGAAAAGAGCGCGATCGCTGCACCGACGATGCCCATGACACCAAGCACCATAGGAAGCGGCCCCGTGAGGTTGTTCGCAAGCGAATTGAAAAATTTCATCCACGGCCATTGAATGTCAATAGTGCCCGCGCCCCCTTTCTTCAGCGCGGAAACGTCGGATGCAAACACCTTGCTGCTCATCAAATACCAACCCACACCTGCACTGAACGCTTTCGTTGCAATGCTTTTTCCCATGTTTTTCATAACGTTTTTCATTGATCGTTCCTCCCTTGAACTGAAACAGGTGTCCATAATGGACACATCCCCTATATCTTCTCAAGACGCGTACGCGCCTTATCGAAAACGACCTTTTTCATTAATTTTTTCTTTCTTTTTGGGTTTGTAGGAAATTCTGCGCTTGACAGCTGTCCGGCTCGTCTTTTCGACCGGAGATAATGCAAGAACTTCCTGTCTGCGCTGATCCAAATGGACAATTGCCTTGTCAAAGACACCCGCGACACGCTGCACCGCAGCATCTACTGCCCGATCCGCTTTTTCCTTTATTGCGTCACGGATTTGCCTGGGTGCGGCTTTGATGTCCTGATATACGCCGCTGACTACCTCGCGCGTATGTGCAAAGAGTTTTGCCTCACGCGCCGGGGATTCTTTTCTGGCTGCGTCACGTTCCTGTTCCAGCGCACGAAAGAATCTCATGCCGCTCAAGAAGCATGCTTCCATCTCCCTGTTGTTTTGCCCCGGAAACATGGAACGCATTTCTTGAAGCTGCTTTTTAAGTGCAGCAATCTCTTGCTGGTATTTTTGTTCCCTCTGAACGAGCTGTTCCCGCTCTTTGCGGAAATAGTCACTGGCATTTCGGAAGGATTCAGAAGCCCGCACAGATGCCTCGCGCATGATTTCCTCCGGCTGTTTGCTGCTGCGAGCCTTGCCAACTTCTTGGAGGTTCCGCTTTATTGCTGCGTGTTTGGGATCATAGCCCTCCCACGTCTGCGGCGATGCGCCGTTTATACGCTCTTCTGTGCGGAACTTGCTCATTTCAGCCTGTAAGACGGTTGCTTCTTGCTGGACTTTTTCAAAACCGTAATCCGGTTCATTGGCCACCGGTTCTACATCCTTCATGCAGGATTGCAGGTCTTGACAGTAGGCTTCATCCAATGCACGGATTACATTTTCATCCAGCTCCTCTTCCCATCCGTAATCTGCATGATCTTCCATCTCTGTACCTCCTTTTAGGTGTCCATAATGGACTCCTTTATACATGACGGATGTTATACTGCTGGCGCACCGGATCATAGGATTCCACTTCGATGATGTCACTGACTATGCGGCTTTTACGCCCGTCCGGCAGTTCAACGTGCTGGATTACAACAACAACATCGATTGCCTCGCCGATGAGTTCCTTCACATCACCAGCAGTGCTGTCTTCTTGCGCAAGTGATTTGATGCGGGTAAGCCCCTTTTCGGCGTCGTCTGCATGAACCGTACAAGCACCCCCGGGATGACCGGTATTCCATGCTTTGAGCATGGTATAGGCAGCACCGTCGCGCACCTCTCCTACGATGATACGATCCGGTGAACGTCGCATACAGTCTGCGAGAAGACGGGTCATGTTATAGCGGATTTTGCTGTCACCGGTATCCTGCTTCGTAAACATCGGGCTGTAATCCTCTGCCGGACATTGCAGTTCCGGCAAGTCTTCCAGTGAGATCAGCCGATGGTACGGGGATATGGCAGCAATCGCGGCAAGAATCGCATTCAGGAAGGTTGTCTTTCCTGTTCCCGTTCCTCCGGCGACCAGGATGTTTTTACGCGCCTGAATGCTGTCTTCCAGAAAGTTCCTATACTTCTCAGACATAAAGCCAGTCTCCACATACTCTTGAAATGTAAAGATTTTCACGGCCTTTTTTCGGATATTGAACTGTGGATGCCGCACGATCGGGGGAATCTCGCCCTGAAAGCGAGCACCATATCCTTGAATCTCCACCGATATGGACGGAATATCTTCATTGACGACCTTTCCCGCCTGTCCCGCTGCCAGTTCGATAATCGCCTGTGCTTTTCCGGGCGTCAGATATATTTCTGTTTTCACCTTCCCCTCAATGTGAGAGTTGTACCATATTTTCCCATCATCATTGATGTAGAGCTCTGTTATGTCGTCGCGCTGCATTAACTTTACAGCATCTACACCAAGCACTACATCAAAGTTCGGGTTTTGACTCGCCATTGCTCTCCTCACCGCCCTCGTCGCTCTCGGCTTCCGTCGTTTCCTCCTGCTGCACCGCAGCTTCTTCCATGAAATCGTCTAAGCCCGCATCGGGATGATCCGCTTGAAAGCGCGTATAGCAGCTGATGTATTGATCCATCGCCTGACGATCGCCCGCATCAATACGCTCTTTGGCGTGGACAAGCGCACCGACCAAGATCGCCATATTGTGTACGGGAAAACCTGTTCTGCGGATAATCCGGCCAATGTCATTGGTCCGCTGCATCTCCATGTTGCGCTTCGTCTTCTTCATTTCCTGCTGAAGCGCCTCCTGCTTTCTGCGCAGGTTCTCCCAGCGTTTCTCCATCTGCTTTAATGACGCCATATTTACTCCTTTCTTGCTACCGTGCCGGCATCGGTGACGCCATTTTCAATCCATTGGGGGCGGAACGCCGGGGATTTCTTTTTTGCACCGCTTTTCTTTCCTTGCGCAAGCAGCGCATCGCGTTCAGGATATGGGTGACTGCGGATAATGTCGCTTGCGGCGGGAGCATCATAGAGCCGCGAAAGGAAATAGCCGCTCTCGTAATACTTCACCTTGTCCGTCAGGATCGGCGGGCTGCCGCTTGCGACGATAATCTCCTGATCGCCAAGCCGCTTAATCTCATCGGCGGTCATCAGTGCCCGGCCGGTCTGCGACTTTGAATAACTCTTCTTCGAGAGAAAACCGCTGTCCGAGACACTTTCCACGGTGATTGTCTTATTGCCAAGAAGTGATTCCGCATATTTTGCGGTGTCGTTGTCATTCGGTGCGTAAAAAATCTGCAAGTGACAGTTCATCAAAATCTGATTGTCCTTGCCGTATATATCATTGATCTGCGGCAAGCCCTGATTGATGAGGAACACCTTCATGCCATATCCGGCAATATAGGAGAGGGTAGAGGCAAAGGACTTCAGATTTCCCAGGGACGAAAATTCATCCATCAGGAACAGGCACTTATGCTTGTAAATCGTCTTCGCTCTGCCGCCCTCGTATGTACCGATTTTCTTTGCATGATGTTTGACCATCATTTCAAAGAAGAGCCGGAAGATCGGCGCAAGACGCAGCAGATCGGACGGCGGTGTCACCAAATAAAGGGATACGGGACGCTTGTAATTCATCAGATCATCGACACAGAAATCACTGACGGATGTGTTGCGTGCAAGCGTCGGATCAAGATACTCCTTGAGGGCGGTATTCGCGGTGGAAACGATGCTGCCGCATTCATTGTCCGGCTTTGCAGCAATCTCGCGGAAGTTTTGGCAGATAATTGGGTGCATATTGGGGCAATCGTCCAGCGTGGTAGCCAGCGGGTACATGTTTCGCATATCCTCCGGCGTATATCTGCGACTGACGTAACCGCCTTGCTCGCGATCCCACGCACGGATTTCAATGCCGTCGTCGGGGACATGCTCAAAATTCATCATGTCTTCAAGGGATTCCACGAATCCCTTGATCTCGAGTTTCTGCATTTTCTCAGCACCTTCGGTGGGATTGTCATAGGCGTTGCCGTCCGCATCAACCCATTCATAGACAGGATTCCCTTCATCATCGACCATCCCTACGGTATTGGACTTCATGAAAGACGCAACATCATAGAGCGTCGGCGGGTGCGGGTAATGCTCAGGATCAGCAAAGTGCGCATATTTGAGATGCAGAATGACCGTCGTTATGACAACGGCTGCATTGCTTCCCCAATGATCGAGTTTCCCTTTTCCCTCATAGTCTGCCAGCGTGTAGGCAAGATTTTGCGCAGCCGACACTTCTTCCGGCGTGCCGATCGGAATCTCGTCAAGTGGATTCCAGCGTGCTGTACTCCCATCCGTCGCCGTTGGTTCAAATTTGATAACCGTATGTCCCATGCGCTTACGAAAACCCGCGGTAACACCCCAGTTTTCGGATTTGATGTCATTGACGATGACCGAGGACTTCCAACCACCAAGAAGCGTAGGAATAATGAGTCCGACGCCTTTGCCGCTGCGTGTGGGGGCAATGACGGCAAGATGTTTGTTGGAGTTATCGCGCAGATAGAAATGTGCGATTTTGGCATGAAATTGTACGATCCACTTGTAGAGGGCTACGAACGGATAAACCGTGAACAAATCAGATTTCGGATCATAGCTCTGTATGCGCTGCAATTCTTCTTCCAACACGGAACGCTGCTGCATCAGTTTCTTCTGACCTTCACTCGACACATCTTCATCTGCAAGTCGCTGTGAAATATGCGTGATCCGATTCATCAGGGCGTCCTTCGTTTTATCTTGACGCCGCTCAAAACCCATTTCCGCATAGGCGACCTTTTCCTTTTGCAGCGTATCTAACTTGCGCATAAGCCCTGTCACAGCACGGATGAACGCATTATCACGCTGTCCGACGACAACGCCGCCCGCGCTGATTAGCTCCATCTTCGCAAGGTCTTCGTATGCGCCCCAACGGGCACTGCCGTGGGAGTCGTCCTGCTTCTTTGGCAGTGTGAAAGCAAGGATGACAAGAGCAATGACAAATGCTCCAAGGATATAGATATTGGTTTCCTTGAAGGCAAGCGGTATCTCGTCGTTGAATTTGAAATACCACCGCACATAATCCCACGGCATATAGTACGGTTTTCCCTGCAAGAGAAACGGCGTGCCGAGACGAGGATTATATGCAAGCATTTCGGCGAGTTTCTGTGTTGCCATCCACGCGCCGACCAGCAGCGTCATCAGGAAGATGTAGACGCGCACAAAGTTATTCATTGCTGTACTCGTATGCGCCGATCGAAAGGTCTTGATTGATGAATACGCTGAACTGATAGCCGGGTGTAATCTCGATCGTCGGCTGTGCATCTACATCTTTGGCAATCAGCTGCTGCCCGGTGCGAAGAATGGAGGCGACTGCACCCGATACCGCCTCTTCTCCGGGGCTGCGGTTATCCGTGCCGGATGTATTGCCTGTCAGACTCTGCATTCCTGCTCCAAGCAGCGCAGTGATGACCCCCGCACGATAAATTGAGCCGCGATGATCGTCATATTTATCCACCAATCCGGGATAACCTACGCCATCGATCGCCTGTTGATCCGGAAGGTTGAGTGACGCACCGTTGGGCAGGATGATTCGCTGAAAAACAACACCTATGCGCTTGCCTCCTGCAAGTGCCGTTTTTCCAATCAGGCGGCTGCCCTGCGGAATCAGCAAATATCGACCTGTCAGACTATCATAAATATCCTGCCGCACTTGCGCCACAACATCCCCGTTCGGTACATTGCTTGTGACACCGGTAAGGAGTGTCGCCTGAATGACAGAACCGGCATTCAATACATAGCCGCCGCCTCCATTCTGCACAGGGGAAGAAGGGGACGTATAGCTGATATTCTGTACGGTATTGCCGGCGTTGACCGCTGCATTTTCAATCGGTTGGACAGCGGCGACCGGCGTGCCGTCTGCGATTGCTTTTGCGATCTGGAAAGCAAGTGCGCTTCCATCAATAAGGGCGCGTTCTTTTGCCGCCTGATCCGCAGCTTTTTCGGCTGCCTGTGCACGGCTTCCGGCATCGGGATCGATCGTCTGCATTATCGGCGCAGAAGGTGCTATCCCTGCGGGTACAGTCTCCACACGCACAGGAGTCGGTTGCGGTGCAGTATCAAGCTGCGGATCTCGCTGCGGAGTCCTCATATCGCTTCCTGCTGCATGATTGTGTCCGTTCGTCTGCTGTTTTCCTTGTGTTTGTGCAATCTCGGAATACTTGGCAGGGAAGGCGTCAGCAGGGGTTCCTGCGGTCACAGTTCCCGTCGGTCCCGTTTGCTGTTGTGCATTTCCTCCTTTTTCACCGCCGCTAAAGAGCGCGTTGCTCGCTACGGATGCAGCCGCAAAAATAGCCACTGCGCCTACGCCCACCATGATGAGCTTTTTCTTCACGGTTTTGGCGCGTTCTGCCGGGTCTGTATCATCATACGAAACGTCGCCGGAGGAGTACCCATCTTCTTCTATAAAATCCTCTTCATTGGAATCAGAGTTTCTATGAAAGAGCTTCTGCTTGATCTTCTGAACATCGAACCCCATCACTTGTGTTTCACCGCCTTATCCTCTTTTGTCGGATCATCTTTTTGGGGCAATATATCAACGTATTCGCGATCTGAATATTTGAGCCGCGCGTGATCAAATACGCGATCCGCAATGATATACCCATGACGGACACGATAATTCACAAGGGTCAGCTTCCCCTTGTTCTTATCTTCTACCCGATACAGAACAGGCAAATCATACTTGTTGCCCTTGCCCAATTTGATGTACGTCCGTGTTCCATCATCGAAAACTTCGAGCGGAAACAGACCTTCATCCGCACGCTTGCTGCCCTTAAACTCATAATCACGATGCAGCGCCTTATAGACGCTCCGTCCATCAACCTGCTCCGTGAATATTTCGTTGAATACTTCCTGCTCCGGTGTCACCTCCACCGAGGGGTACACGTTTTCAGGGTAGTTCCAGCATATAATCGGCGTATAGTCCTCTCGCTCCGACAACAAAAGATGATACGCGCGGCTTTGTGTGTAGATGACAAAATTCGTTGTCACGCCGTCCACAACAGGCTTGATGAATACGTGCGGCGTGCTTCCGATCACCGCCGTTTCGATCATCCAGCGTGCGGTATCTCCCGCAATAACGCCGCTGATCTCTTCTCCCGCTTTGAGCGTAATGTCTACGACATATCCCTTGCGTGCAAAAACCTCATACACGCCATCGTAGTTATATATATACTCTAAGCGTGATTCCGTATGCCATGCCTCAGCAGTTGTATGTATGGAGGCAAATGCCGTTAGGGGCATGGCTGCGAAAGAGGCTGCACCCACGATCAAAAAGGCATTTTTCACCTTACGCCTCAGTTTCACAATGTCACCCCCTTATTTCCTTTCTTCCATCTCTTTCGTGATCGTCAAATCCTTAATCTTGAGTCCGAGCGGATTGATAAGCAGCTCTTCCTCTTTCTTTGGCGGATCAAGCACAACCGAAAGCAGCGCTGTGTAGCTTGTTTTCACACCTGTGGCATTCCCGCTCAGTGCAAATTCATCTTCTACCCAGCGTACCTGATACGTTGACGGTGATCCCGGCTGCGCCTGAATGGATCGGATTGTCGGCTGTATTGTTGCTCTGCCAAACTTCGATGCAGGATTGTCCGTCTGCAATATGGCGTTTAATTTGTTCGCCGCTTCCTGCGTCAAAAAATGTTGTGCGTGTGCCCAGTTCGTCTTATACTGCACCGGATCAAGCGGTACTGTCCTTGTATCTCGAATGAACTGTACGAGGAACGCACGCACTTCTGCTTCCTGCGGATTGTAATTCGTCGCTTTCAGCTCGCCTCCGGCTTCCACCTGTCCCGTTGCATTATCCACACGAACGACATAGGTCTTAAAGTTCGCCGTTGTCACGACAAATACCATAGCAACAACACAAAGAGCGAGTAGTGCCATATAGAGAAGATTCCGCTTCTTGGCTACGTCTTTATCCAATGCAAGATTGTATAAATCCGTCTGGAAACGCTTTGCGGCACCGCGATCAAATACATCCGTCGCTTTGCCTTTTGGATAAAATCTTTCCTGTTGTTCCATACGTTCTATCACCTCCTTCTAGAAAATTTTATCATATATAAGGTTTTATGTAAACAGATAAACAGTTAATTATAGATATTTTGTCTTGTATTCATTCCTTGTTTATACTGCTATATAAAAGATAATAGAAAGTATTTTCTAGGGTAGATATTGCCTTAAAAGAGGTAATATGATATTATACTGATAACAGAAAAAGGAATGCGCATTTACAGAAATCTCTTTGAGATTTCCATGCGCCACCCTCCGGCTGGACCGGTGCGCCTCCGGCGCAATGCGGCGTCGCCGCATCTCATCATGCTTCAAAAAGCATGATGAAGCACATCCATGCGTGCATGGATGTGCAGATCGCCGCGAGCGGCGATAAAACATTTGCTTCGGCAAAGGAGTCAAAATGTCAATTTTCTATTTCGAGAACACGCCGCACGGTACACGCCGCGACGGCTCAAAACTCAATACGAAATTGCATTTCGAGTACATTGCCCGTGAAGGAAAATTCGAGAAAAACCGGTCCGGGCGGGAAGACCTTGTTTTTCTCGCTTCCGGCAATCTGCCGGAATGGGCAGAAAATGCCGCAGATTTTTGGGAGCAAGCCGAAACTCACCGACGCAAGAACGGTCGTGCATATCGGGAGTTCCGCATCGGCTTGCAGGAAGAGCTAACCCTTGAGGAAAACAAAGCACTGATCGAGCGACTCATAGAGGAGACAGGAATAAAAAAGAACCACGTATATTCATACGCGATTCATGACAAACCGGCAGCTTTTGACAGTAAGCATCGCAACATTCACTGTCATTTGATGTTCAGCGAAAAAGTGTTAGAGGCGGATCGCCCGCTCTCAGAAGATAAGTTTTTCAAAAACTACGCAGAGAACGAAGCGGGTGAACCGACACAGGGCTACCGCACAGAAACGTATTGGGCACGGAAGGAGGCAACGCTTGAACTGCGTGAAAAATGGGCACAGATCGTCAACGATAAATTCAAAGAAAAAGGTCTGTCCTGCCGAATCGATCATCGAACGCTGGATGCACAACGTCATGATCTGATTGAGCAGGGGAAACTAGAGGAAGCGGTGCTGCTCGATCGGACACCGGCACCGCACCTTGGAGACATTTACAAGAACCCTGCCATGA
>ERZ772924.568-NODE-568-length-17812-cov-7.897618_pt1 | contig 17812 bp, 14 predicted proteins | sample MGYA00512116_ERZ772924 | MGnify/ENA primary metagenome ERZ772924 (study PRJEB29015, sample SAMEA2737920) | human oral metagenome | biome: human oral; feature: human-associated habitat; material: dental | place: China | collected 2134 ...
AAAAAGCCGGAGCATTGCTCCGGCTTTTTGTGCGATGGGGTTATTCGCCTTTTTTCTCCAGCGCTGCCTTGTTGGCGACCGCGCGGCGGATGGCGAGGCTGTCGCGGATTTCACGCAGCAGCAGGATTTCTTCGGAAGGCTGCGCCGGTGACGTTTCTGCTTCTTCTTTTTTCAGGCTGGCGGTGAGTTTGTTCATCGGGATGATGATGAAGAAGTAGATGGCGAGCGAGACGAGGAAGAAGTTGACGATGGCGGTCAAGATTTTGCCGTATTCAAAGACGGTCGGCTCATCGCCGAAAATCGGCGGCAGGGTGAAGACGAGCGAATCGAAATTCGGCTTGCCGACCAGCCAGGCGATAAGCGGGTTGATAAAGCTCTCGACCAGGCCGCTGACGACGAGGCCGAAGGCTGCGCCCATGACGACACCGACGGCGAGATCAACGACGTTGCCACGGGCGATGAAGGTTTTGAATCCAGATAGCATATTGATTTTCCTGATTTGTTGATGGAGCCGTGATTATAGGCGGCTTGCGAAGCGGTCATGTTACGGTTCGCTTATTTGGCATATGGCAGTCCTCATAAAGCAGCAGGTCGGCATTCAAGCCGGGCATTAAAAAGTCGGGCAATGCCCGACCTGCGTTCTGTAAATGGTAAATGGCGATGGCCGCATTACGCCGCCGTTTCCCGCAACCAGGCGATGTAGCGCTCGCGCAGTTGGCGGGTAAACGCGCCCGGCGTGCCGTCGCCGATGCGGTGGCCGTCGATTTCCACCACCGGCAGGATGAATGACCCGGCGGCGCTCAAAAAGGCTTCGTCGGCGTGGTGCGCTTCGTCAATGCTGAACGGGCGTTCTTCCAGCGTCATGCCGAATGCGCCGAGCAGCGCAATCGCCGCCTGGCGGGTGATGCCGTTCAGGATGTCGTGCGTCGGCGGGCGGGTGATGAGGGCTGACCCGCGCCGTATCCAGGCGTTGTTGGAGCTGCCTTCGGTGATGTTGCCGTCGCCGCCCACCATCCAGGTGTCGTCATAGCCGGCGGCGACTGCGGTCATTTTGGCGAGCGATTGGGCGAGCAGTTGCGTGGTTTTGATATCGCGCCGCTGCCAGCGGATGTCCGGCTGGGTCATGACGCGCAGGCCTTTTTCTGCCGCGGGGCTGTTGATGATGCTACGCGCCTGGGTGAACATCACCAGGTTCGGGCGCAGTTTGGGGTCGTAGAGGAAGTCGCGGTCGGCCTCGCCACGGGTGATGTGCAGGTAAACAGTGCCTTCTTGCAGGTGGTTTTCGGCGATGAGGCGTTTTTGTACGGCGATGATGTCGTCGAGTGGCAGCGGCAGCGGCATGGCGAGTTCGCGCAGGCTGCGTTCGAGGCGGCGCAGGTGCGCGGCGTTGTCGGCCAGTTTGCCGTCGATGACGGCGCTGACTTCGTACACGCTGTCGGCCATGAGGAAGCCGCGGTCGAAGATGGAGATTTTCGCTTCGTTTTCGGGCAGATATTGGCCGTTGATATAGACGGTGCGGGTCATTTTTATACTCCGGGTTGTTGCGGGGGGGTGGCGAGGCGGACGCCGGCGAGGTGCAAGAGCAGGCCGATGGTCAGGCCAATGGCGCCGGGGACAAGCCAGCCGAGGCCGATGTCGTAGTACGGCAGCCAGTGGCTGATTTGCGCGACGGTTTCCGGGCTGAAGTCGAAGGCGATTTTCGCCGCGTCAAACAGTCCGGCGATGCCGGTCAGACTCATCGTCGTTACATACACGATGCGGCTGCCGGCAAAGAGGCGGTGGAGGAAGGCGAGCAAAATCAGGGCGATGGTCAGCGGGTAGAGCAGCATCAGCATCGGGATGGAGAGTTTGACGATGGTGCTCAGGCCGACGTTGGCGAGCAGGCAGGAGATAACGGTAAAAAGCGTCGCAAACTGGAAGTAGGAAACGCGCGGCAGGATGCGGTTGAAATACTCGGCGCAAGCGGTAATGAGGCCAACCGAGGTGGTGAGGCAGGCGAGGAAGACGATAATCGCCAGCAGTGCCTTGCCCGCGCCGCCAAAATAATGCAAGGCGACTTTTGCCAGCACCGCCGCACCGTTTTCCTGCAAACCGATACCGGCGACGCTGCTCGCGCCCATATAAGCGATGAAAACGTACACCAGCGCGAGGCACAGCACCGCAAGGCCGCCGGAAAAAGCGACCATGCGCAGCACCTGCCGCCGTCCGTGCAGACCCAGCGCGCGTACTGCGTCAATGACGATGATGGCAAACACCGGCGAGACGAGGCCGTCCATCGTTTGATAGCCTTCAATCAGCCCGGTCGCGACCGGATGCTCCAGATAGCCGCCCTGCGCGGTTTGTAACGCGCCCATCGGCTTGAACGCCGCATAACCGACGAGAATGGCAATGGAGGCGAGCAACAGCGGCGTCAGCACTTTGCCGATACGGCTGACCAATTTCCCCGGCGACAGCGCCAGCCAATAACTGAGCGCAAAAAAAGCGAGACTGAACAACGCCAGCGGCAGAAAACTGCCGCGTTGCGCTTCTGACAAGAACGGCACCACGCCAATCTCGAACGACACCGTCGCCGTGCGCGGCAACGCGAACAGCGGGCCGATGGTCAAATACAAAAGCACCGTATAAATCAGACCGTAGCGCGGCGTGACCCGCGCGGCGAGCGCCTGCGCGTCGGCGGTGTTCGCATAAGCGACGGCAATAATCCCGACCAGCGGCAACCCGGCGCCAGTCAATAAAAAACCGAACATCGCGGCAAAAACATGCGACCCCGCCTGCTGACCGAGCAGCGCCGGAAAAATCAAATTTCCCGCGCCAAAAAAGAGCGCGAACAACATCAACCCCGTCGCCCAAAAAGCCGAACGGTCACGAAGCACAGCGGACATAAAACCCCATTAAAATTTTGGATATCAAGAAGCGGGGGAATATAACAGAATCGTCATCGCCGCGCGAAGCAAAACCAGGCAATGCGCTATACTGCATCCTTCCCCCAAAACAGGAAACAACCATGTACCGCCTCGAAAACGAACACCTCGCCGTCACCATCGCCCCGCACGGCGGCGAACTGCAAAGCCTCATCCACCGCGAGCGCGAATACCTCTGGCAAGGCGACGCCCGCTACTGGGCGCGGCGCGCCCCCGTCCTCTTCCCCATCGTCGGCAAACTCAAAGAAGGCCGCTACCACTACCACGGCCACGAATACACCCTGCCGCAGCACGGCTTCGCCCGCGACCAGGACTTCCACCTCGTTGAGCACGACGAACACACCCTCACCTACCGCCTCGAAGACAGCGGCGAAAGCGGCGAACACTACCCCTTCGCCTTCATCCTTGACCTCAGCTACACCCTGCGCGGCGACACCCTGCGCGTCGGCTGGCACGTCCACAACCCCGCCGAGCAGGAGCTGCTGTTTTCCATCGGCGGCCACCCCGCCTTCAACCTGCCGCTGGCCGACGGCGACCAGTTCAGCGACCACATCATTGCATTGGACAGCCCCGGCATCGCCCAACTCGGCTGGCAGGACGGCCTGCTTGACCCGGCGCCGCGCGCGGCAGACACCGCCTTTGCGCTGAACTACGACCAGTTCGCCAACGACGCCCTCATCTACCACACCCCCGGCGCGACCCGCATCACCCTGCGCGGCAAAACCCCCGCCCCCGTCCTCACCGTCAGCTACAGCGAGCTGCCCTACCTCGGCCTGTGGACACCGGCGGGCAAAGAAGCGCCCTTCCTCTGCATCGAACCCTGGGCGGGAATAATGGATCCCGCCACGCACGACGGCAACCTCGAAACCAAACTGGGCATCCAGCGCCTTGCCGCACACGCCGACTGGCAACGCCACTATGGCATCCGCATCCACGACGAGGAGCAATCATGACCATCCGCGCCCTTGCCTTTGACCTGGACGGCACCCTCTGCCACACCCTGCCCGACCTCATCGCCGCCGCCAACGCCAGCCGCGCCCACATGGGACTGCCGCCGCTGCCCGAAGCCACCATCGAAAGCTACATCGGCGACGGCATCCCGCGCCTGGTGCACCGCGTCCTTACCAACCGCCGCGATGGCGACGCCGACGCCCCGCCCGCCGAACACGCCGAAGCCTACCGCTACTTCACCGCGTACTACCTCGACCACCTGAGCGACAAAACCCGTCCCTACCCGCAAGTACCGGAAACCCTGACGGCGCTGCAACAGCGCGGCCTCAAACTCGCCGTCGTCACCAACAAAAACGAAACACACGCCAAACAACTGCTCGCCGACCTTGACCTTGCCCACCATTTTGCGCACATCTACGGCGGCGACAGCCTGCCCGAAAAAAAACCGTCGCCGCTGCCGCTGGCCAGCACCGCCGCCGCCTTCGGCATAAAGCCGCAAGAAATGCTGATGGTGGGAGATTCTGCCAACGACATCCTTGCGGGCAAGGCGGCAGGCTGCCCGACCGTTGCCGTCACCTACGGCTACGCCGACGTCCGCGCCCTGCAAAACGAGGCGCGCACCCGCGCCGATTACCTGATTGACCGTTTTGACGCGCTGCTGGAGATAGCCTGAAACATGAAAAAAACCCTGCAAACCCTCTGGATTACGCTGTTTCTTGTGTTCCTTGCCCCCGCCGGGGCGCAGGAAAACGCGGATGACGCCCGCATCGCCGAACTGCTCCAACAAGGCACACCGGGACCGCAAACCATCGAACTCGGCCAGCAGGCGCGGCTACAACTGCCTGCCGGCATGATTTACCTGTCGCAAATCCCGGCGAACGAATTTATGAATCTCATCGGCAACACCATGAGTACCGGGCGTTACGGCATCGTCCTGCCTGCTGACAGCAACGAGGCCTGGATCATTGACCTCGAATACACCCAATCCGGCTATATCCGGGAAGATGAAGCCAACCGTCTGAATCCCGCCCAACTGCTCCAAAACATCCGCCAAAGTACGGAAGCGGAAAACGAGGCGCGCAGCAAGCGCGGTGAACCGCTGCTGGCAGTCATCGGCTGGCTGGCAGAACCACACTACGATGCGGCCAGCCACCGCCTCCATTTCGCCCTGGATATCCGTCAGGGCGGAGAAGCGGGTGTCGCCAATTACGCTACCCTGATACTGGGGCGCTACGGCCTGATCAAACTGGATCTGATTACTGACACGGAGAAATTCACCCGCAACAAACCGGTTGCCGACGAAATCGCGGCTGGTGTTTCCTTCCGCCGCGCCCAGCGTTACCAGGACTACGATTCCAAAACCGACCCCGCACCCAAACAGGGCATCAGCAGCCTGATTGACGGCGCCGTCAAAAACCCCGGCCTGCTCGCACTCCTGGTCATCCTTGCCGTCAAATACAGCAAACTGCTGATTGCCGCTGCCATTGCCATCGCTTATGGCGTAAAGAAATTCCTTGATGCCCGTCACCGCAAAACCTCCTGAACATTATCTACCAGCGTTTTCAACGGTTTGCCGCAGAAAGCCAACAGCACCACCACCGGATAAACCGGATAACGCAAGCCATAAAACCCGCTGCAACAGACATGAAAAACCCTTGACCCGTGCGGGGTACCAAGCTTTAACTTGCCCCATTGGCTGCTATTGTGAGTAAAGTTGTCCCACGATTTGACCCAATGGCATCAGCGAAGAAAAACGGCAAGCGCTGGATAAGCGTTGCCCGGCGTACCATCAGCGGCGAGAAGTTCGACTTGCGACACGCCGGCAGAGGTGGCGACTAGAGCAGACACAGTTCGATCAGGCGCTGATGGCTTGCGGTTTTCAGGTCGCCTTTGAGGATGCCGGCGACGGCGGCTTTTTTGTTCGGGGTGCAGGGGCGACGCGGTAGTCGGTGCCGTAGGCGAGCGCGCGTTCTTTGTCCTGTGTGTCGGCGACGAAAGCGCGCACGTCTTCTGCCTTGAAGACGCGGAAGGTGAAGGGAAATTCGCGCTGGTTGCCGTCGCCGAGGTAGGGGCCGGCGCGGCGGTTGCTGGTCGAGATGGTCATGGTTGGCTCCAATAAAAAAGCCCGCACAGGGCGGGCATAAAAAACCGCCCGAAGGCGGTTTGTGTTCAGGATATTAACTCTTTGGCTTCTTTAATGATTTCTATAGTTTGTTTAAGTTGTGGGATAAAGGTGTCTGTTTCGTCTCTTTTCGACTTATTATGTCGCAAAGACAGTATTAGTATCAATAGAACAGTTGTTGCTGGAATTATAAGCATCAATCCAGTATGCCAATTTTTAGAAAATTCTTCATGAGTAGCCCAATAAAAAAATATAAGATAAAGTTGTAAAGATATAAAAATTGAAAAGCAAAATAAAACTTTAAATTGCCAGATGCTTTCTTTTTCCCGGAGTTCCCCGAAAGACAAGGCTTCTTCTGCTTTGATTTCTATACTTGGTTCTGCTACAGGAGTGCTTTCAGCCCGTTCCAATCTTTCTTCAGCTTGGGCTCTTGAATATTAGACATAAATAATTTTTAAAATAATCTTTAATCTCGTCGTTTGAGATATAAGGTGAAGTACTATGATTATATACATCATCCCAAGGTGTACCTTGCTCATGGGTCATTGCAGAAAGCTGAAGGGCGGAGAAAATAGAATATTTTCTCCATACCATATCTAATATCTTATGAAACATTTCTGCCGTGTTTGCAACCACAAAAGCTTGTTGGCTATCCTCATCTGTAAGGTAAGCTGTTATTGGCATTCCTCGATATTTTTTTAGCATATGATAAAGATTTTCTTCTACTGGACCATATTGCCATGCACTAAATTTTTCTTCTATCACAGGTTCGCCGGTAATCGCCAAATGCCAGCCCTGCAAAAAATACAACAGTTTCTGCATTTTCATGGGTGTGATGCTTGCTGTGCCATCTTCAAAATCTTTCTGAAGAAAGCAGTTAACAACATGTTTGATGGGATATGTCATGCCCGCCTCCTTGTTTAATTTGAAGTTAATGATACAAAAAAGGCCTACGATTCATTCGTAGCGCCCTGTTTATGGGCGCTCTCGCCGCACAGACTTATACAATATTATGCGGCCGTACCACCAGAATTTCAATCGCCCGGCAAGTATCTTCTTCTACTGATAGCCGAAGGCGAGTGCCAGCGGGTTGTCGGTTTCGTCGGCGGCGAGTGCTTCGAGGCCGTCCCACGAGCGGTTTATCTGCGCCGACGGCAGGCCGAACCATGAGCCCGCGGTATTGATGAGGGCGCGGCGCAAGCCGTCATCCAGTTCGCCCTGGGCGGTCTGGTCAATGAGGTTGTAGGCGTCCTTGATGCCGCGCAGCCCGGTGGGGCCGCTGTAGCCGCCGTAGCCGCTCCATTGCAGTTCGCGCAGGGCAAAGAAGTGGCCGGTGAGGCCGTTGAAGACGGCTTTGCCGAGGGTCTCCGGCAGGTTCTCCCTGTCCCATTTGTCGTCATCGCCCGGTTTGAGCAGGCTGTTCAGCGCCGCGTCGAGGATGGGCATCAGCGCCGAGAGCATCAGTACGGTGCCCGCCTTGTAGCCGAGGCTGCGCTTTGAGGTGAGCGCGTTGATTTCGAGGTTGAGCACGGCGTTCATGTAGCTGTAGTACACGGTGAACAGCCGCCGCCATTCGCCGCCGCGCTCCACCGCCGACAGGTCCTTGTTGAGGCCGCTGCCCTGCGAGTCAATCACCGCCTGATCCGCCTGCGCCACCGCATCGGCTACCGTCGCGCCCGTGCGCAGTGTTTTGTTCAGTTGCGCGTGCCAGGTGATGACGTCCACCTGTTGTTGTACCGCCATGATCAGCGCGTAACTGTAGCGGGCGATGAATTGCCGGGTTTTGCCTAGTTGTTCGAGTGCGTTGCGCAGTTCGTTGAGTTCGCGGAAGCGGGTGCGGCTGCGGTTTTGCATGAAGGCCGAGGCGGCTTTGGCTTCGCGTGTCAGCCGTGCCGGGTGCGCGATGAATTGTGCGGTGACGGTGAAGATGTCGCTCCCGCCGACGCGGGCAACGGACTGGAGCAGTCCCAGCGGTTGTTTCAGCGCGGAGACGGCGTTAAATCCCAGCCCCGCCATCGAGGCGAAGCGGCGCACGGTGCGCAGTGCTTCTTCGCCTGCGGTCAGGGTCTGGTTGTCGCCGACGGCGATGTCCTGCACCCAGCCTTGCAGTTGGCGCAGGTAGTCGGTGCCGTAGTGGTTCTTGATGGCGTGCCGGATGCGGCTGGAGCGCAGCAGTTTGTTGGTGTCAATCAGGTATTCATGCCAGCTCAAATCGTGGATGATGTCGGAGAAGCCGGAGTAGATACCGGCGAAGGTATAGGCCAGCGGGCGGTCATGCACTTCTTTGACCCGGCTTTTGGTGTGGCCGCGCCGGGTGGTGGTGGCGGAATGGACGCCGCGCAGTTGTGCCTGTGCCTGTGTGGCCGCGTCGTCTGCGGCGGCGCGTTCGGAGGCTTGCAGGTCGTAGCGGATGGGGTAGTAGCCGCCGCGCAGGTTCACCGTCTGCCCGTCGGCGCTCACCACGCTGAACGGGGTCGGCGCCACCCATTGCGGCTCCACGCCGTTCACCCGCTGTTCTTTCGCCGCGATTTCCGGGCGGAAGGTTTCAAAGTAGTCCCAGATGGCCTGCACCGCGTCCAGCTCGGCGGCGGTGAGTTTGGTGAGCAAGGGCTCAAAGTCTGCCGCCTGCCAGCCTTCGCCGCCGAGGAGCCGCTGGCGGTTGCCTTCGTTGCCCCAGTTGAGCAGCATCGTGAAGATTTCGCGGTCGCTGAGGGAGACGTTTTTGCCGCCGAGGGGGTAGGCGCGGCGCTGTGCACTTTTGCGGTTGTAGGCGGGGACGACGTGTTGCCGGAAGTAGTCAATGGCGTGCGCGGTCATCGCGCTTTCCGTGTCGCCCGCGACGTTTGCCGGGCGGACGAGGGTGTCGGTGATGATGCCGCCATCGGTGTTGCCATCCATCTGCCGCGTCAGCATCGCCACGCGGCGGTGGTCGGCGGCAAAGCCTTTTGCCCATACGCGCACCCGCCCGCCCATGGTGACGGGGGTGCGGTTGTCACGGTCTGCCCACGGCGCGTTGTCTTCCACCGCCTGCGCCAGGTTGGCGATGCGTTTTTTCGCGTTTTTGTTTTTGCGCGCGGTTAGCAGTTCCTGCTTGGTTTTGCCGTAGTGTTCGATTTGTTTGATGGTATCCGCCAACCCGCGCAGTTCGTCCACCGTCAGATCCTGCCACGGTTTGCGGTTCAAATCGTCGAGCAGCTGCTCCGGGATGTCCGGCTCAAAGCCCTGGTTGCGCTGCTCTTGTACCCAGTCGGCCAGCGATTGTCTGCGGTCGAGTGCCTTGTTGCTGCGCTGGCGCAGGCTGTAACCATCCAGCAGCGCCTCTATCTGTTCGCGGTAGGCGATGTCGATTTTTTTCGGGTTCTGGTTGTCCGCGCGGCGCAGGTAGTTAATCATTTTTTTGATTTCTGCGCTTGCCTCAAGGGCTTCGCGCGCGTGTGCCGCCTGTAACAGCTGGCTGCGTTTTTCTGCCGCTGCCAGCGCGATGTCGCCGTTTTTTGCAGCAGTAAATGCCCGCTTCGCCGCTTTCGCTTCCATGCGCGTGTATTTTTTCGGGTTGAGGTCGCGGATGCGCGTTCGTCCGATGACGTCCCGCGCCAGTTGCCGCGCCACCCGGCTCACCACCGTCGGCTTGCCGCTGGCTTTCGCCAGCGCGTTGTATTCGGTGGCAAGCAGGCGCAGCGTCAGGTCGTTGTGGATGGCAAGGTCTGCCGCCTCCGCGATGGCTTGCGGCGTTGCCAGTTCGCTGTATTGTTGTTGCATCATCCGGTCGGCGAGGTCGCGAACGGCGGTCTTCGGGTCAGGCACGGTCATCAGGTCAAGCACCAGTTCGTCGCCGGAGCCATAGACGGCGTTGCCCTGTTCGTCGAGGATAAGCTCCGCGAGCAGGTCCGGGTGGATGCCGCCGCTTTTTTGGACTTTTTTGCCGAGGCTGTTGATTTGGTCTTCGCTGTAGCCCATGTCTTCGAGGCTGCGGTAGTCAAGGCGGAAGGCGGGCAGGTTTTGCAGGTTCGCGCCTTCGCCCGCCTTGCCGCTGCTGGTGTCGGGGATGTGCCGGTTGCTGTATTGGCTGTTGCCCCGGTGCTGCTCCATGAACAGGTCGTAGAAGTCGTTCAGCGTGTCCTGGTCGCTGAGGTAGCCGTATTGTTCGAGCAGGCGTTTCATGCCGTCGATGGTCTCGCCGCCGGTTTTGCGCAGCACGAAAAAGCCCGGTTTGACCGGGCGGATTTTGTCGGCGGGGTCAAAGCCCCAGGTGCTTTCGATTTCCTGCCGGTTTATCCCGCCCAATTTGGCAATGGCGGTAAAGAGGTCGTCATGCGCGGCCTCCACGCTGTCCGTCCACGCGCGTTTGCGGCTGGCAATGGTAGTGTCGGGCGTCATTTTCGCGGTCAAGAGTTGCCAGGCGCGATAGACGGGCTGGCTGTAGATGATGCGCCGCGCGTCCATTTCCATCAGGCCGCGCGCTGCCTGTGCTTCTTTGTTTTTGTTTTGTAGCGCCTTGTGTTTCAGGCGGGCGATGGCTTTGGCGTCGGCGAGCTGGCGCAGCTGCATTTCGTCCAGCGCGAGGTTGGTGGCGTCCTGAAACTGCTGCTGGAATTGTTTGAATTCATCCGCCGTCATCCCGGCAAGGTCGGCATCAAGCAGCATTTCCGCGCCGAGGCGCATTTGCCGCGCCTGGTTAATCGCCGCTTCCCCGGCGATCATGCGGTCAAAGACTTGGCGCACGTCGTCGGTGAGCTGGACGTTGAGGGTGGTCAGTTTTTTGTAGAGCTGGAACAGCCAGGCACGGGCGCGGGCAAAGAGGCCTTGCAGCTCTGGCACCGGCGCCTTGCCTTCCATCAGGTAGGCTTCAAACTGGCGCGCCACGGTCTCGTGATGGTATCTGCGCTGATCCAGCGTCATGATGTTCCAGGTGTCGAGGTCAAGGTTCGCCTGCGCAAGCAGTGCGTCCACGTCGTTTATCAGTTGTTTTTCGCCGTCGGTCAGCGTGCCGCCGCCAGCGGCGTTGTCGCGCGCGATGAGCTCGTTGGCAAGGGCGATGTTGTTCTCGAAGAAGAAATGCCCCAGCTCGTGGATGAAGGTGGAGAGGTCGGCTTTTTCGAGCAGCGCAATGGTGTTGGTCGCCGGGTCAAAGCTGCCGCGCGGGGTGCCTTTGTTTTGTTGGAGGGTGTCTTGCCCGTTGTCGGGTGCAGGCGTATGATTGCGGTCAATATCCACGACGTGGATATTGGCATGGTTGCCGTCGCTTCGGGCGTTGGACAGCAGAACTTGGGTTATCCGGTTGAAATCTGTCGCGGCAACGTGCTTTCTCAAGGTTTTTACCGCCAGTTTGCGGCGTCCCGTCCGCACTTCTTCTACCAGTGATAATGTTCCGTCCGGCATCCGTTTGATGGATGCGATGATGTCCAGCCCGTCTCTGGTCCTCATGCCGTAAACGCGGCGGTCAGGTGTGCTTACCACATCCGCAATGGTTTCCAGATCGGCATCGGTCAGCGCGATTTGCGCGCGCGTCGTCTCTATTTTTTGGTCGCCGTGGCGGTTGATTATGTGATTAACCGCCTCGTCGCTGATAACGTGCCGGTATCCGGCAATGTCCAACCCGTGCCGGCTCGCCTCCTGTACCGCTTCTTCGTTGACTTCGAGGTAGTCCACAAACGGCTTGCCGCCCTGTTTGTTGCGCCATCCCTGCACGAAGTTACGGATTTTTTCTTTTGCGCCGCTGATGAGGGCGGCAACATCCGGCATCGCCTGGTTTAATCCGTCCGCAACGGCTTCGCCAACGATGTGCAGCGGGCGCTGTGCCATCAGCTCTTGCGCGCTGATGCCCAGTTTTTGCGCGGTCGTGTCGTAGAAGCTGGCGACGAGGGTGCCGTAGATTTTGTTCACCGCCGGGGTGAAGCGGCCGATGCTGTCCAGTTGTGCGGCAAAGTCGTCGCGCACCGCGTCCACTTCCGCCTGGTGTGCTTCGTCGGTGGCCATTTTCGCCACATCGCGCGCAAGGTCTGCCTTGATTTCTTCTTCTGCCGTGCTGTCCAGCTCTGCCTGCGAGTAGGCATCTGCCGCGTGGCGGATGTGCGGTTCGATGGCGGCTGCCAGCTCCGGGTTGTCCTGGACGCGGGTGAGGATGTCGCGCGTTTTCACTTGTACTTGTCCGCCGCTCTCCACGGCGTCCCGGATTTCTTGCGCCTGTTCGGGGATGGCGTCGGCGAGCAGCTCGGCAAGGTTGTTCTGGTGCAGGACTTCGCCGTCAAGGTAGAGGTCTTGCATGCCGCCCTGCTCCAGCACTTCGTCGAGGTAGTCGCGCAGGGCTTCGGGGTCACGCTGTCCCAGTTTGCTGTTCTGCACGTTGTCGCGCAGACCGTTCAGGTTTTCGCTGTTTTGCCGCTGTTCTTCCTGTAAGACCTGTTTGCCAAATTTGGCGTGGGTGAGGATTTCCGGCGCGCCTTGCAGGATTTCGAGGTAAAACTCTGCCACCACCGCTGGCCAGCTGGTGATTTCGCCTTTGGTCGCCAGTTGCGCCCCGGCTTCGCCTGCCGCGCCGCCGCTCGCCTGTACGCCCGTCCCCGCGCCCCAGGCGGCCAGCGTCCCTTTCCAGCCGGGGACGCGCGCACGCACGGCGTGAAAGATGGGGCCGGTGAGGCCGAAGGTCAGCGCTTCGATGGTGGCAATTACCGCCGCACGGGTGCGCGCTTCGTGGCGGATGTCGTTCATCAGTTGCCGGTCGGCGAGGACGTCGGCGCGGCTTTTGTGTTCTTGTGCCGCCGAGGCGCTGATGCGGTCTGCTACCGTGCTGGTGTATTCCATGTCGGCAGAGCCTGCGCCGATGGTGGCGGCGCCTGCGACGGGGCCGCCCAGCGCGGTCGCAACGCCTGTCGCCACCAGCGTTGGCGCAAACTGGCCAAGGCTTTCCATCGCCATGTTCGTCGCCATGCGCGGGTGGGTGATGATGTAGCCCAGTGATTCCCGCATGCCTTCTTTCGCCATGTAGTCTTCCATTTCCCGCTGGGTCTGCGCCGCGCGCGTCGGGGCAAGGTCGGGCAGGTCTTCTTCGTATTCCGCGAGGTTCCGGTCACGGGCGCGCTCCAGCGCGGTGTGTTTTTTGCGATAGAGTTCGTCCGGGTTCCAGGTACCTGCGGCAGAGGTCAGCTCAAACGGATCAGCTCCGATGTTTTGTCCGAGCAGGTCGGGGGTGCCCTGTTGCCGGAGTTCGCGCGCCTTGCCTTCTGTGGCTTCCATGGCGTCCAGGCTTTTTTGTGCGGCATCCGCCTGCTGGATGTCGATGTTGTTGAGCCCGCGGCGCAAGCCTGTCCAGATGGAGCTGCCCAGTTCGTGCAGCCACCACGGCGCGGCTTCCCGCTCCCGCGCGGCTTCTTCCTGCCGCGTCCGCGCCTGTTGCAGGGCGGTGAGGTGTTCGATGTTGCGCGACCGCACCTGTGCCTCCGCCGGGCGTTCCGACAACTCATGCGCGACGGGGAAGTGGTCGCGTGCAGGGTCGCCCTTGCGCCGACGCTGCTTGCCGCGATGACGCAGCCTTTGCTTGCCACTTTTCACCCGGTCGGGGTCGTTGAAACGCCCGGCATAAATGCCGCGGTAGATGTATGGCGGCGATGGCGGTGGGGCTGTAGTCCAGCTCGCGCAGAGTCATTATGCAACCCCGCTCAAAGGGCGTAAGATGTCTGTAGGTATCCATTTGCGGTTCCCTGCAAGGTTTTGATGTTTTTTTGCAATATCGCTTATGGATGCTTTTTTTGCAGCTGTTGCACTTGAATTGTAAATTCGCCACATACACATGGAGCGCTCAAGTGTATGTAAAAAGCGCCCTTCCCCGTACCCCGTTGCCGTACCATCCCCTTTCCGACAACCTTGAACACAAAACCATGAACATGACCACCTGGTGGCTGGCACTCGCGCTGATGCTCCTCTGCGAAGGCGCGCTGATTGGCATCGCCCCTGCCGTCTGGCGGCGCACCATGCGCCAACTGGGCGAACTGCCGGACAACGCCCTGCGCCGCATCGGCCTCGGCATGGCCGCCACCGCCCTCCTCATCGTCGCCATGCTGCTCTGGCTGGCGCACTAAACGCCCCATTCCATTTACATACACCAAGTGCGCTACCCTGTATGTAAACGCCGCAATCCGGCCATTCATGGCCGACATCAACATATCAGACACCCATACCAACCTGCGATACCTGGAAAACGGATATGCTCCCCTGTCGCAACAACCCGCAACACGAACAATATGAAGGCGCGACCGACTGGCACAACACACGCGGCGAGCCGGTCGCGCTTCGCCTCGAACCCGACCGCGACGACCCCAAACTGCCGATGGCTCCTGCTGCACGTGCCGCCCGACAACGTATTGATGCCGACCCGGACGAGTGGCAGAAACGCCTCACTGTCTTTCTCGGCGACACCCATCCCGCACGACCCGCACATGGCGACAGACGACGAAAACGATGGCGGAAGCAATACCCCGCACCGCTTCGATAGCACGGAATCACGGATGGTAACGGGGTGAGTGCTGATTTTCAGCCCGGCCTTGTTCATGGCACTCGTGACGCAACTGGAGCACATGGGCGACTTTGCCTTCATTTTTCCGCTGCTCACCGCCATCCTGCCGATCATCGGCCTGTTTCTGCTGCCCGTACCGTGGTACATCAAACTTCTGCTGTTTATCGTGCTGTTCATCCCGGTCGCCTTGTGCGTCTTTATTCTCGGCTGGGGTGCGCTACTGGTAACAGGCGGCGGTTACTGAACCATCTCCCCCGTTTACATACACCTTCCCCGCTACCCCGTATGTAAACGACCCGTCATCACATTCAATTCTCCACCCCTGTACCACCTTGGTTTATGAAGGAATTGGCATGAACTTTAACAAACTGATACCGGAATTATCCGTGTTTGACATAGCCCAAACCAAAGATTTCTATAAAAAACTGGGCTTCAAAATAGAATATGAACGAACCGAAGAAAACTTTGTCTTCATGTCATTCGAAGATAGCCAATTCATGTTTGAACAAATCCATGACAAAGGCTGGAACACTGGCGCATTGGAATATCCATTGGGGCGAGGAATAAACTTTTCCATCGCAGTTGATAACGTTGAAGCGCTCTATGAAACCGTTAAAAACGGACAAATGAAAATTTACCGGGAACTTGCAAGAAGCACCTATCTGGTCGAAGGAATAGCGGAAGAACAAATAGAATTTCTCATCCAGGATCCCAATGGATATTTGCTGAGATTCACCAATTGACAAAAAAAGCGAAGGCTGTCTTGTCCATAAATACACCGACGCTTGATAGCCTCAAGCGCTTTCCGTTCCCGCAATACTATGCGATTGAGCACTATTACAGTACAGCAGCGGCAGCCATCCACCACGACAACGGGCATTGTTGCACGCACAAAATCGGCGATTATCCGTCCTGTTGCCAAAGCGGCATTGGCGCGGATTTTGGCGACGGCTGCAAAAAATCTCCAGCGATTACAAGGACGGGCTGAACGTGATTCATGGCGGCAGATCGATGTTCGCCCGCAACGCACGCGGCGGGTGGCGGCTGCACTACGATTTTGCCTAAAATAAGTGGCAGACATTCCCGCATCCCGTCCATTTACATACACCATGAGCGCTCAGGTGTATGTAAATCACCGCATTCCCCACAACTTCAACCAAGGAAACACCCATGAGTACAAACCTGGTCGTCATCGGCGCCCAATGGGGCGACGAAGGCAAAGGCAAAATCGTTGACCTCCTCACCGAAAAAGCAGGCGCGGTCGTGCGCTACCAGGGCGGGCACAACGCCGGCCACACCCTCGTCATTGACGGCAAAAAAACCGTGCTGCACCTCATCCCCGCCGGCATCCTGCACGCAGGCGTTGAGAGCTACATCGGCAACGGCGTCGTCCTCTGCCTGCGCGCCCTCTTTGAAGAAATCGCCGCGCTTGAAGCCGCTGGCGCGCCCGTGATGGAGCGGCTGCACATCTCGCCCGCCTGCGCCCTCATCCTGCCGAGCCACAGCGCGCTCGACCAGGCGCGCGAAGCCGCGCGCGGCGCCAACAAAATCGGTACTACCGGGCGCGGCATCGGTCCCGCCTACGAAGACAAAATCGCGCGACGCGGCCTGCGCCTTGCCGACCTGATGCAGCCGGACACCTTCCGCGAACGCCTGCGCGAACTGATGGACTTCCACAACTTCCAGCTCGAACACTACTACCACGCCGCCCCGGTGGATTACGACGCCGTCGCCGCCGAATGGCTCGCCTACGCCGACCGCGTCCGCCCGCTCATCACCGACGTGACGCTGGCTGCCTACCACCACCGCGAGGCAGGCGAACACATCATCTTTGAAGGCGCGCAAGGGGCAATGCTCGACATCGACCACGGCACCTACCCCTTCGTTACCTCCTCCAGTACCGCCGCTGGCGGGGCAGCAACCGGCAGCGGCGTCGGCCCACGCCACCTCGACTACATCCTCGGCATCGCCAAAGCCTACACCACCCGTGTCGGCGGCGGCCCCTTCCCCACCGAACTGACCGACGCCACCGGCAAACATCTCGCCGAAACCGGGCACGAATACGGTGCCACCACCGGCCGCGCCCGCCGCTGCGGCTGGATAGACCTGCCCGCGCTGCGCCGCGCCATCTACAACTCCAGCATCAGCGGCCTGTGCCTGACCAAACTGGACGTCCTTGACGCCCTGCCAGAAATCAAAGTCTGCACCGCCTACCAGATGGACGGCGAACGGCTCGACATCGCCCCGGTCGGCGCGGACGAACTGGCGCGCTGCCAACCGGTGTATGAAACCCTGCCCGGCTGGCAAAGCAGCACCGTTGGCATCACCAACTACGACCAACTGCCAGAAAAGGCACGCGCCTACATCGCCTGGCTTGAACACGCGCTCGGCGTCCCGGTTGCCATCGTCTCCACCGGCCCCGACCGCGTCCACACCATCCAGCGGGAAACGCTGCTCGCCTGAATAAAAACCCCTCTCCCAAAGGGAGAGGGGTTGGGATGGGGGCAAAATGCTATCCCCTCTTGTTCCCCAGCCAACAAACCATTCCAACGCCCGCCATGCCCCATCCCTTCCGCGCCACCCTCACCTATACGCTCAAATTCGGCAATCGCCTCTACCTCGCCAGCACCGCCCTGCTGGCTGTGCTGATTTGCTGGCTGAACTTCCTGAATATCACGAACGGCGTCAGCCTCAGCCTGCTGACCGTCCTTGCTGCTACACCAATCCTTTGCAAAATCATTGACAGCGCCGCGTGCATCCATGTGGGTGAAGCGGACGAACCTGTCCCCGTCGGCATCGGCACCTTGGGCGTGGCAGAACTCACGCAATATCTCGCGGGACTCATCCTCCTTATCCTGCCCTACCCATTGCTTGGCCAGCATTCATTCTGGCTCGCCTGCGCCTGGACCCTGCCGCTGCTCGCGCTGCTGCCCGCCATCCACCGCAGCTACCTCGACCGCCCCAGTCTTGCTGCAATGTTCGCACCGCCCGCGCTCTGGCGGGCATACCACGACATTGGCCACCGCCACTACTGGCGCAGCTTTTGTGTTTCCCTGCTGATAACCCTGCTGGCTGTTTTTGCCATCATGCTCGCGGTTTTCCTGCTTTTCACCCTCATTACATTCGCCATCGAGCGACATATGCCAGATACCGTCTTTCTCCCGATCATAATGTTCGGCATCGCCCTCACTCCCCTGTGCTGCTGCCTGCTCGCCCTGCTTTGGGCGCTCATCACCCTCTACCCCATTTTCCTCGCGCAAGACGACGCAAATTAGTCCCGGAACCCCGCCATGACCAGCCGCTATATCC
>ERZ772924.571-NODE-571-length-17798-cov-118.786902_pt1 | contig 17798 bp, 14 predicted proteins | sample MGYA00512116_ERZ772924 | MGnify/ENA primary metagenome ERZ772924 (study PRJEB29015, sample SAMEA2737920) | human oral metagenome | biome: human oral; feature: human-associated habitat; material: dental | place: China | collected 2134 ...
GGGCTCCGCGCCGCGGCGCCGGTCCGCATCGCTGCAAGCCCCCGTCCCGGCCCTCGGCATCCTCGTCGTGCGCCCCGGCCCACCTCACCGTGAGCCCCGCCCTGCTCCGTCCGCGATCGCGTGGCGGCGTCCTGACCATCCGACCGCTCACCACGCGCGGTCCACAGCCGCGTCCGGTCCTCCCTGCCGCTACTGTTTCCCCAGTACGAGGGACACCGGAGGGCTGCTGTGGCGACGAGGACGACGATCCATCAGGTCATCGAGGACTTCCGCGGCCGGGGCTCGACCGCCGAGCGGGGCACGCGGTTCGAGCAGCTGATGGCCGCCTGGTTCCGCCTCGATCCGACCCTGTCGAGCGAGTACGACGAGGTGCAGGCGTGGCCCGACTGGTCGCACAACGAGCACACCCATGACTCGGGCATCGATCTGGTGGCACGCAACGCGCAGACGGGCCGGTGGACGGCCATCCAGTGCAAGTTCTACGACCCGAGGTACTCCCTGCAGAAGGCCGACATCGACTCCTTCTTCACCGCCTCGGGCAGGGCCTGGGACAGCATCGCGTTCGACAACCGCATCATCATCTCCACGACGGACCGCTGGTTGAGCCACGCCGAGCGGGCCCTGGAGAACCAGACGGTGCCGGTGCAGCGCATCGGGCTGGCGGACATCGCCGAGTCCCCCATCGACTGGATGCGCCACGACGACGTCGAGGTGCGCTTCGAGCCCCGCAAGGCCGTGCGCCACAGCCTGCGCCCCCACCAGAAGGAGGCCATCGCCAGGATCCAGGAGGGCTTCCGCACGCACGACCGGGGCAAGTGGATCTCGGCATGCGGCACGGGCAAGACCTTCACCTCGCTCAAGCTCGCCGAGCAGCGCTGCGCCGAGAACGGCGGCCGCCTCACGGTCCTCTTCCTGGCGCCGTCGATCTCCTTGGTCTCGCAGACGCTGCGCGAGTGGATGGCCCAGTCCCAGACGCTCATCCGTCCGTTCGTCGTGTGCTCGGACACGAAGGCCTCGAAGCAGGCCGAGGACATCGCCGTCCACGACATCCCGCTGCCCACCACCGACGCCGGGCGGCTGGCCGCCCAGATGAGCGGGATCGGCCGCAGGGGCCGCCAGATGGTGGTCGTCTTCTCGACCTACCAGTCGATCGACGTCGTCGCCCGGGCCCAGCGGTCCTCGGATGAGCGGTTCGACCTCATCCTGTGCGACGAGGCGCACCGCACGACGGGCGTCACGCTGCCGGGCGCGGGTGACGAGTCGGCCTTCGTCAAGGTGCACGACGACTCCTATCTCCCCGCCGACAAGCGCCTCTACATGACGGCGACCCCGCGCATCTACGGCGAGGAGGCCAAGAGGAAGGCCGAGGACCGGTCCGCCCTCATCGCCTCGATGGATGACGAGACCATCTTCGGCCCCGAGCTCCACCGGCTCGGTTTCGGCGAGGCGGTCGAGCGGGACCTGCTCGCCGACTACAAGGTGATGATCCTGTGCGTCGCGAACGATGCCGTCGCCGGGCCCTTGCAGGGCTCCCTGGCCAACGAGGAGCACGAGATCACCCTCGATGACGCGGCGAGGATCGTCGGCTGCTGGAACGGCCTGGCCAAACGCACCACCGACATGGACTTCGGCCCGAATCCTGCACCGATGAGGAGGGCGGTCGCCTTCGCGCAGAACATCAAGGCCTCGAAGGCCTTCGCCCGGGCCGTCCCCGATGTCGTCGACAGTCTCATCGCCGACCGGAACACCCCCGATCTGGAGGTGGCGTGCCACCACGTCGACGGCACGATGAACGCGTTGGCCCGCTCGGAGCAGCTCGCCTGGCTCAAGGCGCCCGTGCCCGAGAACGAGTGCCGCGTCCTGTCGAACGCGCGGTGCCTGTCGGAGGGCGTCGACGTGCCGGCCCTCGACGCCGTGCTCTTCCTGTCGCCGCGCAATTCGCTGGTGGACGTCGTGCAGTCGGTCGGGCGCGTCATGCGCAGGGCCAGGGGCAAGGACTACGGCTACATCATCCTGCCGGTCGCCATCGACGCGAACGAGTCGCCTGAGACGGCGATGCGCAGCAACAAGCGGTTCAAGGTGGTCTGGGACGTGCTCAACGCGCTGCGCGCCCACGACGACCGCTTCAACGCGATGATCAACTCCATCGACCTCGACGGCTCCACCAAGGGCAGGATCGGCATCGGGGTCTTCGACGCCGTGGGAACCGGCAGCGATGAGGACGCCGAAGGCGCTGCCGCGACCAGGACGGCACTGGTGGCCCAGGCGCCCCTGTTCGCCCTTGAGATGAGGAACGCGATCCTCGCCCGCATCGTCAGGAACGTCGGCGAGCGCGACTACTGGGACAACTGGGCCGACGACGTCGTGCACATCCACACGAACCAGATCAGCCGCATCGGCGCGATCCTCGCCACGGCCCGGCGGGACGGCGGCCCGCCGGCGGGTCGTTTCGAGGAGTTCCTCGAGGGCCTGCGCGCGAACCTCAACGAGTCGATCGGCGAGGCCGACGCGATCGACATGCTGAGCCAGCACCTCATCACCCGGCCGGTCTTCGAGGCCCTCTTCCCCGCCGGCTCGTTCGTCGAGCACAATCCGGTCTCCGTCTCGATGCAGACGATGGTCGACGCGCTGGCCGGGCAGGGGCTGGAGGCCGAGACGGCCGACCTGGCCGGTTTCTACGACTCCGTGCGGGCCAGGGCCGCCGGCATCACGACGCCCAAGGGGCGCCAGACGATCATCCACCGCCTCTACGAAGCTTCCGAGTCTAGTTGGACACAAAATGGTGACTCATTCGCGCTGACTGCCTGAGTGATTAAGAATGAGCATGACTGGTTCGTTTCAAACAGAAATACTTTTCGACCTCGAAGGCATGATTTGTTAGGAGTAATGGACATGATGTTTACCCCTATCCATCGGGAGTTAGGGCTTCCAGCCGGCGATATTTCACTGGACTTGATCAAGCTATGGCTGACATGAAACGAAATCGTGTTTCGTGGGTTTCCTGTGCCGTTTCGGATGCGATCGGGGCGTGCGGGTCGGGGTCGCCCCGGAAGGAGACCGCCGTCCTGGTCGGGTGGAGGAGGCGTTCCGACAATCATGTGCTGGTGCGGATGAAGACCGAAGCGATCCTGTACGCCTCTGAAGGAGTCGGAATCGGCATCATCGCGAAGATGGTTGAGCGGGCCGAGAGGACAGTGCAGGAATGGCTGGCCGACTGGCAGGCCACCAGGATGCGCCGGGTCCCGGCCGGGCATGCGGGGAACCGGGACGCGGCGAAACCCGCCCGCGCACAGAAGGAAGAACTCGAGACCATCCTGGCCCGGCCGCCCTCCCCGGCGGGTGTTCACGCCGGGTTCTGGGACGTCCCGGCGATACGTGACGCCGTGAAGACCCTGTCCGACGCCGAACACCAGTCGGACTCCTCGTACCAGCTGCTCCTGCGCTTGTGCGGGCCGAACCTCGAACCGCCCGGACCCGTTCGACGAGCACCGCAACAAGAAAGCCGTCACCAGACGCATGGCCTGGGCGACGACCCAGGTCAAGGCCCTGTTGGATCAGGGCTGGGAGGTGTACGCGGTCGGCGAGGCCCGCTTGGAGCACGAGGCCTGGACCCGCCGCATGCAGCCCCCGAAAGGACAACGCACCAGACCGTCCGTGGACCGGAAGAAGACGTCCCAGTCCTTCTCCGGCGCCCTCCCCCGACCAGCAGAACAGTCACGCCGTACCCGACCGAGCAGAACCAGAACACCGAGCAGACGACCCTCGCACCGGACCTGCTCCAACGAGAAACCGGCACCGGCAAGACCGCGGTCGTCCCGGACAACGCACGCCCCCACCACGCCAGAGCCCTGACCGACCTCCACGAGCCCGGCCGGCTGCTGGAGCGCATCACCCCTGTTTTCCTGCCGCCGTACGCGCCCGACCACAACCCGGTCGAGCACGTCCGGAACGCGGCCAAGAACAACATCGCGACCATTCAGCACGAGACACCCGAAGAAACCCTCGGCGCGTCCGCCTCACACATCACCGGCCGAACATTCGACCACGACTTCGAGCACCTTCCCACTCCGCGAAACCAGAAACGATTTTGTTTCATGACGGCCATAGCCATAGAGAACAATATTGAAGAGACCGTCGACCTTGAATTGAAGAGACCGTCGACCTTGATTGGAAGCAACAGCCCTACGATCATCGGAAACCAAAGTGGGACGATGAGGCCGCCAAGGATATCGCTGCAATGGCGAACACCGGCGGCGGTTGGATTGTTTTCGGAGTGTCTGAAGATGGCGAGCATAATTCCGCCTCGGGACTTGCGCCAGTCACCTGGAATGCAGATACCCAGCAACGCATACTTCGAGTCGCGTATGCGAGGATCGGCCCGCCCGTCCTCGGATTAGAGTTCTACGTGTTGCCCACCGATGATGGCAGCAGCGTTGTGGCGATGCGCATTCCCGATTCACGCGACGCACCCCATTTCGCCCGAAAAGGAGACGATGCATTCATCGCACCCAAGCGCAATGGACCACACACTGTATTCATGAGTGACCGAGAAATCGAACGAGGCTTCCGGGAGCGTTTCCAGTATGCAGACAATCAAGAGAAGTTGCTGCAGAATAAATTCGAAATAGCATCGCAAGGCTTGGCGGCAGAAGACGGGGTGTTCATTGCCTTCGCCGCGCTTCCCCTTGAGCCGACGACCCACTTGTCGCCTCCGCGAGAATCGAAGATTTACCAACTAGCATCTCGACAGCCAATCCCTGAACTGATTTTTAAGGAAACCCTCCTCTGACTTGGAATAATGGACAAGTAAGGAAGGGAATGCGACAATGGATAATTCGTAGCTATCCCACCGACCGTTACCAGTTTCGAAAATGCCTCCAAGATGACGCCACAGTAACTACCGCCTACCGATTGGGCAACCTCATAGATCAAGAGGAATATAAGCCATATTATCCTGTCGGATTTCCAAATCACTGCAGGTCCAAGGATATAGAAACTGCAGTTATTGACTTCATGACAACCCTCCAAGGACACGCAGAGGAACGACAAGTCAATGGCGGTTATCATATCCGTGCTGGCCTAATTGGAGTTGAGAATCTGCCGATTATCATCCGGGGGACCGAAGGGAATCAAAACTTGCTCCTCCCAGAAGAATTCGCAGAACCAATTATGCGGTTTCAGCCCGTCACCGCAGAATTGGATCCCCTAGCGGCTCCTCCAGATATGCTTCCCCAGGTGAACGACCTAGCGCGTGACCTCATTAACCAAGGCGGCGTTCAATATCTCACGATCATGGCCAAAACCAAGTGACCACCAGCAAGATCCGTCGTTATAGCTCGTGCGTGACGACCTTCAGGACGGCGTTCGCGGCGTCCTCCTGCTCGGCGACGACCAAGAGCCCATTCAGTTCCAAGAAGGCGACGCCGAGGTGCCAGGCGAGCCGCTTGTTGCCGTCACGGTAGGCGTGAGCCGTCGCGACGGCCACGATGAGCTTCGCGGCCTTGCCGGGCAGTGTCGGATGGGCCTCATGACCGCCGAATCCGAGAAATGGTGCACGCAGGGCGCCCCGAAGTTTCCCTTCATCAAGGAGCAGCCCTGCGTGCACCTGCTGGGAGTAGATCCGTTGACACTGCTCCCAGGTGATCTCGACGGTCACGAGCCGAGGATGGCCAGCGTCCTGGCCCAGCGGCACGAGGTGTCGGCGGCGATCCGGTCAATCGCCTCATCGGAGGCCTCCACCGTGGGCGTCATGGGGCGTCGCGGCCCCTCCCCCCGCAGAGCCATGCGCGTGTAGAACCTGCGCATCGCGTCGAGGGGGATCGGATCGCTGCACTGCGCGCCCGGAGGCCTGTCGCCCCACACCTCGCGCCACGGCCCTTCGCGATGGGTCAGCTCGGCCAGGTCGCGTCCGCTCATGGTGCCGTAGTAATCGGTCACGGCATTGAGAGTGGCCTCCTCAGAGGCGGTGAACGCTCCGGCAGGGGGCGTCTGCCCGATCGCAGGAAGGGCACGCCTCAGGGAGGGGACCACAGGGCCCATCTGCCACGCCTCGATCCGGTTGGGGAAGAGCGGACGACCGTCCCACACCATGGACCACGCCTGGGCGTAGTAGACGAGCTTCTGGGCCTGCGTCTCGCCGTACACCCTCCTGCGGGCGTTGATGGCCTGAGCGGCGGCCACCGCACGATCGACAGTCGTTGGAAGCATCAGCCCATCACCCCTCTCATCACCATGCTCGCACGACGAACAGCGCCGAACCAGCTGCTCCGGCTTGATGCCCGGTCCCGTGGCCCTGCGCGGGAATCGGACCCCGTTCCCGGTTCGGACCCATCATCCCCTGCCACCATGATGGCTCTCGAGGATCGAGCACGCCTCGAGTGCTTCGTCCAGGCCTCGAGTGCTTCGTCCAGACAGTCCGGCCCGAGAGGACCTCACCCGACGGCGGCCGCCGGCGGCTCCGGCTCGACGCGCATACGGGCGAGGACCGCCCCGGATCATCGAGCCCGGCTGCAAGCTCGCGCGATCATGCCCCTGACGAGTGTGGGCACCGGCAGGCCCCATTCCCCGACGAGTACGGTCAGAGCGGCCGGCTCCTCCGGTCGGGCCTGGTCCGCAGGGCCGTCGCACGACCGTCGCCGACCTGCCGACGGCGGAACCGATCCGCCCGATCACGGCGCCGGGTCGGCCGCCGGGCGGGCCGGATCGGCATACGCCTCATCAACGATCCGCAGCGCAGCACGGCAGCGGCCCCAGGGCTCAGGGGGCACCGGCCCGGGAGGGCCCCAGTTCTCCCTGGCCCGACAGCGACTCCGAGACACGGACCTGCATCAGCCGCGCAATGATCGTGCCGGTGCCGCACTCCAGGCAACAGATGCGGCGTGCCCTCCGCACCGCAGAACCACATGGGCCCTGAGAGGAAGGACCGGACCGACGCATGATGAACGCGGACCTGAACCGGCAGTGGAGACGAACCATCCGTGACATGAGTTCACCGCAGGTCGCCGAGGCGATGGCATGTCTCGACCCAGCAGGAAGCCCCGGCCGCCAACACCCCATGAGCGCCACGGCCGCGGTCCGCGTCCTTCTGTGGGCGATCCAGTCGCTTCCACGCCGTGAGGCACCCGACGAGCGTCTTCGCTCCCTGGCCTCTCAGCGGACGACGAGCATCACCTCGGCCCTGGCCCGGGCCGACCTGCCCGAACAGGTTCTCAGCCCGGTTGACGCGGACCTCCATTGCGCGAACCAGGCGCTTCGAGAACTCCTCGGGAGCTCGGCGAGGCCCATCGTGCTGGGGGACCCCGACCATCGGGACGAACGAACAGCCAAAGCATCATCCCCTACCGGAACAGCTCTGTCAGCGACGGACCAGAGCCCTGCCGCCTACCGCATCATGCACGATCTGACGATCGCCTATGGACTGTCCGTGGTCATCGCCCTGCTCATCTGGCTCGTCACCATCGCCGTGGTCGCCGTTCTGATCGCGAAGCGGATTCCGCTCACGCCGGCAGACCTCATGCAGGGCTGGGCGCGAACGGCAGAGCTCCTCGACGATCCCACCTCCCTGATGCTTCCTGTGACGACACTGATCATCGGCATGCTCTCCATCCCGATCCTCACCGGGGACGGACGATCGGCGTCCCTCGAGGACCGCGGCCGCCAGCTCTTCCTGAACAGGGTGATCCACGTCGCCAGTTTCACTGTGGCCATCCTGTCGCTCCTCACGATGCCCCGCTCGCTCTCGGCGGAGGTCGAGTTCTCGACCGGCAACGTCATCTCCAGCGTCATGATCATCCTGTTCGCGCTCGTCCCACCGACTCTGACTGGACTCGTTGTCGACGAGCGGCTTCGAAGCCTCCACAAGGCCGAGAAGACCATCGAGAGAATCGATGCGCTGCTTTCCGAGAATCAGCCGACGTCGGGGGAACCGGCGCATCGATCCTGCTTGGAGAAGCTCGAGCGCCTGTTCCATCGGACACTCTGCATGGGATTCCTGATCATCTTCGCCGCCACTACTCTTGTCATCCTCTGCTTCGCCTTTGTTTGCACTCATGCGATCAGTCATTCGGTGAAACTGACCGTGACTTCACCTCTACTTCTTCTTGGTATCATGTTGTTCTTCCTCGCCTACTCCACGAGATACACGACACGAACACGGTGGTCCAACGAGATGCACGGTGACAAGCCGCCCCATTGGGCTGTATATTCCTTGCCGCCTGTCTTGCTCTCTGCTCCGCCATCCTTCCTCATGTGCTCACCCATGGTGCTCACCGGGCATATCCCTTGGTTCATCATCTCGTCCATCGCCCTGATAATCTTCCAGACCATATTCGCCGCTGCATTCCAGCATCTCCTTCCCACGAAGGAGACCGAGCACAGGAAACGCTTCCTCGTGCACCAGCGCACATTGAACGAACGGACGGTCGAGACCGAGCGCGTGAACTTGGAGGATCAGGGCCGAACCGTCTCTGACCTGCCCCGCTCCGAGCCCTGATCCTCGCGCCCCGGAACCGCCGGGCGCAGGGGCGAGGAGCGACGACCAGCGGCGGGGGCGAGCCCCGCCCGTCCCCGCCGCCTCGGTCCGCCGGTCGTCACCCCTTCCTCGCGAAGGTGATGGCCTTGAACCTCCCGGTCTGCTCCCTGATGCCGATCTCGGTGGGGAAGCGCTCCACCGAGCTGGCCCCGTAGAAGCCGGTGATGCCCTCGGTGTGGTCGAGGACGTACTGGGCGTCCTCGGGGTTGGCGATGGGCCCGCCGTGGCACAGGCAGAGGATGTCGGGGTTGACCCTGCGCGCCGCGTCGGCCAGGGCCTGGACCTTCGCCGCGGCCTCCTCGAGGGTGATGGCCGTCTTCGCGCCGATCGTGCCCGAGGTGGTCAGGCCCATGTGGGGCACGAGGATGTCGGCGCCCGCCCTGGCCATGTCAGTGGCCTGCTCCTCGTCGAAGACGTACGGCGAGGTGATGAGATCGAGCTCGTGGGCCATGCGGATCATGTCGACCTCGTGGCCGTAGCCCATGCCGGTCTCCTCGAGGTTCGCGCGGAAGACCCCGTCGATGAGGCCGACGGTCGGGAAGTTCTGCACGCCGGCGAAGCCGATCTCCTTGACCTGCCTGAGGAAGTGGGGCATGACGCGGAATGGATCGGTGCCGTTGACGCCGGCCAGCACCGGGGTGCGCTTGACCACGGGCAGGACCTCGTTGGCCATCTCCATGACGATGGCATTGGCGTCGCCGTAGGCGAGCAGCCCGGACAGGGAGCCGCGACCGGCCATGCGGAAGCGCCCCGAGTTGTAGATGATGAGCAGGTCGATGCCGCCGGCCTCGGCGGACTTCGCGGAGATGCCGGTGCCCGCACCACCGCCGATGACGGGCCTGCCCTCGGCGACCTGACGACGGAAACCATCCAGGATCTCGTGACGTGACGACATTGTTCCTCCTCAGTGCTCGGAGTTCTTGATGAGTTCATCGAGGGCCTCGGCCATGTCACGGCCGAAACCCGGGTCGTTGATCGTCTGGTCCTTCTCGACCACGACGACGTCGCTGCCCGCCAGCCCCTCGCGCAGGGCGTCGAAGAGCCGCTCGTCCGCGCCCTCGTCGCGGAAGGGGCCGCCCTCGACGTCGATGCCGGAGAGGCCCCGCAGCGGAATGTGCAGCCGGACCGGGCCGTTCGACGCGGCGAGCTTGTGGGCGATCCGGCGCCCCAGCTCGGCCATCTCGTCCGGCGTGGTCCGCATGAGAGTGACCGTCGGGTTGTGGACGAGGAAGGTCCGGCCACCGAACCTCTCGGGAACGGTGCTCCTCGGTCCGAAGTTGACCATGTCCAGGGCCCCGAGGCTCACGACCTGTGGGACGCCCAGGGCCCCCGCCCTCTCCAGCCGGTGGGGGCCGGCGCTGAGCACGCCCCCGACGAGCTCGTCCGCGAGCTCCGTGGTCGTGAGGTCGAGGACGCCCGTCACGAGACCGGACTCGACGAGCTTCTCCATGGCGCGCCCGCCGGCGCCGGTGGCGTGGAAGACGAGGACCTCGTAGCCCAGCTCGTTCAGGCGCTCGCGGGCCTCGTCCGCGGCGGGCGTGGTGAGCCCGAACATCGTGATGGCCACGACCGGCGGCCGGTCGGCGTCAACGGGTTCGCTCCGGCGCCTCTCGCAGGCCCGGGCCATCGCGGCGATGCCGGCGCACGCATTGCCGAGGATCGGCGCCGAGACGTCGTTGACGCCGGCGATGTCCACCACCGAGTACATGATCGTCGCGTCCACGTCGCCGACGTAGGGCCTCACGTCCCCCGACGCCATCGTCGAGACGAGCAGTTTGGGCAGACCGATCGGCAGCGCCTGCATCACGGCCCCGACGACCGAGCTGCCACCGGAGCCGCCCACCCCGAGCAGACCCTGGATGCGTCCCTCCCCGGCCATCGCGCGGGCGAGGACCGCCGCCCCGCGCGACATCGTCGCCATCGACCGTCCGCGGTCGCGGGCCGCCCTCAACTCCTCGGGGTCCTCCCCGGCCGCCACGATCACCTCGTCCGAGGTGACATCGGCCATCGGACTCCTCGAGAAGGAGCCCACGTCCATCATGCACGTCCCGACGCCGTGCTCGCGCAACCGTTCACGCAGCCAGGCGTACTCCTCGGCCTTGGTGTCGAGCGTGCCCACAAGCAGGACAACCGCCATGCTCTCACTCCTTCGTGATCCGCACCATGCCCACGACTCTAGGGGCAGAGGCCGTCACGGCGATGGGCCGGTTGGGAGCAATTGGTCCGTTCGCGGATCGCGGCGGGGAGAAGACTTGACCCATGGCAGTCATCAGTCGCACCGCCGCGGAGTTGTCGGCGATGCTGGGGCCATGGCAGGACGGCAGGGGCCCCCTGTCCTCGGCGCTCGCGGACGGGATCGCCGAACTCATCGACGCGAACATGATCCCGGCGGGCACGGCCCTGCCCGCCCAGCGCGAGCTCGCCCGGCAGCTGGGCATCGCTCGCGGCACCGTCACGAGCGCCTACGGGCTCCTCGAACAGCGGGGACGACTGCTGACCCGGACGGGATCGGGTTCGAGGGTGCGCGCCGAGCCGAGCGCCCCGGGCGCGAACCTGACCGGGCGCCTGTTCTCCTTCTCGGACGAGTCCCGCCGGCGGATCGACCTGTCGAGCGGCGCCCTCCCGGCCTCCGCGGTGGCCCGTGAGGTGATGGGGCAGATCCGCTTCGACGCCCTCCACGACTATCTGCCCACCAACGGCTACTTCCCGGCGGGGCTGCCCGCCCTGCGGACGGCCATCGCGGAGCGGCTGAGCCGCGACGGGGTGGCGACGGCGCCGGACCAGATCGTGGTGACCAGCGGCGCCCAGCACGCGACGTCCCTGGTGTTCGGCACCTATCTGACCGCCGGGGACGAGGTGGTCGTCGAGGATCCCAGCTATCGCGGCGCGCTGGAGACCCTCCGGACGAGAGGGGCCCGGATGAGGAGCGTGCCCTTCGAGCGGCACGGCATCAACCTGCCCCTCCTCGAGCAGGCCCTGGCGAAGAGGCCGGTGCTGGCCTATCTCCAGACCGGCGTCCACAACCCCACCGGCCTCGCGACGGACCCGGCCAGGCGCCGCCGGCTCGCCTCGGCGCTCGCCGGCGGCCGCACCCTCGCCGTCGAGGACTGCTGCTCCTACGACCTCACCCTCGAGGGCCGCCCCGGGCGGACGCTTGCGGGGCTCCTCCCGGACGACCGGCTCGTCTCGATCGGGAGCCTGTCGAAGCTCTTCTGGGGCGGGATCCGCGTGGGGTGGATCAGGACGTCCCGCTCCCGGGTGCGGACCCTTCTCGAGGCGCGCAAGGCCGTCGACCTGAGCACCTCGGTCATCGACCAGTTGATCGCCGTCCGCCTGCTCGAACGCGCGGACGAGGCGCGGCGCGAACGCGCAGCGATGCTCTCCGTCGCCAGATCCATCGCCGAGGGGCTCCTCCACGAGCACCTCCCCCGCTGGACGTGGCCGCCCGTCGACGGCGGCGCGGCTCTGTGGATCGACACCGGCGAGGACGCCGCGGCCCTCGCCGAACGGGCGAAACAGGCTGGTCTCCTCATCTCGGCCGGACCGAACTTCTCGGCCCACGGATCCCACCGGACGCATTTGCGGCTCCCCGTGGCCCGCGACCGCACGACCCTCGACAGGGCGCTGGCGACCATCGCCGGGCTGACCACCGACCGGCGCCGATGAGGTCCGTTCACAAGGACCCGAATCCGATCAAGGGTGCCGCCCCTGGTCGGGAGCGCCCCATGGATGCCGTGAACAAGCCTCGCATGACGTGCGGGAGTCCGGACCCCACGACGGAACCACCGCACGACGGAGCCACCGCTCCACGCGCGCCGGCCCACCAGCCGGCCAGCCGTTCCCGCACGGCCCTCCCAGTGCCGGCATGGAATTCCATCCCCGCATGGGCGAATCATCCCCCCGGGCAATAGTGGTCATCGACCTCTGTCACCACGCCGCCTTCGTCCGTGAACATGGCATAGCGCACAGCAAGATGCGAGGGCATGATTGCCGCTTCGTCCTCATAAAGAGGGTAGCAGTAGCCATGGCCGCCGCACTCCTCTGCTTCGCCGTACCTTTCTTCGACCTCGGTGATGCTGCTTCCGATGATCCAATCGTCGTCATACTTCAACCGGATGAGACCGTAATGCCCACCGAGCGCCCACCAGAATGCCGTGCTCCCCAGCAGATGGATGGTCATCAGGGTTGCACCGGCGCTCAGCACGACCCTTCTGCGAGCCCGCACGGCCGCACCACCGGAAATGATGGCGACAACCGCAGCGACGATGACGAGGAGCACTCCGAGCGCATGGAGCAAGAAAAATAAGGACGTATACCTGTCTCCCGGATCAGAGACGGACGCGAGAATCGCGATGGCAACAATCACCAGTCCGGCCGCAAGGAGCACAGGCGCCCATCCCCTTCTCCTCTCCCCTGCTCGTTCCACTCTTCAACTCCCTCCGGGGGTCATGCAGCACTCTTCGCCTCGGACGACGGTCATCGCCCTCGAATCCTGCGGAACAGTCTTGCACGGCCCTCGGCGCCTCCGCCGTTCCTCCCGGCCCCGGCGACCGCCCTGCCTCACCCGCCACCGTCCCCACCGGGATCCGGTCCGGTCCCCCCGCCCGCGTCCTCCCCCGCCGCGGCGATGTCCGAGCGCAGATACTGGAACAGCGGCGGCCCGTCCGGGTCGGGGTGGAGCACTCGCACCTCGACCCTGTAGACCTCGCGCACCACCTCGGCCGTCAGCACCCGCGCAGGCGGCCCGTAGTGCACGGCCCGCCCGTCCTGGAGCACGAGCACCTCGTCGCAGTAGGCGGCCGCCAGGTTGAGGTCGTGCAGGGCGACGACGACGGTCAGCCCCGTCGCCCGCACCCGGTCGAGCATGTCGAGCTGGTGGGCGATGTCGAGGTGGTTCGTCGGCTCGTCGAGCAGCATGATGCGGCCCTCCTGCGCGAAGGCCCGGGCGATCTGCACGCGCTGCTGCTCGCCGCCCGACAGGGACTGCCAGTGGCGCTGCAGCAGCTGCTCGACGCCCGTCTGCCGCGCGGCGCGTCGAACGACCCCGCGGTCGTGCCGGCTGATGCCGGACCAGCGGCCGCGGTGCGGGATGCGCCCCAGGTCGATGACGTCCTCGACGATCACGTCCTGCTCGGTCGTGGCCTGCTGCTGCACGGCCACGAGGGTGCGGGCCATCTCGCGGCGGCCCCACTGCGAGTAGTCGCGCCCGTCGAGGCTCAACTCGCCGTGGTCGGGCGCGACGAGCCTCGCCAGGACGTTCATGAGCGTCGACTTCCCGGCGCCGTTGGGCCCCAGCAGCCCCAGCACGTGGCCGGGGACGGCGGTCACGTCGATGCCGTCGATGATGACCGTGCCGCCCGCCGACCAGCCGACGCCCTTCGCCTCGAGCCTCATCGGGAACCCCTCCTCCTCGACAGCAGCACGGCGAACACGGGCACGCCGACCATCGCCGTGATGACGCCGACCGGCACCTCCAGCGGGGCGAACGCCGAGCGGGCGATCGTGTCGGCCCACAGCAGGAAGATCGCGCCGAGCACCGCCGAGACCGGCAGCACCCCGCGGTGCCGCGAGCCGACGAGCATGCGCGCCATGTGCGGCAGCACCAGGCCGACGAAGCCGATGGCCCCGCTGGAGGCCACGACGACCGCGGTGAGCAGGGCGGTGAGCACGAGCAGCGTCACCCGGGTGCGCCGCACCGCCACCCCCAGCGAGGCCGCCTGGCGCTCGCCGAAGGTGAAGGCGTCGAGCGAACCGGCCATGCCCAGGGCCAGCACCATGATGACGGCGAAGCCCGCCGCCGTCTGCGCCACGTCGGTCCAGGAGGCGCTGGCCAGGGAGCCCATGAGCCAGTACAGGACGCCGCGCGTCGTGTTCGCGTCGGCCCCGACCATGATGATGAACGAGGTGAGCGCCGAGAAGCCCTGCGTGACGGCCACGCCGGCCAGCACGATCTTGTCGGTCGTCCCGCCGGCCAGTCCGGCCAGGGCGAGCATGATCGCGAACGCGCCGAGGGCGCCGACGAAGGCGCCGCCCGACAGGCCGAGGGCCGAGCCGACGCCCAGCACGAGGACGAGGACCGCACCGGTCGAGGCGCCCGAGGAGACGCCCAGCAGATAGGGCTCGGCCAGCGGGTTGCGCAGCAGCGACTGCATGACGACGCCGCAGATGCTCAGCGAGGCGCCGCAGGCGGCGGCCAGCAGGACGCGCGGCAGGCGCAGCTGCCAGACCATCGCCACCTGGAGCGTCGTGAGGCCCGGATCGCCGGCCAGGTGCAGCCTGCTGGCCAGCACCGACCACACCTGGCCGACACCGAGGTCGGCGGGGCCGAAGGTGATGGCCGTCACCACCGACACTGCGAGGAGGACGACGCCGACGGCGGTGACGAGCCCGGCGTTGAACCGCCCGGAGCGCGCCATGGGCCGCGGGCTCATCGCAGCCCGTACTGCTTCAGACCGGCGCCGATCTTCTCGGCCAGGTCGACGGTGCGGATCGACGGGTTCATGTCGCCGCCGGCGACGATGATGAAGCGGTCGTTGCGCACCGCGCCCATCTGGGCCGTGACCGGGTTGGACCTGAGGTAGTCGATCTTGGCCTGCGCCGTCTCGGCGGTCTGCGACTTGCGGGTGAGGTCGCCGAGGACGAGGACGTCGGGATTCTTGGCGGCCAGGTCCTCCCAGCTGACCTGCGGCCACTCCTTGGCGTCGTCGGAGTAGACGTTCGTCACCTCGAGGTCGTTGGAGATCATCTGCGAGGCGCCGGTGCCTCCGGCGACGTACGGGGACTCGGAGTTGGCGAACCAGAAGGCGGCGCTCACCTCGCCGCCGTCGACGTTCGCGCCGGAGACGGCGGCGTCGAGGCGGCCCCGCAGCGAGTCGACCAGCTCGTTGCCCTTGTCGGGCACGCCGTGGATGGCGGCCAGGTCGTCGATCTCCTGGTAGATGTCGTCCATCGCGAGCACCTCGGACCTCTCGGAGTCGCCGTCCCCGCCGTCGCCCTTCTCGCACTGGTTCGGGGCGAGATAGGCGGGCACGCCGAGGTTGGCGTAGCTGGCGTAGGAGCCCGAGCCGGTGTCGTCGAGCGTGTTGGGGAACGACGCCGAGACGAAGTCGGGGCTCGCCGCGAGGACCGTCTCGAACGAGGCGTTGTTGTCGGCCAGACGCGGGACCTCGTCGTTCTCGGCCTCGAGACTGCTCAGCACCGGATCGGTCCACGTGGCGGTGCCGACCATCGTGTCGGCGACGCCGAGGGAGAGCTGGATCTCGGTGGACGACTGGTTCAGCGAGACGGTGCGCTCGGGGGCCTTGTCGAAGTGCAGCTCGTGGCCGCAGTTGGTGATGGTCAGCGGGAAGCCGCCCGCGGCCGAGCCGGACTGCGTGGACGAGTCGCCGGCATTGCCCGAGCAGCCGACGAGCAGCAGCGAGGCGGCGAGGCACAGCGCCCATCCGATGAGCCAGGAGGACGCGACCAGGGGCGGGTCGGCCATGACACGAGCCTATTGACAGCTGGGCCCGTCCGGAAGGCCTCCGTGCGGTCCGCGCGGGGCGACCCCCGGAGCCCCGGGGGTGCCCCCCATGTGCTCTGCCATGCGGCAGTGGGGCAGGTCGGGGGGTCTGCCGCGTGTCAAGTCCTAGGTTTTGTGGGGGTTTGTCTGTCTGGTTCCGGCTGGCGCGGGGGCGCGTTTGCCGGGGTCTGGTGACGGGGCGGCCTGTACTGGCCCGGCGGGGTGGTTGCGGTGCCAGGCTTGCTCGTGCTCGGCTGGGTGGAGTGATGTAGGTTTTTCAGACAGTGGTTAATGTGGAGTGCTTGGTGTTTTTCGGACAGTGGGTGAAATGATCGTGAGGTAGAATTATGGCTGTCATGAAACAGGATCGTTTCTGGTTTCGCGGGGTGGGAGGTGTTCGAAGTCGTAGTCGAAGGCGCGGCCGGTGATGTATGAGGCGAATGCGCCGAGGGTTTCTTCGGGGGTCTCGTGCTGGATGGTGGCGGTGTTGTTCTTGGCTGCGTTCCGGACGTGCTCGGCCGGGTTGTGGTCGGGCGCGTACGGCGGCGGATGGATCGGTGTGATGCGCTCCAGCAGCCGGCCCGGCTCGTGGAGGGCGGTCAACGCTTTCGCGTGGTGGAAGCGGGCGTTGTCGAGGACGACTGCGATCTTCTCTGTCTCGGTTTCTCGTTGGAGTCGTTCCAGCGCGAGGATCGTCTGCTCGGTGTTCTGGTTCTGCTCGATCGGGTACGGCGTGACTGTTCTGCTGGTCGGGGGGAGGGCGCCGAGGAAGGACTGGGACGTCTTCTTCCGGTTCACGGACAGTTTGGTGCGTTGTCCTTTCGGGGGCTGCGTGCGGCGGGTCTCGGCCTCGTGCTCGGGGCGGGCCTCGTCTGCCGTGTAGACCTCCCAGCCGGCGTCCAACAGGGCTTTGACTTGGGTTTTCACTTCGGTCATGTGTCTGGTGATGGCTTTCTCGTCGTGGTGCTCGTCGAACGGGTCGGGCGGTTCGGGGCTCGGCCCGCAGAAGCGCAGGAGCAGCTGGTACGAGGAGTCCGACTGGTGTTCGGCGTCGGACAGGATCTTCACGACCTCACGTAGGGCCGGGGCGTCCCGGAACCCGGTGCGGGCGCCCGTCCGGGAGGACGGCCGGGCCAGGATGGTCTCGGGTTCCTGCTTCCGGGCGCGGGCGGGTTCCGCCGCGTTCTGGTTCCCCGCATGGCCGGTCAGGACCGAGCACATCCTGGTGGCCCGCCACTCGGCCAGCCATTCCTGCACGGTCCTCTCCGTCCGCTCGACCATTTCAGCGATGATGCCCACGTCGACGCCACGGGAGGCGTACAGAATCGCTTCTGCTTTCATCCGCACCAGCACATGGTTGTCGGAACGCTTCTTCCACCTGATCAGGACGGCGGTTTCTTCTAAGGTGACTTCAACCTGCATGCCCCGATCATATCCGAAACGGCACAGGGAATCCACGAAAAATACGGTTTCGTTTCATGTTAGCCATAGTCCCGTCGCCAACGCGTTCAGGATTTATAGTCCCTTTATAGAGATTATTTACGATGTTTTGGAGTTTATGGCTGTCATGAAACAGGATCGTTTCTGGTTTCGCGGGGTGGGAGGTGTTCGAAGTCGTAGTCGAAGGCGCGGCCGGTGATGTATGAGGCGAATGCGCCGAGGGTTTCTTCGGGGGTCTCGTGCTGGATGGTGGCGGTGTTGTTCTTGGCTGCGTTCCGGACGTGCTCGGCCGGGTTGTGGTCGGGCGCGTACGGCGGCGGATGGATC
>ERZ772924.574-NODE-574-length-17776-cov-39.632526_pt1 | contig 17776 bp, 16 predicted proteins | sample MGYA00512116_ERZ772924 | MGnify/ENA primary metagenome ERZ772924 (study PRJEB29015, sample SAMEA2737920) | human oral metagenome | biome: human oral; feature: human-associated habitat; material: dental | place: China | collected 2134 ...
CGTCCGGCGCATCGCCGAGGACGCCGCCCGGGGATCGGGAGCGTCCCGGATAGCCGTGCTGCACCGGACCGGCCACGCGGAGGTCGGGGACGTGGCGCTCGGCGCCGCGGTCTCGGCGGCGCACCGCAAGGAGGCCCTCCGGGTGCTCGAAGACGTCGTCGAGAAGGTGAAACTCCAGCTTCCCGTGTGGAAACGCCAGTTCTTCGCCGACGGCACGTCCGAGTGGACGGGAGCCGTCTGACCGCTCCTGCGACCGCGCCGGAGTGGGCTGGAGCAAGCTAGATGTTTGTATATACGAACATCACCGGTCCGACCGCGCCGCGACCGGGCGAACCTTCACCCCATCCGCGACCGGCGGAGGCTGTCCCGTTCGTGCTCCGCACGGCAACGGCTCCTTCCCGCGAACGGCCGAAGCGCCCCGCCGGACGGCGTCGCGCTCCAGGCTGCCAGACTCCCCCGGTTCCAGACGGGGCGCTTTTCCAGATCACCCGCCCGCGAACGGCGGAAGCACGTCCACGCGCACCAGCCCGACGAGGGGGAGGCCTTCGCCGGGCCAACGGACGCCATCGACGAGGAAGGCGCTGACGGCGAGTTGCCGGGCGAAGGCCTCGCCGTGCCGGGCGTTCAGCGCATCCCGCAGGTCCCCGGCGGTCGTCCCCGCGGGAAGCTCGACCGTCTCCCCGCGAGTGCCCGCCGCTTCGGCGACCGCGGCGAAGTACCGCAGGTTCACGGTCACGTCCGGGCAGGCGTGGTCCCTCTTCGCAACGCTCATAGGCGACTTCCTCTCTTTCCGGCTACATGGCCCTTCTCATCCCGACCGTTCGGCTCTTCGCCCTCTTCCCGGTTCCTTCCGTCGTCCCCGGCCGGATCGACTCCCTCAGCCGAACCGGCGCGGCGGCGCCCCGCGACCGTCCTCACCCCGCGGCCATCCTCATCCTCCGATCGCGCTCATGGGCCGGGTGGGGTGGAGGAAGCCGTCGTCGGTTCCGTGCCCGGCCTGTTTGCCCCACATGGCGAGACGCCACGCATGGGCTATCTCCTCGTCCGAGCAGCCCGACCGCAGCAGCCCGCGCAGGTCTGTCTCCGCCGCGGCGAACAGGCAGGCGCGGATCTGCCCGTCGGCGGTCAGGCGGGTGCGGTCGCAGTCCCCGCAGAAGGGTCGGGTGACGGATGCGATGACCCCGACGCTGCCGCCCGGATGCTCCACTCCGAGGGCCCGGCCGGGTGCCACGTCCCACTCCTGCGCCGGGGATGCGCCGCGTTCCTCCGCGGGGCGGAGGGCGAGGTCGAAATGCCGGCGGAGCATGCACAGGATCTCGTCGGCGGTGACGACGTCCTGGGCCCTCCACGTACCCGGCGGGCCGAGCGGCATGCGCTCGATGAAGCGCAGCCTGTAGCCGGCAAGGAGCGACTGGAGGAGGAGGTCGGGCGCTTGGCGGTCGTTGACCCCCGGCATGAGCACGGCGTTGACCTTGACGGGAAGCAGTCCCGCTCGCGCGGCGGCGCGTGCGCCGGCGACGGCGTCGCCGTACCTGTCGCGGCGCGTGAGCATGGCGTAGGTTCGCCTGTCGGCCGAGTCCATGGAGACGTTGACCCGGTCGAGCCCGGCCGCCTTGAGCCCGGTCGCGCGGTGGACGAGCCCGAGCCCGTTCGTCGTGAGCGAGGTCTCCACGGGCGCGCCGTTCCACGTCGTCAGCCGTGAGGTCGCCGCGACGATTCCTTCCAGGCCCTTGCGCAGGAGGGGTTCGCCTCCCGTGAACCGCACCTCGCGGACGCCCAGCTCCTGGACGCCGATGCGTACGAGCCGGACGACCTCTTCATCGGTGAGGATTCTCTCCCCGGGCATCGGCTCAATCCCCTCGGCGGGCATGCAGTACCGGCACCGGAGATTGCACCTGTCGGTGAGCGAGACGCGCAGGTCCACCGCCGTCCGGCCGAACCGGTCGATCAAGCCGGGAACGTCGGGCCGCCCCCGGCAGCCAGCTCCTTCGCGGGCCACTCGCCGGCGGACGGCCGGCATTCCCAGGGGCACCGCCGGGTTGGGCGGAGCCGCCGGGCCGGCCGGGACAGGCGTGGCGTTCATGGATTCCCCGGTTCGCGCCGCATGGCCTCACCGCACCGCGGCTATGAGCTTCTCGATCATCTTCGGGCCTCCCGAATGCAGTGCGTCGTGGTGGAATTCCGTGGAGACGATCCGTTCGATCCCCGCCAATTCCGCCGTCCGCTCGGACAGCGAGTGCGGCACGAACATGTCGGGGGTGTAGATCCACGCCGCCGAGGGCACCGTATTGGCCGCGAGCGCCTCGGCGCTGTAGAGCTCGGGCAGGGCGACGTCGGCGGCGAGGAGGTCGGCTGCATCGGCCATCGGCGCCAGGGCGGGGTCTTCGCGCATCTGCCACGGGTACATGTGCTCTCCGGTGAATCTGAAGCCGTGACCCTCGGCCTCCAGCGCGGCTTCGCCGGCTCCGCCTTCGGCGAGGTCGGGCAGGCGGAATTGGAGGAATTCGCCGCGGACGCGGTGGGCCTCCACGCCGTCGCCCCCGTGGAGGCCTGAGCGTAGATCGCCTCGTGCATGACGCCGTACAGCGGCGAGGCCCTCAGCGAGACCTCTGCGCCGATCCTCCCCAGGAATTGGGGGCGCAGGCGGCGGCTCCCCCGCTTGGTCCGGAAGGCGTCCTCCAGGAGGAAGTGCAGGCGTTCGAGCCCGTAGCTTCTGCCCAGGACGCCGCCGATCTGCCGGAATCGCCCCGGTGTCAGGCGCTCGCCCGTGGGCAGCGTCTCCTCGACGTCGGCCAGGTGGCGCGCGATCGACCACGCGGTCGCCTCGTCGCCCGGGTAGCGGGCGAAGAATTCGCGGTTGCGCTTGTCGGTTTCGACGTAGGTGAGCCGGTAGACGGCGTCGGCGTGGTCGACGACGGAGGGGAGGCCGGCCGTGATGAAAGCTTCGGACAGTCCCGCGGGCGCCTGGGAGAGGTAGGCCGTCACGGCGAAGCCGCCGAAGCTCTGGCCGAGGGCGCTCCACGGCTCGTCCTGGAGAGCCCGGCGGAGGTCTTCGGCGTCGGCGACGATCGAATCCTGTCGGAAGCAGGAGAGGTACGCGGCCTGCGCCCCGGGGCCGCCGACGTCGGTGACGGCCTGGGCGTCGAGCGGGTGCGACGAACCGGTGCCGCGTTCGTCGAGCAGGACGACCCGATAGTGGTCGAGCGCCGTGGACAGCCAGGAGCCGATGGGGGCCATCCTCGGCGCGGGGAAGCCGGGCCCACCTTGGAAGTAGACGAGGCGGGGCCGGTCTTCCCTGCCTTCGCGTACGTATTCGCGGGCGAAGATTTCGATCCGCGTCGGGGCGGCCGTGGTTTCCTTCCGTCCGGTGCCCTCCTGTGGGGCTCCGGGCGCCTCGGAGCCCGCCGCCCCAGGCGCTGCCGGCGCGGGCTGCGACGCCGTGCTGCCGGCCGTCAGGCGGTCGAACGCGCCGAAGCGGTCGAGGGGGGCCTCGAGCCTGTGTTCGACCATGGTGTGGCCGGGGATCCGGAACGTCGCGTCGTACATGAGTCCAATGTACCCGGCCGCACGGCCGAGGAGAACAGCGCATGCGCGACTGCGCGTACGCCGTTCGGGAACCGGCTCCCATACCGGCGGGCCGAAGGCCTATCATTGGCTTCGCACGAGTCCTACGACACACTCTGACCCGAGAAGAAGGCGGTTTCCCATGGCCATGCCAAGTCCCAGCTACACCGTGACACTGCAGGTGAACGTTCCGCTTCACCCGCGCGCCACCCAACACCTGGTGGAGGCCGTGGCCGACGCGGGCGGACTGGTGACCGGCATCGACACGGTCGAATCGCAGGAGAACCAGCTGACGGTCAACCTCACCTGCGACTGCGTCAACTCGGCACACGTCCAGGCGGTGCGCGATCACATCGAGATGCTCGTGGGAGCCAACGTCGAGGAGGTCTCCGACGCCACCCTCCAGGCGCACGCCGGCGGAAAGATCTCAGTGGATCTGAAGAACCCGCTGCGCACACGCCAGGATCTCGCCCGGATCTACACGCCGGGCGTGGCGCGCGTGTGCAAGAAGATCGCGCGCGACCGCTCCTTCGCCCGCCAGTACACGATCAAACGCAACACCGTGGCCGTCGTCACCGACGGCACCGCGGTGCTCGGCCTGGGCGACATCGGCCCGGAGGCGGCTCTGCCCGTCATGGAAGGCAAGGCCGCTCTCTTCAAGCGCTTCGGCAACGTCGACGCCTGGCCGGTGTGCCTCGACACGAAGGACACCGAGGAGATCATCTCGATCGTCAAGGCCATCGCGCCCGTCTACGGCGGCATCAACCTCGAGGACATCGCGGCGCCGCGGTGCTTCGATGTCGAGGAGAGGCTGCGCGAGGAGCTGGACATCCCCGTCTTCCACGACGACCAGCACGGCACCGCCATCGTCACCCTCGCGGCCCTGATCAACGCCTTGAAAGTCGTGGGCAAGAACATCGAGGAGGCGCGCATCGTCGTCTCGGGCGTGGGCGCCGCGGGGTCGGCCATCATCCGCCTGCTCCTGCTGCACGGGGCCCGCGACGTCATCGGCTACGGCCGCAAGGGCGCGCTCGGACCGTTCCGCGAGGAGGCCAATCCGCACCGCAACTGGCTCGCCCAGAACACGAATCCGCGCGGATTCCAAGGGAGCCTGCAGGAGGCTCTGGAAGGAGCCGACGTGTTCATCGGCGTCTCCTCCGGCAATATCCTCACCGGGGAGGACGTGGCCACCATGGCCGAGGGCGCCATCGTCTTCGCCATGGCCAACCCCACCCCCGAAGTGGATCCGCGCGACGCCGGCAAGCACGCCGCGATCGTGGCCACCGGGCGCTCGGACTATCCGAACCAGATCAACAACGTCCTCGTCTTCCCCGGCCTATTCCGCGGCATGCTGGACGCGGGCGCCGCGCGCATCGACGACGAGATGCTGCGCGCGGCGGCCGTGGCGGTGGCCGACGTCGTCACCGACGGCGAACGCAACTCGAACTACATCATCCCCGGGGTCTTCGATTCGCGCGTGGTCGACCGGGTGTCGCGGGCGGTCGTGGAGCATGTGACGCGTTCGAGCTACCGGTCGTAAGGCCGGACGCTCGGTTCCCACACCGCCGGATCGCCGGCGGACAGCGCGGCGACTCGACGTAGGCGACCTTCTGGCCGGTCGATTCCAGTCCCCTGCCGAGGCCCTCGAACAGCCGCGCGTACACGGAGCCCGCGCCGTCTGCGAGACTGGGGGCATGGAATCCCAGATGACGCTCAAGAAGGCCGCTACGACGATGGCGACGATCGTCGCCGTCCTGTGGGGAATCGAACTGGTCGACCACGTGGTGCGGCACTGGTTCGACCGCTTCGGCGTCCACCCGCGCACGACGCAGGGGCTGCTGGAGATCTTCTCCGCCCCCGTCCTGCACCACGGCTGGACCCACCTGATCGGCAACACGATCCCGCTCTTCGTCCTCGGGCTCCTCGTCCTCATGGCCGGAGCGCAGACGTTCGCCGCGGTCACGCTGGTTTCGGTCCTCGGCTCGGGGCTTCTCGTGTGGGCGTTCGCGGCGTCGAACTCGGTGACGCTGGGAGCGTCGGGCGTCGTCTTCGGGTATCTCGCCTACATCCTCGTCCGGGCCTTCTACACGAGGCAGCTCAGCCACATGGCGATCGCGATCGTCGTCGCCGTCGCCTACGGAAGCATGCTCTTCGGCCTGCTTCCCCTCAGGGCCGGCGTCTCGTGGCTCGCCCACCTGGGCGGCGCCCTCGGCGGTGTCGCGAGCGCGCCGCTCCTTCAGCCGCGCGGGCAGGCATGACGTCCGCCTCGGGCGACGATGGTCACTTCCCCATGATGAGAAAAAACAGAAGAATGGAACCATGACTCTTCCACGCATTCCGAATATCCCACTGAACACCGGCCACCCGATTCCCCAGCTCGGCTTGGGCACATACAAGCTGAGCCGCGAGGACACTCCGCGCATCGTCGAGTTCGCCCTGTCCAAAGGATGCAGGCACATCGACACGGCCCAGATGTACGGGAACGAGTCGGAGGTCGGCCAGGCGATCGCCGCGTCGGGGATTCCGCGCGAGGACGTCTTCCTGACCACCAAGCTCGACAATTCGAATCACGAACCCGCCGCCGCGCGAGAGTCCTTCGCCGCCTCGCTGAAGCTCCTGGGCACCGACTACGTCGACCTCTTCCTCATCCACTGGCCCCTGCCCGACCAGTACGGCGGGGATTTCCTGACGACGTGGAAGGTCCTCGAAGAGTTCGCGGCCGACGGGCGCGCCCGGTCGATCGGCGTGTCGAACTTCCAGAAGCACCACCTCGAAACGCTCATCGAGGGCTCCGACACCGTGCCGGCCATCGACCAGATCGAGCTCCACCCCTATTTCGGCAATCGGGAAGTCTCCGAGTTCTGCCGGAAGAACGGCATCGTCGTCGAAGCGTGGGCTCCCCTTGTGCGCGGCGTCGTCACCGGAGAGCCGCTTCTGGCCGGCATCGCCGCCGCGCATGGATGCACTCCCGCGCAGGCTGTGCTCGCCTGGCATCTGGCCAAGGGGCACGTGATCTTCCCGAAGTCGGCGAGTCCCGCCCGCATCGAGGAGAACCTCCGATCGACCGAAGTACATCTGACGATCGCCGAGGTGGAGGCGATCGACGAACTCGACCGCGGCGAAGCGGGGCGGACGGGATACAATCCGGATACGATGAAGCGGGTGGGCCAGTAGACCGTTGCATCTGCCCCCGCGCTCAGTTATCCAACCGACCCCGCGAAGGACGATTGATCGTCAGTGAACAAGGCACGCATTGCTCCATACGATCCACGGTACGAGAAATCCTTGCTCGAACTCTCCAGGCGTTCGTGGAAGCCAGTCTTCGACGGATTCGAGCCGAACATCCCGGATGTCGCGTACGCGTCGTACTATCCCAAAGGGTGCCAGGTTCGCCAGCCGACCGACTTGCGCGCCGTCCTCAGGGACGAACAGCACAACGTCTCCGTGGCGATCATCGACGAGATCGTCGTGGGGTGGGTGTGCGTGCGCATCCATCCCGAAGACCAGATGGGCGAGATCTACGTGCTAGCGGTCGACCCCATGTTCCAGCGCCGGGGCATTGGAAGCAAACTCGTCAACCACGCTTTCGACGTCATCCGCTCGGCGGGCATGAAGATGGCCATGGTGGAGACGGGCAACGACCCCGGCCATGAGGCTTCCAGGCACACGTACGAATCCGCGGGCTTCAAACGCTGGCCGATCGCTCGGTACTTCAAGAGCCTCGTATAGGAGGGCGGCTCGTAACGGGGCCCACACGAAGGTCGAGTCGCTGGCTGACACGACTCGCGGCCTCCGCGCCTGCGGCTGTGCGGGGCCCGGTCGAGGCGCGAAACCCGAGAGCGGGCGATCCAGGCGATGACGCGGCACGTCAGGGAGCGGGCGTCTCGCATCGAGAGACGATGCAGCACGGAGGCGGCACTGGCCGTAGAATCAGCCATTGACACCACTGCATCGCCCTCGATGCCGCCGCTGCGCAGCCCCGCCGGAGCCAGCCGGCAAGCCCGGGGGCACCGTTGAGGAGAGCCATGGTCACATACGCCTACGTCATCGCCGGGTCCGAAGCGACCGGCGGAGCCGGAATCCAAGTCGACCTCAAGACCTTCCACCAACTCGGCGTCTTCGGAATGGGAACGATCACGTGCGTCGTCTCGGTGGACCCGAAGAACGACTGGGCACACCGTTTCGTTCCTCTCGACGCCGGCCTCATCGCCGATCAGATCGAGGCCGCAACGTCCATTCGCTCCCTGGACACCGTGAAGGTCGGCATGCTCGGCACCGCGGCGACGATCGACGTCGTCGCCGCCGGCCTGAAACGGCAGGCATGGAAGAACGTCGTAGTGGACCCGGTCCTTATCTGCAAGGGAGGCGATCTCGGCCCCGCCCGGGAAGTCGACGACCAGCTGCGCGAAAAGATCCTCTCCCAGGCCACCGTCGCCACGCCCAACTACTTCGAGGCCTGCACCCTCTCGGGTCTCGACAGGCTCGAAACCGTCGAGGAGATGACGGAAGCGGCCCGCATCATCAGCGCCCAGGGGCCCCGCTACGTCCTCGTCAAGGGCGGTGTGGACTTCCCCGGCCCCGACGCCGTCGATGTCCTGTGGGACGGCGAGGCGGCCACCGTCTACTCCGAGCCGAAGGTCGGCCACGAGAGGGTGTCCGGCGCAGGATGCACCCTGGCGGCCGCCGTCACGGCCGAGCTGGCCAAGGGCGCCGGAATCCACGACGCCGTCCGCGTCGCCAAAGACGTCGTGACGGCGTCGATCAAGGGAAGGGTACCAGCCGGAACGCCCTTCGACTGGGCATGGCAGGGCGCCTACGCTTCCGCCTGAACCTGACGCTCAGCTGGGCCGACTTACTTGAGCCGATCTATCTGAACCGGCATTCACCTAGACTGCCCTATCCTTGGCGGGCTCACGTGCGATTTGAGGGGTCTAGCGGGTTTGGCACGCATCGAATGCGGTCTCCGGTCAAACCATCGAATGCGGTAATCGGTAAGACAATGCAGTACCCGGTGGAATCTCGGTCGCAAGCGTATTTCACCGGTAGATTGACCGGTGAAATCGACGAAAAGGTGAGCTTCGCCGGACGCCGACCATCAGTCCGGAATCGCACATCACCGACCCAAGCTCGCCCGCCCGCATCGGCAGTCGAAAACCACGCCGAATAATATTAGCAATATTCAAATAGTATTAACTTGAGTTGATGAGAATTGACTCAGATCGAACAGATTCAAATCATTTCAAGTCATGTCAATCCGGCGAATCACATCCCCTGGTCGAAACTCTCGGCGAAACGCGCGTACTGGCCTTGGAATTCCAGCTCGAGGGTCCCCGTGGGCCCGGAACGCTGCTTGCCGATGATGATCTCCGCCAGGCCTCGCCTGTCCGAATCCTTGTTGAACATGTCGTCCCTGTGGATGAGCAGGACGACGTCCGCGTCCTGCTCCAGCGAGCCCGACTCGCGCAGATCTGCGACCTGAGGGCGCCTGTCGTTGCGCCTCTCCGAGTCGCGGTTGAGCTGGGCCACCGCGACGATCGGGATCTCCAGCTCCTTGGCCAGCAGCTTGATGGACCGCGAGAACTCGGAGACCTCCTGTTGACGCGACTCCACGGCCTTGCCGCCGGAGGTCAACAGCTGGAGGTAGTCGATGACGATGAGCTGGATGCCGTGCTGCTGCTTCATGCGGCGCGACTTCGCCCGGATCTCGCCCATCGTCATATTGGGCGAGTCGTCGACGATCAACGGCGCCTGCGAGATCTTGTCGAGGGTGCGGGCGATGGCTTGCCAGTCGCGCGTCTCCAACTCGCCCTTGATCATGCGGTCGAGGAACACCTTCGACTCGGCTGCCAGCAAGCGCATGGACAGCTCCGTCCGGTTCATCTCCAGCGAGAAGTACGCGGAGGCCATGTTGTTGTGGACGGCGGCCGAGCGGCAGATGTCCATGGCGAGGGTCGACTTTCCCCCGCCGGGACGTGCGGCGATGATGATCATCTGGCCCGCGCGCAGTCCGTTGAGCTTGGAATCCAACTCGGAGAAGCCGGTCGGGACGCCGTCGAGCCCGCCGTCGCGGTTGGCGTTGCGCTCCAGCTCCTCGTACAGGTCGGGGACGATCTCCTCGAGGGTCGTGTAGTCGGTGGTCTGGCGCTGCTCGGAGATCGCGAACACCTCGGACTGGGCGAGGTTGATGAGGCCTTCGACGTCGGCCCCGTCGGTGGTGTAGCCGAGCTGGACGATGCGCGTCCCGGCCTCGACGAGGGAGCGCAGCTGGGCCTGTTCACGCACGATCCGCGCGTAGTAGGCGGCATTGGCCGCGGTGGGGACGGTGGCGACGAGCGTGTGGAGATACGGCAGACCGCCGATGCGCTCCAACTCGCCCTTCTTTTTCAGCTCCGCGCCGACGGTGACCGCGTCGGCCGGCTCGCCCCGCCCGAAGAGCTCGATGACGACTTCGTATACGCTGGCGTGGGCGGGCCTGTAGAAGTCGGCGGAGCGCAGGATCTCGATGACGTCGGCGATGGCGTCCTTGGAGAGCATCATGCCGCCGAGCACGGACATCTCCGCATCGACGTTCTGCGGCGGAACGCGCTCATAGGACGAACCGGGCTGGGCGCCCTCGCTCACGGTCATATTCCCTCCGATCGACGACACCGAGACTCGCGACGCCGCCCACACCCGCTGTCTGCCTTCGCCGCCCATGCACCGACCTGCGGGAACCGGGCCTGCGATCCGGGCGGTCCTCCCGCCGAACCGTACGCCGACCCCGGCGATCGACTACGCCTCACAGCGCTTGCGGAGTCTGAGCGCGCACGCCCAAGGTTAGTAGTTCAGCGGGAATACGCAAATCCACCCTTGTGGATAACTTGTGGAGACACGCTCGCGACACGGTGCAGCCCATGTGGAGGCGATGTGGAGGGAAGCTCCGTTTCGTCCACATTCTCTCACAGGCCTGTCCACAACTGTGGACAGGATGGAGGAAAACCCCGCCATCCCGTCCCCAGGCCTGTCCACACAAGTGGATAACGACGCCACCTTTCCCCGCCCCTTTCAATGACGCTTCGCACACCGAGACTTAAACCCGTACTTGAGGTTCAGCCGATTCTTCCCACTCTGGGAGTAATCTGGAAAAGTGTCGACGACCTCCCGCGGACGGAGCATCGACCGGCAGATCCGGGCGTATGCTTTACCTTCTCTGGCAACTCTCCTGGCCCAACCCCTCCTCGTCGCGGCGGACACTGCGATGGTCGGGCACCTGGGAACGCTCCCTCTGGCCGGGCTCGCGCTCGCCTCGACTCTTCTGTCCACCCTCGTAGGGCTGTGCGTCTTCCTCGCCTACGCCACGACGGCCGCCACCGGCACGCTGGTCGGCGCTGGAGACCGGCGCGCCGCCGCCAGCCGCGGGGTCGAGGGGATCTGGTTGGCCGCAGGAATCGGCTGCATCCTGGGCGCGATCCTCCTCCTCTTCGCCACACCCGTCCTCGAGCTCTTCAACGCCGAACCGTCGACCACGGCGCAGGCCGCACGCTATCTGCGCGCCTCGGCCATCGGGCTCCCCGGCATGCTCGTGGTGCTGGCCGCCACCGGCACGCTCCGGGGGTTCGGCGACACCAAACGCCCGCTCTACGCGGCCACCGCGGGGGCCGTCGCCAACATTCCCCTCAACTTCGCGCTCATCTACCCGGCCGGTCTCGGCGTGGCGGGCGCAGGCCTGGGAACGGCGCTGTCGGAGACGGGCATGGGCGGATGGCTGGCGTTCGTCGTCGCGAGGATCGCCCGGGGAAGCGGAGCCTCGCTGGCCCCGAGCCGGCGCGGAATCCTCGGAGCGCTCGGCCAGTCGTGGCCGCTCATCGTGCGGACGGTCTGCCTGCGAGCGTCCATCCTCGCCGAGATCGCCGCCGCCACGAGCCTGGGGACCGTCGCGCTGGCCGCCAACCAGATAGCGATGACCGTCTGGCAGTTCGCCGCCTACGGGCTCGACTCGCTGGCCATGGCGGCCCAGATCCTCATATCGACGGCGATAGGGGCGAGTTCGGCCGCCAAAGACGTCGACTCCCCGGCGCAGGGGAGAAGCGACGGACCAACCGAGCCGCATGGAAGCGAGGGGCAAACCGAGCCGATCGGCGACGTGCCCGCAGTGCTCAGCCGGTGCCTGCGCTACGGCGTGGCCACCGGGATCGGACTGGGGGTCGCCCTGGCGGCCGCGAGCGTCCCCATCCCGGCGGCCATGGGAGCCGAGTCGGCGGTGCGGAGCCTGTCCACCGGAACGCTCATCGTCATCGCCTGCTGCCTTCCGCTCGCCTCAGTCGCCTACATCCTCGACGGAGTGCTCATAGGAGCCCAGGACACCCGGCGCCTAGCCTGGTACATGCTCGCGGCCCTCTTCGTGTTCGCGCCGATCGCCTGGATGATCATGGCCGTCCACAGCGCGTATCCCGACGTACCGGGCGCCTGGCTCTTCTTCGCCCTGTGGGCGGCCTACGGCGGCGTCTTCATGGCCGCCCGGGCCGGCACGATGCTCGCCCGGGCCCGTTCCGGCAAACCCTTCGGCACGCCGTGAACGCAGTGCCACGAAGATGGGTGCGGCCGGCCGCCGCCCGCACCCATTCCGCGTCAACGCCACCCGCGCGTCGGCGGGCGGCCCTGCATCAGCGTCACTTTTTCTTCTTCTTTTTCTTCGTCACGACCTCGACGACCTCGATGGTCAGACTCGCGACGATGTCGTCGTGAAGCTTGGCGGTCGCCTTATAGGAACCGAGCGACTTGATGGGCGTCGTCACGTTGATCGTGCGGCGGTCGACCGTCTTGCCGGTGGCCTCCGTCGCCGCGGCGGCGATCTCAGCGTTGGTGACGGCGCCGAACAGGCGCCCGCTCTCGCCCGCGGTCTTGACGATCGTCAAAGCCTCCGACTGGAGGGCGTCGCGCAGAGCGTTGGCCTCCTCGAGGGAGGCGATGGCGCGCTTACGGCGGGCCTCCGCGATCTGGTCGACCTGCTTCTGACCGCCTTTCGTCCATTTCGTCGCGTACCCGCGGGGAATGAGGTAGTTGCGGCCGTATCCGTCCTTGACTTCGACGACCTCGCCGGCCGACCCGAGACCGTCGACGTCATGCGTCAGAATGAGCTTCATGGATGGCCTCCTCAGCGAGTCGAACTCGAGTAGGGAAGCAGGGCCATCTCGCGGGCGTTCTTGACGGCCCGCGCGATCTTGCGCTGCTCCTGGACGGTGACACCCGTGACGCGTCGAGCGCGGATCTTGCCGCGGTCCGAGATGAACTTGCGCAGCGTGGCGGTGTCCTTGTAGTCGATGTTCTCGATCTTGGCCGACTTGAGAGGGTTGGCCTTCTTCTTGGGCTTGCGAAGAACCGGCTTCGCCATAGTTATGCTCCTTCAGTTGCGGTGGCCGGAGCCACCAGGCGGCTGGCGCCGCCGGGAAAGTCGAACGATGGGAATCAGAAGGGAGGGTTGTCGTCGAAAGCCGACCCGCCCTGCGGAGCGCTCTGCCACGGATCGTGCGCCGACCCGCCCTGCGGAGCGTCGTAGGACGCTCGGCCGCCGTACCCGCCGCCTCCGCCCTGGTAGCTGTTGCCGTAGTTGCCGCCACCGCCGAAGTTTCCGCCGCCTCCGGTCACCTTGGTGACCTGGGCGCGCGCGTAGCGCAGAGAAGGGCCGATCTCGTCCACCTGCATCTCCAGGCTCGTGCGCCGTTCGCCGTTGTATTCGTAATTGCGGACGGTCAGCCGGCCGGTGACGACCACCCGCATCCCCTTGGCCAGGGACTCGGCGACGTTCTCGCCGTGCTCCCGCCACACGGAGCAGCGGATGAACATAGCCTCGCCGTCCTCCCACTGCTGGGTCTGGCGGTTCAGGGTGCGCGGAGTGGAGGCGACGGTGAAGGAAGCTACGGGCGTACCCGAACTCACGTAACGAAGCTCCGGATCACCGGTCAGATTCCCGACGACGGTGATGATCGGTTCGCCTGCCATGGTCTCTCCTTCGGTGTGGACGTCTTCCTCAGGCCTCGATGCGCAGCAGCTTCGTGCGGAGAATGGCCTCGTTCAGGCCAAGCTGACGATCGAGCTCGCCGGCCATCGCGGGCGTAGCCTTCATCGTCACGACTGCGTAGATGCCTTCGGAGTGCTTCTTGATGTCGTAGGCAAGGCGGCGCTTGCCCCAAATGTCGACTTTCTCCAGGGTGCCGCCCTCATTGGGGACGACCTGAAGCAGCTTGTCGACGAATGTCTGGATGTTGCGTTCGTCGACGGTCGGATCGATGATGATCATCATCTCGTAGTCACGCATGCTCGTACCCACCTCCTCTGGTCTGTGCGGTCATGGTCTCTCCATGACAGGAGGGTCAATGCGTCTGGCGCCGGAACGGCCCGAAGGCCGGGGCGGGCCGGAAGACCGAACATCCCGATAGCCGGGCCGGGCACCGGAAACGGATTCTACCCGTGAGGGGAAGGCGTTGGCCAGTCTCCGGCCGACCGCCCCCGGGCCGTCGCGCCCATGCACCGGCCCCTTGGGGCAGCAGACAGCGTTCGCCGGCGACCGGGCGGAGTTGGGATCTCGTCCCCGGCGCCCGCCGCGCCGAACGCTCACCGGCTCCCGAGCGAGGCCTTCCCCGGCGAGGCGCAGCGTCCGGTCTCTTGGAGCCAAGGCTATTGGGTCTGCTGTGTCGCATCTTTACTCGGCTCGGGAGGAGGAGAGGCCGAAGGCACAACGGCAGGCGGCGTGGTGGGTTCGGGAGTCCTGGTCGGGGTCGGGGTCGGCGTGCGCGTCGGCTCGGACGGGGTGCGCTCGGTCGGCGTCGGCGAGACGCCGGGCGACGAAGACGTCGGTCTGCCCCTCGTCGTCGGCGCCTGGCTCGGCTTTTTGGCCGGCGTCTCCGTCTCGTCGTCGCCCGTGGGCGTCACGCGCTTCTTCGGCTTCGGGAAGTTCTCGACCTTCATGCCGTCGGTGGCGACCTCCATGTACCGGAGCCAGATCTCCGCGGGGAACGACCCGCCGCCGATGCCGTAGGTGTACTTGCCGAAGGGGGTGAGGACCTCTTCCTCGCCCTTGGACCCCACCTGGTACATGTCGACGACCGTCACCATCTGCGGCGTGTAGCCGATGAACCACGCGGACCACGGCCCCGACGACGTGCCGGTCTTGCCGGCCACCGGCCGGTCGAGCTTACCCGCGGTGGACCCCGTCCCGTCCGAAGACGTCACGCTCTGCAAGGCGTAGTTCATCTGGCTCATGAGCTCCGACTCAAAGACCCGCTTGCCCTCCGTCTCAGCCGTGTACACCGTTTCCCCGTTCTTGTTCTGCACACTGCGCACGATGTGGGGGGTGGTGCTCACACCCTGATTCGCGAAGACCGAGTACGCCTTCGCCATGTCGATCGGCCGGGGCGAAGCCGATCCGAGTACGTTCGTCAGGGTGCTGTCCAAGCCGGGGGTGTTCTCCGGTATCCCGGCCGTGATGGCGGCCTTCTTCGTCTTGTCGGGGCCTACATCCTCGTTGAGCTGGACGTAGGCAGTGTTCACGGAGTACTTCGTCGCGGTGATCAAGTCGATCTTCCCCCGGTCCTTGCCGTCGAAGTTCTGGACCTTGTTGCCGCTGAACACCTTCGGCGTGGAGGAGTCGAGCCGTTCGCTCAGCGACTTCCCGCTGTCCAGGGCCGCCAGGAGGGTGAAAGGCTTGAACGTGGATCCGGCCTGGGCGCGGTCCTGAGTGACCGCGTTGCGCTCCCGCGCCTTGTAATCCGCACCGCCGTACATCGCATAGATCTCGCCGGTGCGCGGATCGACGGAGACCAGCCCCACGTAGTTGTTGGCCGGCCTGTCCTTGGGCAGCCCGGCGACGGCGTCGACGGACGCCTTCTGCATTTTCGGGTCGATCGTGGTGACGATCTTCAAGCCGTTCTGATTGAGATCGTCGGCAGTGAACTTCTTCGTGGCCCGGAGTTCGGAATCCACCGCGGCGAGCAGATACCCGTTCGTCCCGGAGAACGCCGACGACGTCCCCGGAGGGATAGTCTGCGGGAAGGCGGCGGACTCGGCCTCCTGCTTGGAGATGTAGCCTTCGCCGACCATGCGGTTCAGGACGCGCGTCCAGCGCTCCTTGGCCTTCTCGGGGTTGACCGCTGGATCCCACCCGCTCGGGGAGGGGATGATGGCCGAGAGCATGGCGGACTGGGAGAGGTTGAGCTGCTGGGCGTGGATCCCGAAGTACTTCTGAGCCGCCATCTCGATTCCGTAGGCGCCCCGCCCGAAGTAGATCGTGTTGAGGTAGTTCTCCAAGATCTCGTTCTTGGACTGCTGCTGGTCGATCTTAATCGCCAGGAGGGCCTCCTTCAGCTTGCCGAGATACCCCCTCGTCGTCCCCAGGTAATAGCGCTCCACGTACTGTTGAGTGATCGTCGACGCACCCTGACGGTGGCCTCCCCGGAGGTTGTTGACGACGGCGCGCGCGATCCCGCGCGGGGAGATGCCGCTGTTCGTGTAGAAGGAGCTGTCCTCCGAGGCGACGACGGCGTGGGGCACCGTGTCCGGGAGGTCGGAGAGCTTTATCGGCTCGCGCTCGTACTGCGCGAACGTCCCCATCTTCGTCTTGCCGTCCGAGTAGTAGACGGTGGTCGTGCGGGCCAAGGCGAAGTCGCCTGGCTGGGGGATGTCGATGGTCACGTACAGATAGCCGACCGCCCCCACTCCCATCGCCAGGAAGAGGAAGACGGACGCCAGGACGATGCGCCAGCTCGGGACCCATCGTCGGATCGGCCCGTAGCCCGCCCGGGGATAGTTCCATCCGCGCTTGCGAACCGGGCGGAGCTTGCCGCGCCGAGTCCTGCGCATGGGGAAGGCCTGCCCAGCGGCCCTCCCGCCTTTGACGCTCGATACGTCCCCCGTCGGTCTTCGCGTGTGTGCCATCCCTTACCTTTCAGGCTGTCGTTCGGTCTGCCGCAACAGCGACTGCCGACGCGCACCCTTGCGGGCCTGTCTCCTTCGTGCTTCCCTCCGCGCTTTCGCCTGCTCGCCCAATTCGGCCTCCATGAAGTCGACGAAGTCGTCGGCGGCCGGATTCTCCTCATCGTATATCCCGTGCTCCGAACGTTTCTTCGCCTCCGACTCGGGGATGAGGAAGACTTCCAGCCACCTGGTCGCCGGACTCGAATCCACGAGCACCGCCTTGGCGAAGAGGGTGAGGGGGACGGCGAGGATGGCCCCGAGAGGCCCGATGACCACCGTCCAGAATATGAGCGAGAGGAAGGTGATCGTCGTGGAGAGGCCGACGGCGTCGCCCGTGATCTTGGGCTGGAAGATCCCCTGGATGACGAAGTTGATGATCGAGTACAAGGCTATGACCCACACCGCCGTCACCCAGCCGGAGTCGACGAGGGCCATCACCGCGGGCGGGATGACCCCCATGACGAACCCGATGTTCGGTATGTAGTTCGTGATGAAGCTTACCATCACCCAGGCCACGGGGAGCGGGACGTCGAGGAACCACAGGACGATGCCGTCGATGACGGCGACGATGATGCCGAAGATCGTCGAGACGAGCCAGTACTGGCGCACTCGCCCCTCGAAGCCGCAGAGAGCCTCGTGCAGGGAGGAGTCGTGGTTGGCCAGCACCCTGGAGCGGAAGTCCATCGTCATCGTGTCGACGGTGATGAACAGCATGGCCAGCGCGATGAGCGCGATGAGCGATCCCGCGGACGTGAGGTAGTTGACGAGGGTCGAGACCATCTCCAGGATCCGGTCGAAGTCCAGGTTCTTGAGCAGCTCGTCCTGGAGTTTGGCCGTGTCGAAGTCGAAGTCGTACTTGGCCGCCAGATCCCTCAGCTGGCGGACGATGTCCTCGAAGCTGCCCTTGTACTTGCTCAGTGTGTCGGGAAGGCCCACGAGCGACCACACCGTCAGGCCGACCGTGCCCAGGAGCACCGCGGCCAGGGCGGCCATCGTGCTCAGGCCCGACAGCCACGGCGGGAGCCCCTTCCTGACGAGCCACCGGTGTATCGGGCGGACGGTGAGCACCAGGGTCAGCGCGAAGAACGCCGGAGCGACCATGTTCTGCACCTGGTTGAGCCCCGCACAGCACACCGTCACGAGGGCGACGACGACGAGTGCCTTCATTCCCGGCGGGACCGTGCCTCCGGCCCTTCCTACCTCGGGCCGGAGCCCTCGCCCCGCGCCCCCGGCGCCCACGCCGCTTCGGCCCGCCTGCCGAGCC